>Ga0163144_10001813_pt1 | contig 49982 bp, 49 predicted proteins | sample OliLak19BULKMAT1_FD_123175 | JGI IMG/M metagenome (GOLD analysis project Ga0163144, IMG submission 123175) | Freshwater microbial mat bacterial communities from Lake Vanda, McMurdo Dry Valleys, Antarctica - Oligotrophic Lake LV.19.BULKMAT1 | ecosystem: Environmental > Aquatic > Freshwater >... | reverse complement strand
GAGTACGCACACACTCTACCCACCCATTCGCGCGTAAATTTGCTCTCGAAAAAGAAAAAAGGTAGTGCAATTAATTTCACTACCTTTTAAATAAAATTTACATTTATGCAAATTCGAGCCTCCTTTTCTTTCTTCTTGCAATTTTAACTAACTTGCCGTAATTTTTTTCAGCTTCACCATGGCCATAATTTAATCCATGAGATATTGCTTTTTCAATTTCTTTCAAGTTACGGTAAATTACAAACCCAACTGCACTCTCTTCGATATTGTTGTTATTCTCATAACTTATTATTGGAAATGTATTACCAATCATACCAAAGTGTTTTAAAAATGTATTGTTTGGCTTAATGTGCTCGTTGATATTTGCAATCACATTAAATTCAGATTCTTTATGGTCAAACAATGGTCGCTCTCCTGTTCCTAGCCGTATCACTAAAATGTGAATAAGGTTATCGACATCAATGGATGCTTCACAAAGAATTTTATTTCCTTGTTGAGAGAATCTATTGAAATCAATTTCATCCTTGTATTTTTCATACGCAAGCCCGTTGTCAAATACATTGTAAGTAAAAGGTATAAGTCTTGTTCCAATATAGGGACAAAAACACCCATACTCCCTAGGAAGGATTTTAAAGATTTTAGCAATAATTTCTTTATTGCTAAGCAAGAATAATTTTCTAATGTTCATGATTTTTTTATTTTAAAAGAACATTACTCGGTATTTATAGTCCACCTTTCATTTCTCGGACTTTTTTCTATCCTATCAAGAATACTTGCAAAAGTCAATGTTTCGTGTTATAGTGTTCTTGAGTAATTCGTACCTTAAAAATCGATACTTGGTTGGAATTGTTTTGTTGAATCTGCTCATGTTTTGTGGGTAGATATAACAAAATAATTTCATAAACAACTAAATAACGTAAAAAAATGTACAAAAAAATCGTAACAGAAATAAGGGAACTCCCTTGGGCTCAGTATGATCCTAAAAAGATTATATTCTTGAGTCTGTGCTCTGCAATAGAGTTTGCAGAATCACTTCGCTTAGCACTTATTGCATATCCTCAAAACCAAAACCTTGGTGAAATGGCAAATGGTGAATTGAAAACCAATAACCTTTCATATGATGATTATGCAACGTATGGTGATCATTGGGAATTTCTTGCCCACTTTTGTAAAAAATACGATATCACTGACGATAGTGTTGGCGCTAAATGTTTTCTTGCAAAAGAAGAATACTTACAAGCCGTTCGTAGTTTGGATGACAATAAAGCAAGAGCGATGACTATCTTCAGTCGTGAACAAGAACTGCCAGATATTTTTCACAAGATAGTTGAAGCACACGATTGGGACGCATTGGGGCTTGGATTTTTCAAATATTACCTTGAACGTCATATAGCAATTGATAGCGCAGATGGCGGACATGGTGATTTGACTAAATCATTCCAAATAGACGAAGAGATACTTTTTAAGTTCTACACCATCCGCTTGAACTTGTACAAATCATTACATTGTATTGTTACAAAAAGTTCAGACTGGGATGCTGTACTGCAATTTACAGAACAAAATCCCGGTAAGAAAATTGAAGGATTCCTTGGATCAGTTCCATTTCCAACAATGTATGGTGGTCAGGAGTATGAAATCATCGCAATCGATGGTGAAAAATACACTGCCAGAGTAGATGCTGCCCGTGAGTTTATGTCCGAAGGGTTAGAATGGAAAACCCTTGGAAAAAACAGAAATGGTAACATAGAACAATATTACATTGTTGCCTGGAAATTAATTGAAAAATCTTAAAATTTAAATCAACACATCAATAGCACCTGCGATAACTTCAAGGGTGCTTTTTTATTTCTCTAAATTAAATATTTTCATAATGCTGTTTCACTTTGTCTCACAATAGTTACAGTAGCCTATAATATAATAACTTAGAAAACTGTCACTTTTGTCACTTTTATAGTCGCACGAGAAGGGTCATTCTGTTACATTAAAAAAGTACCAGAAAGCCTTGCAGAGTAATGAATTATTTAGTTCTATCTCGAGTGGGGTCACAAAATAAAAGCCCCCTGTGCAGGGGGCTTTTTGTCGTTATTGTTTAGAAGTATTGTAGTAAAACTTTTCGTGAACTACTTTCCCGTCTTTCCAGGTCTGACAAGCTACTTGGGAGCGAGCAATCCGACCCCAATCCTTATGAGTCACATCCATGTATGATTCAATGGTGGAATAATTATCTCCAACAGCGACACCTAAGGTCTTTCCATCGTGGAATTCAGTAATACCTTCTACAAAAGCTTTTTCATATTCCAAATTTACTGACTTACCAATACGTGGAGCATCTTCATTTTCTTGCATTACCACATCCTCAGCATAATATTTTTCAAATGCTTCTAAAATCTTACCTCCACTTATCATGCTTGCTAAATCTTCAACTAATTCTTTTACGTTATTCATTTTGTCTTTTATGTTATATAATAAGTACTTACTATAACACTTTTTATCTTATAAAAACAACTCGTGCAAATACAAAAAACAACAAATATGAATCAGGAGATTATAAGTGCATTAAACTGGCGCTATGCCGTGAAAATTTTTAATCCTAATAAGAAAGTTTCTGATGAAAATTTACACACCATCCTCGAATCCGCTCGCCTATCCCCTAGTAGTAATGGTATCGAAATGTGGAAATTTATAGTGGTGGAAAATAAAGAGATCCGAGTCAAGCTCCGCGAAGTGAGCTACGACCAGCCGAAAATTACAGATGCTTCACACTTGATAGTCCTCACTTATCGCACAGACATAGTAGAGCATATGACTTCTGAACGACTAGAACGTACGGCTAAAATTCAAAATCAAAAAATAGAAGAACTCGATGGTTTAAAGAAAATGCTCGACGGTGGTGTAGAAAAAAAGTCCCAGGATGGTACCCTAGAGAGCTGGGTTCGTGCCCAATCATACATTCCTCTAGGATTAATGCTAGAGACTGCTGCATTATTACAAGTAGATGCTGGACCGATGGAGGGCTTTATTAATAAAAAAGTAGATGAAATCCTAGGACTTAAAGAAAAGAATTTAAAATCTGTGACCATGCTAGCACTCGGCTACCGCGGAGAAGACCCTACCTCCACTCGCCCCAAAGTCCGAAGAGATTTTGACGAAGTTATAGAATTTGTGAAATAAAAAAAGGTGTTGCTTGTTAGCAACACCTTATATAAATTTTCACTCATAATGCCCCCTGTGAAAAGGAGCACAGTTTGTTTTTAATAAAATACCAAAGGAAAAGAAGTTTTCTTCTCTTTGTGTGAGCAATGTTCCGAATTCAACAAATGGAACCACCTCCATTTCAAATTTCGGTATGAGGGTCTTAACCTCAAAGGCTTTTTCTACACCAAAAGAAAATAGGTTGTAATTTTCTTTTTTTTGGCTTAAGTGATTCTCAAATAGAACAGTTAAACCCCACTGGTGTTTTTCGTCCAAAAAAAATCTGTTAAATAACCCAACAGAACTGTGACCTAAGTTATAGGTCAGTTGATGACTCCCATAAGGAGACTCAAAACCAGCAGCAAAAGAGATATGCCAATTGAGCTTCATCTTCTCCACCTCACGGGCGCCAAAGATTTTCTCTTCCAGAATTCCCCAGGTGGCCCCCATGGAGACCTTCTGAAAAAACCTTTTTTCTTGGTGGACCCTTACACCATAAGGTGTATGAAGACCTTCACTATGCCCCTCGTGTTGAGAGATTGCTTTTATTCCAAAAAACATAAGAAACAAAACGAGAAACGTATTTTTCATAATAATGAAAGTTTTTCAAGGTGACAGAATGAGATTTATGGTATCACAAAAAATTCAATTGTCAAACAATAATTTTGGGTAAAAGTGAACTTATGTGAGTTGTTATTTCATAATTTATGGTGCCGATATTTTGGGCAATTTCTTCGGCGGTGATTTCCTCTTTACCTTGTCGCCCCAGAATAACTACTTCATCACCTTCCACCACATTTTTTATATGACTAACATCTACCACAAACATGTTCATCATTACACGTCCAAGTATTTTACATCTTGTTCCTTTAATTAAAACTTCCCCATTATTAGACATTCTCCTATCTAGCCCGTCTGCGTAGCCTTGAGGTATTAACGCTACTTGCATTTCTTTTGGTGTTTTATATGTAAGTCCATAACCTATGCTCTCCCCTTTCGGCAAGGTTTTAACTTGAGCAACATGCGTTTTCCAAGATAACACTGGTTTGAGAGTAACTTTACCCTTATATATTTTTTGTATTTCCTCTGAAGGCCATAAACCGTACACACCCATACCTAAACGAACGATTGAATTTATTCCTTCGTTCTTCTCGTAAACCAAAAGTCCAGAAGTAGCTGAAATGTGTGTGTCTAGATTTTTAAAACCAAAATCCTCAGCAATTTTTAATGCTTTTTCGTATGAATTAATTTGTTTTTTAGCATGAGAAAAATCTTTCGTGTCTTCAATGTTTGCAAAATGTGCGTACAATCCACTAAGTTTTATATTTTTACATTTTTGGATTTCATTAAAAACTGTTTCCAAAATACTCAATAAAAAACCTTCCCTACCTAAATGCGCATCTATCGGTAAGTGAATTTCTTGTTTGATTTTTAAGCGGGTACAAATTTTATTTACCTCTCTCAATTCATCTATAGAAAAAATAGATAGTGTGCACCCGAGTTTTACTGCTTTTAAGATGTCATTTTTTTGCACATATCCAAAAAGAAAAATATTCTTTTTGCTCACTTCTCGTAAAAGTTCCAACTCTTCCACACTATTTATTTGAAAATAATCTGCATATGGCTCCAAAACTTTCGCTACCTCATTTTGTCCGTGGCCATAAGCATTGCCTTTTATAGCAACAGCTACTTTTGTACCTAATTTTGTAACACTTTTTAATGCCTTGAAATTGTGAATCAAGTTTTCCTTATTTATCTCAATATATGAAAGTGGTAATTTATTTTGTTTCATTTTTATATAAGATTACATGTTTTAAGTCTTTTGGCACACGGGTTAAATTCACACATCCATGAGGGGTAATTTGGACCATATCTTCTATGCGTATCCCTCCCCAGCCTCTTAGGTATATACCGGGCTCTATTGTCATAACTGTGCCGACTGGCAGAATATCTTCGCTCTTTGGTTTGAAGTTTGGCCATTCGTGGATGACGGTGCCGACGCCGTGCCCAAGACCATGCTTAAAGTTATTTTTGTATTTTTTAGCTAAAAATCCTCGTACTGTCATGTCTATAACTTTTGCTCTCTTCTCACCTTTACTTATTCTATTTTCTGCAAGTTCTATAGCACGTAAAACATCAAAGTATACTTTCTTTTGTTTTACCGTCGGCTGTCCCCAAAAATATGTGCGAGTCATATCAGAGCAATAATGGTTCACTGTAGTGCCAAAGTCTAGCATTATAATGTCGCCTTCCTTCAGTTTGCTTTTACTAGGGGTATGGTGAATATTCGCACTATTTTTTCCGAAAGATACAATCGGCGAAAAAGATAAAACAGGTGTGCCATAATTCACGAAAGATTTTTTAATAAAATTCGCAACTTTTATTTCAGTAATACCAGACTCAAAAATTTTTAATGTATCAGCTAAAACCTTCTCAGCTATACGCTGAGCTTTAACTATATTAGCCAATTCCTTTTTATTCTTAGAGGCTCGAACTTCGTGTAGTAATTTTGTATTAAAACTTGTCATAAATAGAATAATAACATAATATTATACTTATGATAAAAAGTATAATTAATGAGAAAGATATAAATAAGGCGGATGTAGTTTTGGTTTCAGCTTCTTATGAAAAAACAGCTTCCTCACACAAAGGTACTAAAAATGGACCCAAGAAAGTGATTGAGTGTTTGGATTCTCAAATAGAATTCTTTAGTAGAAAATATTTGAAAAATACAAATAATTTTGTAAAAACTGCCCACAAGAATCTTGGCAATTTAGACAAATACTCTCCCCCAAAAACTTTAAAAAAAATACAATCCACTTGTACTGATTTAATTAAAAAAAATAAATTTATTTTTCTTTTAGGTGGTGAACATTCTGTGTCTATAGGATTTTTCCATGCCCTATCTACAAAATACAAAACTAGTGATGTAACGATAGTTCAAATAGATGCACATTGTGATTTACGCAAAGATGATTCTGATTATAACGACAACCCTACCGATCTAGCTCATTCTACTGTAATGCGTCATGCAAGTAATTTGGGATACAAGATAGTACAAGTAGGTATACGTTCTTACCACGAAGAAGAATACAAATTTTTTAGTGATAAAAAAAATAATATAACGGTTTTTCCTTGGAGTTATCCAGCGAAAAAACCAGAAATTGCAGATATCTTAAAATCTATTAAAACAAAATACATTTACATTACTATCGATGTGGATGGTTTTGATCCGTCTATAATGCCTGGCACCGGCACCCCTGTTCCTGGAGGACTCAAATGGAACTACGGCGTCAAACTCTTGGAAGCCGTTATAAACAAATTCGAGCTCGTCGGCGCTGACATCGTCGAAGTATCACCCCAAGCAGACACCACTATCACCGAATACGCTTCCGCCGAACTCGTGTACCAAATGATCACCGAAAAGTTTAGGAAGAAGTTGAAATAAAAAAAACTATCCGACGACGGATATCCTTTACTTATTTCATATCTGCCACTCGGTACACATTGTGCCATCTGGAAGCCTGTATCTCCTTAGTTTCTCCAAGAGAGATTGTGTCTAAACCGTGATGTTCTAGAATCCTTACTGTTGAACCCTGATTGTTTTCAAAAACCAGCCAGCCATATTGATGGCTAATTGGTACTTTTTCAACAAGCCTATGTTTTCCTACATCAATCCACTTCAAATTATGGATAGTGAAGGCACTAAAAGTGACGAAAAAAATCGCCACAACAATAATAAAAAAGTTTTTCATAAAAAGGAACGTTTAATTCTTCATACCCTAGCATGCTTAGAGCCAAAAGTCAATATTTTAAAACTTATATCCCCTCTTTTTTGAGTTCTTCGATGAGTTCCCGGGATTTGCGGGAGAGTTTATTTGGTAGTTTGATGTTTAGTTTTATTAAGAGATCGCCACGTTTACCCTTACCTACTGGCACACCTTTACCTTTGACGCGAAGAATTTCATTAATACTAACGCCTTCAGGGATAGTCACTTCTATTTTTCCATCCAAAGTTTCTATCGGGTACTCTGTCCCCAAGAGCGCATCTGAGAGTTTTAAATTCAAATTCATCACAAGGTCGTGTCCATCACGCTTGAATATCGCATGTGGTGTCACGTTTATTTTAATATATAAGTCCCCAGATGTACCTTTCGCCACAGCCTCACCCATGCCCGTCATGCGAACCATCTCGCCATTTCTGATTCCTGCTGGAACTGCTAAAGATATCTCTTCTTCTTTTCTTAATACTCCTTTACCATGACACTTTTCACATTTCTCTTTTGGTACTTCTCCAGACCCAAGGCAATGTTCACAAATCTTTTTAGTTTCAATTGAGCCTAATATTGTTCTCCTAACTTCACGTATCTGTCCTTGTCCATTACAAGCTTTACAAGTCTCCATTTTGGTCCCAGTTTTTGCACCATTCCCCTTACAAGTATCGCAGGAAGATGTTTTGGTAAGTAAAATTTTTCTATTTACACCAAAAATACTTTCTGCAAAAGTTATATGAATTTCAGTAGAGATGTCTCTCCCCCTGCGTTGTTCTCTTCCTCCTCCATTACCACCAAAGAAGTCAGAAAAAATATCGTTCAAGTTTCCAAAATCAAAATCTTGGCTACTGTTTTGAAAACCACTAAAGTCAAAACCTCCAAAACCCCCTTGGCCTTGACTATAGCCACCAGCGTTGCCCATGTTCTCATATCCAGAACCAAATTGGTCGTATTTAGAACGCTTACCGTCATCAGACAGAATTTGGTAAGCCTCGTTTACTTCCTTGAATTTTTTTTCATCGCCTTCTTTTTTGTCAGGGTGATATTTGTGTGCCAATTTGTAAAAAGCCTTCTTTATCTCGTCTTTATTGGCGCTCTTATCTACCCCCAAAATTTCATAATAGTCTTTAGCCATAAGAGTATTATAGCAAATTTTCAAATGAAAATCAACTTCTAATTTTTAAATCATCGGCTCGGCTTCGGTCTTGTCCTTTGTTTTGTTTCCAGAAATAGCCTCTTTTTCTTCTTTACTGCGAATAATAGTGGACTCTTCTTGTTCTATCAGCTTCTGAGCATTTTCTTTGGGTATCGCATATTTCTCTCTAGAAGCATTTATTATGTCTTCTTTTAAGGATGCATGTGCGGGAGGTAATACTTTTAAAGTTTCCGCAGAAAATGGGTCATAACTCTCGCCGTCTATTGTGGTTTTTATATAAAATTCCCCCACTGCAAGGTTGATTAAATCTTTGACATCAAAAATCGGGGCGAATTCTGGTTTTAATTTTACAGCATCCTCACCTCCCACTCGAAAAGCAATAACACTACCGACATTACCTAATACCGCTTGATGTACTCTAGGAATTATTTGCCCTACGTATTGGTGTGCAATAGTAAGGTTTAGTCCATATTTGCGTGCTTCTGATAAGATATTTTCAAAAGTCTGAGTGACTATATTTTGAAACTCATCCACATACAGATAGAAATCATACCTTTGACTCTCGGGTATGGCGGCACGTTCCATTCCAGCTTGTTTTATTTTTGTTAAAAACATCGAACCAAAAAAAGAAGAATTCTCTTCGCCGATACGCCCCTTGGAAAGATTTATTAAAATTATTTTTTTAGTATTCATTAACTCACTGATGTCGATTCTATTTTCTTTTTGTCCAAAAATATTACGCAAAAGTGGATCAGAGAGAAATTGACCGAGTTTGTTTACCAGTGGGATGATGGCATCGGTATCGAATTTTTCAGACCAGTCTGCGAATTCGATAGCGAAGAATCTTTTTACCATATCGTCAGTAATATATTCCACAACTTTTTGTCTGTAATTCCTGTCAGTTAGCATTGAAATCATCCCTCGCATAGTAGCATACGGATAATCAAGAAGTGCTAAACAAGTAAAACGAAATACGTGCTCGAGGCGAGGAGTCCAGTTGGCACCGAACTGTTTTTGCATGACTTCGATTAAACCTTGAGTCAACTGAAACTTAAAAGCAGGATCGACATTTGAAAGCGGATTAAAAGATACTGGAAAATCTGTGTCGGACGGGTCGATAATACACACGTCGTCGACACGCTCCCGCGGAATATAATCCAGAATTTGATCTATCAATTCTCCATGAGGATCGATAATACAAAGACCATTCCCATAAGCTATGTCTTGGCGAATCATCAATTCTAAAAGTTTTGATTTACCGACACCTGATTTACCGATAACATACAAATGTCTTTTACGATCTACTCTTTTTATGCCAAAAATAAACTTCTTCTCTTCGAGTGAGGCCACATAATTCGTCCGTCCAATAAAAGAAACCTCTTCGGGTTTTACCCGACCGAAGACAGGTAGCTCCGGTGGGGGTGGGGCGTATTTGATTATTTGAACTCTATTTTGATTTGCCATGTTATTTTATAAGTGTATCATATAAAATATGAAATTACATAGATTTATCGGAAGTTTTGATTTCACGAAAGATAACATAGAAATCACAAATCCTGAAAATATCAAACAAATAAAGGGTGTTTTAAGATTGGAAATTGGAGACAATTTAATCCTTTCTAGTGGTTTGGGGCGCCAAATAGAAGTGACCATAAAATCTATGTCTACAGAAAAAATAGTAGCGACCGTAGAAAAAGAAATTCCTACGAATGACCCTATTAAAAAAGTCTCTCTTTTTTTAGCGATATTAAAAAAGGAGAACTTTGAACTTGCTGTGCAAAAAGCTGTCGAATGTGGAATCTCCAATATTATACCCATCATAACAGAGAGAACAATAAAAACTGGTTTAAACATTCCTCGCCTAGAGAAGATTATTCTAGAAGCAACTGAACAATGCGAGCGAAGTACTGTGCCCATATTACAAAAAATAATAAAATTTGAAAATGCGCTCGCTTTAGGCTATCCCGCCGAGGAAAAAATTATTTTTGACCCTAGTAGTAGTGAATACACACCTAAAAAAGATAAAAAAAGTGCCAGCATATTCATCGGCCCTGAAGGAGGATTTAGTGCACAAGAAATAACTCTAGCTAGAACTGCTGGATATTCGGTTTCATCTATCGGCCCATTAATTCTCCGTGGCGAAACCGCAGCCATCATCGCCACCTATCGCACAGTGCACGGAGTTTAATTATTATTACCATGTCTAGTAAACCTCTTGTTGATAACACTTTTCACAATACACTATCTCCGGACGCTCTGGGGAATAATTAGTAACAATTTCCTTTTCACATTTTGCGCAGTTACGGTTCCAAAATTTATAGGGCCCTCGGCGAGCGATACGGTCTCTGTGGCGACAATAAAAACACTTGCGTGGGATTGGTAGCACCATCTTTTTGTAAAATGAAAATTCTTGCTCAATAATTTTGTAATTTCTATTGCAATCAATGCATGCCAAAACCTCTTTGGTTATAGAGTCCGCCACATCTTTTATATGATCTGGAATATCTTCCGGCTTCATGGTTTCCTTGCCTTCAGTTTTCTGAACATCATCTTCCCAACGAAAGCCTTGTGAAATAACATCTTCCTTGGTCATCGGCATGTTGTCCTGACCTATAGTTTCATTATAAGCAAAAGGAGAAAGCTCTGGAGGCATCATGAGGCCGTATACTCCCTGATCTGTAAGTTCTTTGATTATGTGCTCCCTTATCTTTTCGTATTCTTCTTTAATGTATTGCTTATTTAAGATGCAGTATTGAGCGTTTTTCAAAGAGTCGCAACCAATAAGATTTTTATTGTTGGCCATGCAAGAAAAACTATATGCTATGTCCATAGATTGATCAATACCATACGAACCAATAACGTTACTAGAGTGCCCCGTAGAAACGGTTTCTAATAAATATTCCGCCCCAAAACCATAACCAAAAACACCAATTGAATCTTTTACCATCTTGCTTGAGAATAAGTCTTTACAATTTTCACTTTGAGTAACCTCTAAAGAATTTTTAATATTTTTACTTTCAGATATATAATCACCGACACAATCATTTGTTTTTATATTGTTATTCTCTCTATGAGGAAAATTATTCTTAAATTCCAAGAACTGATGCTTTGCTTCTTCAACTCTTGAGTAGCTTCCAAGTATTGAATTGAGTCTACTTTGAAACTGTTCAGGTGCAAGTTGTTCATTGAACCAATGATAACTTTTGTTTCTTAAATTTATACAACCAAAAGAATTAATGCAACTCGAGCAGTTATAAGTAAAGTAACAATCAGTAGAATTTACAATATTCTGTCCATAAAAAACTCTACTCGAATGATGTGTATTTATCGCTTCATAGGAATTTTCGATTTTTGTAGAGAAATAATTATCTACAATCTCCTTGCAATCCTTAACTCCTCTGGAATATAAAGTATCTTCAGCAGGCCCACCGTTGAAAAGAAAGTAACAATTTTTCGCCCCACCAAAGCCGTTATTAAATGGACTGTTTATATTTGCGCCAACTGCCTGAGTAACATACAAATTCATTTTTGGAACTTCCAAAAGTAACTCATTCAATTGGCTAAAAAAAGTTCGAGAGAAATTATAGTCTTTTGCATAATTACTCGAGTCCCAAGCATCGCTTGTATAACAATCTGAACAATATATAGTGTATGGAGATTTTGGATTGTACATTGCCATTATGCTTTTGTCGCATAATTTGCATTTAATCCCAGTGTAAAGCGTATTTTCATTCCTCCAGGTTGCTCGCATTTTAAATCTACAGTCTGGACAAACGTGCGGAACTGGAACTTTCATTTTGTCATAAAAAGAAAAGTCGTCCACTTCGAGAATAAAACTTTGAGAGCATCGATTGCATTGTATGGTTTCGGTATTCATTTTATTCTAAAATCTTTCTTAGGACATATTCTGGAACCTCTTTTGTTGTACTAATGGGCACAGAACTTGGTGTTGAAGTTTGTATTGGAGCCGGTGTTGGAGTTGAGATTGGTGTTGGTTGTGGTGAAACCATAGGAGTAGACTGTGGGGCAGAGACAGGATTTGAATGCATTGCTTTGTTTAAGACGTCTTTCAAGCTATTCATGGTTTCTGTACTTGCGGAACGGTCATTTGTAGATGTGGCTATTGGTGTTGCGGATTTCTTCAAATCATTTAATGAAATTGGTGTCTGTTCAGTTTTCTTAACCTCTACAATTTCTGGGACTTTTATTTTTGGATCTAATATTTTATTGTCCGACAAAGTTTTATTTAAAAGATTTTTTAAACCTAAATTCTCAATTGGTTTTTGTGCTGGTTGTTGGTTTGGCTTATTGAAAGTATTTTGAAGATTAGAAATTATTTTTGGTTTGAGAAGTGGTTTGAATGGAGGTTTAAAATTATTTTGTGGCGCCATTTTTACCGGTATACTATTTTTTGTAGTATTTTCTGTATCATGAGATGCAAATTCTATTCCTAAATCAGCCAATGGTTTAAAGAAGGTTGCCTCGTCTTGTTTTATTTCTTTCATTGAAGAACCTTTTACTGGTTTTAGCTCTCCGGCTTTTATTTTCGTGATGCAGTCTTTACAATACACAGACCGGCCCGGCTCGGGTTTGAATGGTACGAAGGTTTCTTTACCACAAGAAGAACACGTGGTTTTAAATTTCTCACCCGCGCCTGGATAATTGTTGTCACCCAACGACATTCCACTCCACTCATTTATTTCTCGTTCGATCACATCTTTTGGTCGACAATAAAGCTCTCGTGAAGAACGTATCACTTCTTCTTCTATTTCTTTATCACCACCTTTTACTAATTCAGGCAAAGTTCGCGCTGAAAATGGCCGGGAAGTTATGCCATCAATCATGAGTTTCAAATAAATTTTAAAGTTCGGCAAATTCACTAAATCCTCAGGTGTAAATTCTGGCATAAATTCTTTTTCCAAAAAATCTGCATCGTCGGCCCCGACTCGGAATACAATCATTGTTCCTACGTTACCGAAAATAGAGTCGCGAACATTTGAAGACTCTTTGGTTACCAACTGAGCAGTGTATTGGTGTGCCACAGTAAGATTCAAACGGTATTTACGCGCCTCAGATAAAATAGAGGCGAAAGCATCAGTCACGAAATTTTGAAATTCGTCGACATATAGATAAAAGTCTTTACGTTCATCCTCCGGTATACGCACGCGCTCCATAGCAGCAAGCTGGATCTTGGTGATAATCATACCTCCCAAGAGAGCAGAATTGTCTTCTCCTATACGCCCCTTGGAAACATTTATTAAGAAAATTTTCCCTTCATTCATAATGTCAAAAACATTAATAGTACTTTTGGATTGCCCGACGATATTTCGAATTATGGAAGTAGAAAGGAATTGCCCGACTTTGTTTTGAATCGGGGCGATGGCTTCATTTCTAAATTTATCTTGCCAGGCTTCATACTCGTGCACCCAAAAAGCTTTAATGACTGGGTCTTTCAAATTATTTATTATTTTCTGACGGTACTCTTTGTCGACAAGCATGCGAGGGATACCGAGGAGTGTAGTGCCGGGAGTATCGAGCAAAGCTAAAATTGCATTGTTTAAAATATATTCCATACGAGCAGACCATGCATTAGCCCAGATCTTGGTAAATATTCCCATGAGCCCTGAAGCCACTAAGTGTTTGTATTTTGAATCAACTGTTTCTAGAACATTAAAACCAATGTGAAAGTCAGTGTCGGCTGGATTGAAATAAACTACATCTTTAACACGGTGCGGTGGAATAGCCGAGAGCACTGCTTCGACATTTTCTCCGTGAGGGTCCACCATACAAACACCATCACCGTTCGCGATGTTTTGGATGATCATATTAAACATCAGAGAAGATTTACCAGTTCCAGACTTTCCTAAAATATAAACGTGTTGACGGCGGTCGCGACGCTTGATTCCAAAAAGAACATTTTTGTCACGAAAAGTCGCCTGACCTAAATAGGTCATGTCTTTATTGGCTGGTATATCTTTAAAACTCATATGAGAATTATACCACCCAGTAGTAAATTTTGCCAAAGCACAAAGTGCGTTTTATTTTACAAAACATTGGCAAAATCTACTACAGGGAGCAGTATTACCAAAACCAAAACCCTTTTTTTGGGGGCTTTGAAATTATGATTTTGGTTCTTCTCCTTTGTCTTCTTCTTCCTTAAACTCAGCATCTTTAACTTCAGCTGGCTGTTCTTCGGGAGTGGTAGTTGCTTCGGGGTTTGGAGCCTCGCCCGCCTTGGCCATGGCTTCACCAATCTTGGACATCTCACTTGAGAGTTCTTCGGTGGCTTTCTTTATAGCCTCCACATCGGTACCCTCTTTGACACCCTTGAGCGCTGTGATCTTCGCATTCACTTCATCTTTGAGAGGTTGTTCGAGCTTGGCGTCATTATCCTTCAAAGCTTTCTCCGCAGTATACATAATCATTTCCGCAGTATTTTTCACATCCACGACGTCTTTCTTCTTCTTGTCTTCTTCCGCATGAACTTCTGCATCCTGTTGCATCTTCTTGATATCTTCTTCTTTAAGTCCAGAAGAGGCTTCGATGCGGATAGACTGAGTTTTTCCAGAAGCTTTTTCCATGGCTTTCACATTCAAGATTCCATTTGCATCCACATCGAAAGTAACTTCTACTTGAGGCATACCTCGAGGTGCTGGTGGAACTCCGTCTAAGATAAACCGGCCGAGAGATTTGTTGTCACTTGCCATCGGGCGCTCACCTTGGACGATGTGAATTTCTACTGAAGTTTGATTGTCCGCTGCAGTTGAGAACACTTGGGACTTACTCGCTGGAATAGTAGTATTTTTCTCGATCAATTTTGTCGCCACGCCTCCTAGTGTTTCGATACCCATGGATAATGGAATGACATCAAGAAGTAAAACATCTCGCACGTCACCACCGAGCACTCCCGCTTGCACCGCTGCTCCGAGAGCTACGACTTCGTCTGGATTGATAGAAAGGTTTGGGGTCTTACCGAAAACTTTGCCTACTTCTTCGACAATCTTCGGCATTCTAGTTTGACCGCCCACCATTATTATTTCATTTATTTCTTCCATCTTGAAACCAGATGCAGACATTGCACGGTTGGTTATCTCGATAGAACGAGTGATGTATTCGTCTGACAATGATTCCAATTGTGCTCGAGTCATTTTAAGTAATAAGTGTTGTGGGCCTTCAGCTGTGGAGGTGATGAATGGAATATTGATTTCAGTTTCAATAGAAGTAGAAAGTTCTATTTTCGCTTTTTCAGCCGCTTCGTCTAAACGCTGAAGAGCAAGCTTGTCAGCACGAACGTCCACACCAGAAGTTTTCTTGTATTCTTCTCCAATCCAATTTATTATCTTGTGGTCAATGTCACGGCCCCCCATATGACTGTCGCCATCAGTAGACTTTACTTCGATAACGTCGTCGCCTATTTCAAGAACTGAAACATCAAAGGTTCCACCTCCAAAGTCATACACTACTATTTTCTCATTTTTCTTTTTGTTAAAACCATACGCGAGTGCAGCTGCTGTCGGCTCATTGATAATTCTTTTTACATCCAAGCCCGCGATAGCTCCGGCGTCTTTGGTAGCTTTTCTTTGGGCATCGTTAAAGTATGCTGGCACCGTGATGACGGCTTCAGTAATTTTCTCTCCAAGCTTTGCTTCCACATCTGCTTTTATTTTTCCTAAAATCATGGCAGAAATTTCTTCTGGGCGCATCCACTTGTCGCCTATCTTTACTTCCACTCCACCACTAGACCCTTTTTGAATTTTAAATGAAGCATTCTTCAAATCCTTTTGCACTTCTGGATCTTCAAAATTGTGACCCATAAAACGCTTGATACCGTAAATAGTATTTTCTGGATTTGTCACCGCTTGGCGCTTTGCTAAGAGGCCTACTAATCTGTCGCCATTTTTCGCTATGGCTACCACTGACGGAGTCGTTCGCGCACCCTCGATATTTTCAATAATCTTCGGCTGTCCACCTTCGATAAAAGCGACGGCTGAGTTTGTTGTTCCTAAGTCTATTCCTATTATTTTTGACATATTTTTTTTTGATTAATTGCGAGAAGAAAATAAACTTTCCAAGAGTCTTATCCTTATGACCTAATGCAGGAAGGTTTGATTTTCTTTAAGCAATACTAATAATGTTTTGTTAATTTTACTTAAATTTCGCGACCGCGAAATACTTGTATAAATTAGTATACATGATATGATATATCCGTGTCAAATTACACTAAAAAAATCTTACAAATCTTATCCAAAAAGCCGGCTATTTCTGTGGAAGACTTGGTACTTGGAGTGCCAAGTACCATCGAAGGGAAGAATTCAAAGTCAAAATACGCCCTCACCAGAGCTGTCAAAAACCTCGCTGAGACGGGCTTTGTGGATATCATAGACTCAGGGCACCAAAGCTATGCTAAACTCACTCCTAAAGGCAAAAACAAGCTAAATAGCATGAAACTCATGGGCGATGAGGCGCTAGTATCGGCTACTTGGGATGGATTTTGGAGAATTATAATTTTAGATTTACCAGAAGAGCGCAAAGCCGAACGTGAGAGCTTGCGCTACCTCCTCAAAAAAGCAAACTTTGTGTGTATTAAAAACACGGTCTGGATATCCCCTCACCCATACGAAAATCTTTTTGCAAATATTAAAAAAGATTTGTCCCTCACCACAGAGCTCATGATCCTAGTCACCGACAAACTCGACCCCGAAACTCATCTTGCGTTTTTAGAGGCAATAAAAAAATAAAAACAATTAAAGATTATTTAGATTTTTGCTTCCAGTTTTTCTACTGTACAGTTAGATTTTCAATTCTACGTTCATACGACAAACCTTCGCTAGTTAGTCCAATTAAATTTTTTCGAAATTCTTTATTGTCTTCATGAATATCTTTAATCTCCTTGAGCATTGCTTCTAAAACTTTATGGTTCGCATCAAACCTTTCATCAATCTTTACAAAAGACCTAGCAATAGAACGCATACTACTTTCAAATTTATGCTCAAAAATACCAAATTTCTTTTCAGTTACATATTTTTCAGCTGTTTTTGTGACTTTCTCCTTCACGATTCTGTTATATTACCTTTATTAATTTTAGCAAATTATCAATACACTACCACAAGCTAGTAAATTTCCTGCTGATAGCACTTTTCGCAATACACTATCTCAGGGCGGTCGGGTGCGTATGAGGTTTCGAATTCTACTTCGCATTTACCTTTGTGTCCATGATCTCTGGTTGGTTTTGGTGATTCTGCTTCACCACACATGCATTGCCTAGTGTACAACTTAAGTTCACTCCTTTTGCTCAATCTTTCAAAGTATCTACAATTGGGGCACAAAACTGGTATAGAAATTTGATGTTGTTTATAAAAATCAAGTTCTGTTTGAGTTATTCTATATGCTTGTGTGCATTTGTGAACACAATCAGTTTTATGTTTACAAATAATCACTTCTTTAATAATGGAATCCGGAACATCTTTGATGCTATCTGGTATGTCCAACCAATTCATGGTAGGTATATAATTTTTCTCTTTTTCTTCGACCCAACTATATCCTTTTTCTAAAATTTGATCTTTAGTTAAAGGAAAAAACTCTTGGGCAACTGACTCATTGTAAGCAAAACCAAAATCTTCTGGTAGAAAAAACTCTCCGAAAGAATACTTTCTGCCATTAACGATATAGGGATTACTTTTAGAAAATTCTACCAGCTTCGGAATAATCTCTTCGTATTCTTCTTTGGTGTATTGTTTGTTAAAAATACAATAACTCTTGTTACGTAAACCTGAACATCCAAAAATATGATTACAGTTCATACAAAATTCAGAATACATAGAATCAGTCGACTCGCGAACTTGTTTTGAAAACTTTATCCTACTATTGCCGGTAAAAGAAACACACTCGTATCCGAGTTCAGACTTTAGTCCGCCACCATAAATATCGTAACTGTCTTTTAAATTATACCCTGCTATCGCCACATATTTGCAGTCCTCTACACCCTCTCGAGTACCAAAAGATGCTTTACAGTTCTTGCTTCCCTCTATGTTGTCTCCTGTGCAATCAACAGAATGCTTGATATGGGCAAAACGCACAGGATTGGTACTCATAAAAACTATAACTTCCTTTTTTATTTTCTCCAAAAAACTAGAGCTACCAAGATTCAATGAACTCATAAACTTTTCATATTCTTCTTTGGTGTGGGGTTTATTGTAAATATGGTATTGCTTGTTTCTTAAATTAGTACATCCAAAACAATTACTACACCCAGAGCAATCGTATAAAAAATAAGAGTCCATACACGAAGTCGCATATACCGAATAATAAGTCCGGTAACATTCAAAAATGTTCACAGAATCATAACTTGAATCGGATTTCAAAGAAATATCACAATCAAAAACATTCTTAGAATAATGAACTTGAGTAGAATAGTAAGCTTGCTCACAGTTTGAAACACCAAAAGATAAATAACAGTCCTTTGAATTGAAAATAAAATTATTAAATTGAGAATTCTCGCAATTTCTAATATCTAGTGAAGGATGAGCTGTTTGTTTGAACAATTCCCTCAAGGTTAAAAAAAAGTTTTTATTTAAATCGTAATCCATACCATAGTCCATCGGATTCCATCCATCCCCGTAATAACAATCATTACAATAAACCTTGGAACGACTTTTATCTCTATACACAGAAATCATCGACTTAGCACAAAGATCGCAATTGCTTTTATAAAGGGTGCGTTCATTGCGAGACAACAGTCTGCGCACCATCCTGCACTCCGGACAAAAAGTCGGTGGAGGGACCTTGATTTTCTCATAAAATGAAAAATCATCCGGCTCTATGGTGAAGTCGTTTTTGCAGTTTTGACAGTTTTTTGTTTCGTTTTGGTATTGATTTGACATATATTTCTATTTATCTATTCGTAATAATTAACCTATTGAATAATTAATAAACCTCCTGCTGATAGCACTTTTCGCAATACACTATCTCAGGTCTGTCGGGAGAGTATGAGGTTTCGAATTCATTTTTACAAGGTTCATCTCCATGAATGTGATTTGTTTTATCGCACATGCAAGTACGATGCCAGAGCTTGTAAGGGTTTCTTATTTTTAATCTACTGTAATGTCTACAATTAGGACAGTATCTAGGTAATGGAATTTCATTTTGAGTCAAGAAATTTAATTCTTCTTCTAAAATTTTATAAGCAAAAGTACATTGAGTTAATTGATAACCTTTATTGGGGCAAGCTATAATATCATTTAAAATATTTTTATTAACTTTTTTTATATGATCTGGTAATTCTTCTGAATTTAAAGTTGGTAGATAATATTTATTTTCAAATTCTTGATAATGAAAATCTTTAGATAAAATATCTTCTTTGGATAAAGAAAAATATTCTTGAGCAATAGTTTCATTATAAGCAAATGGAGATAGGTCACTTGGGAAAAATTCACCATATTTATAACTTGATCCCCTTTTGTCTACATAAGGAATATCAGTCATGTGTTTTTTAATTTTCTCTACCATATTAAAATAGTCTTCTTTTGTATATTGTTTATTTAAAATACAGTACTGCTTGTTTCTTAAACCAATACAACCAAAAAGATTTTTTGAGTTATAACACATATAAGTATAATTTGTATCAAAACAACTATGAGTAAGCACTGCAAAATATTGATTTGCTGCCTGAATTCCGGAATCTACCCCTTCATACATCAAAGAAGCACCTCCACCGAAGCCATAACCATCATATCCTTCTTTTAAATCCAAAGCGTGTATTATATATTTTGAATCTTCCACCTTACCAAAAATATCAAAACTATATTGTACATTTTTAGAAAGTCCAATATTATCACCTGTTACATTTTGTGATTGACCTATATTGGCATAACGATAAGGAAAATTTAACCTAAAATTATTAAAAATATCTTCAAATTTTTTCCAATTTTTATAACTACCTAAATCAAGTTCTTTTTTGAGTTTTTCATATTCTTCTTTTGTGTATTGTTGATTTAAAATACAATAAGATTTATTTCTTAAATTAATACAGCCAATAGAATTTTGAACATTTTTGCAGTGCCACAAAAAAGAAGATTCTAAAGATTCATCTGTGTTGTAAGAATAAAACAGCTTATAAGATTTAGTACAGACAACATCGTTATAACAAAACTCAGATTTTTCTACGAGATACAGATCAAAACAATCGGTAACGTCCAATCCCCCTCGTGAATACATAACTCTAAGGTTTTTCCAACCTCCAAAAACAAGATAACAATCTTTCGAATCTGCTAGGTGGTTATTATAAGGGGAATTGATGACATTAGTATTACCCAAATTAGCTAAAGGGACTTTTGATAATAATTCTTTATATTGAGTAAAGAAACTTTTATTAAAATCATAGTCCTGACCATAATCTAAAGAATTAAATTTATCACTCCACCAGATATCTCTATCGTAGACTTTAAAATTACTTTTAGGATTAAACATAGAAACTAAAGATTTACCCGTATTATCGCAATTTGTTTTATATAAACTTCTTTCGTTTCTCCACATTAATCTCCTTACAAGACGACACTCCGGACAAAAAGTCGGTGGAGGGACTTTTATTTTCTCATAAAATACAAAATCATCTGGCTCTATGGTGAAGTCGTTTTTGCAGTTTTGACAGTTTTTTATTTCGTTTTGGTATTGATTTGACATATATTTCTATTTATCTATTCGTAATAATTAACCTATTGAATAATTAATAAACCTCCTGTTGATAGCACTTTTCGCAATACACTATCTCAGGTCGGTCGGGTGCGTAACTTGTCTCAAACTCTACTTCACATCTATTTACTTGCCCTGAGGAATTCGAAGGATGATTATTGTGATTTTCTTTATCACACATGCAAGTTCGAGGCCAAAACTTGGGTGGATTCACTAACTTAAAACGTTCTATAAACCTGCAATTATGACAGAACCTCGGTAAACTCAAATTAAATCTTTTATAAAATTGAAACTCTATCTTGATAAATCGAAATGCCTTCTGACATTCCAAACATTTTATCACTTTTTCAGTTATAGATTCATTTACATCATCTATATTGTCGGGTAAGTCTTCTGCATTTATATTAGTCTCATACTCCCGATTTTTTATTTCTCTCCAAGTATATCCTTTATCATTGGCTTTTACTTCATCTATTGGGAAAAAATCATTAGCCATACTTTCGTTATAGGCTATGGGAGATATGTTAAATGGAAAAAATTCTCCGTATTTATAGGCTCTTCTTTTATTATCTACGTAAGGCATATCATTCATGTGTTTTTTAATTTTTTCTACCATATTATAGTATTCCTCTTCAGAGTATTGTTTATTTAAAATACAAAATTTCTTTTTTGATAAACTTACACAGCCAAACAAATTTGAAGATCCAAAACAATAACCACTGTATTCAGTTTCTTTTATATCACCCCAAGAATTAAAACAAAATTGTAAATCATAGCATCCCAGGCCACAAGTCACGCATTCATACATATTTTCTGCCCTATCTCCCCAAATACTATAATCATAAGAATTAGAAGCCTTTGATTGCATATCTTGACAATAACGTAAATTTTCTCCTTCTCTGACAGAATAGGAATTTTTAACGTTCTTAACGTCAAACAATCTTTCTCCAGTCGAATTTGTAATCCTAAGACCGTGATAAAATTTATTTGGAAACTCATTCCAAAATTTAGAAACTTTTTTACGCATTTTTGATAGTTCTATATATGAACCAGAAACAAATTCTTTTACTTTTTTGTCATATTCTTCTTTGGAAAATTGCTCATTGAAAAAATAATGGGATTTATTTGTTAAATTTACACAACCAAAACAATTAGTGCATCCACGCAATCCCTTAGAAAACCATACGTCTACACAACTCTCGCAATCAAAGGAAAAAAATGTTTGGTAACTTTTATCAACCATAACATCCTCATAACACAACTCATTCTCTATACCCTCATACATATCAAAAGAATCCTTTATGTAACGCACCTTTCGCAAATAAGCACTGTTTTCAATATAATCTGTATTAAAACAAAGATAACAATTTTTATTATGACTTGCCTCGTTACAATAGTCCGAATTTATCATGTTATACGCAGATCGTGCTGGTATTGGAGCTCTTGCTAATAATTCTTTAAATTGCTCGAAGAAAGGTTTATTAAAATTATATTCTTGCCCAAATTTCATTGGGTCCCAATTATCACCAAACCAAAAATCATTATTGTAAGTTGTAACATTAGCTTCAGGAGAAATTCCAGAAAAAATCTCCTTACCATTATGGCCATCAGTCCTACGAAACAACATTCCTTCATTACGAAAATGAAATCGTCTAATCATCCTGCACTCCGGGCAAAAAGTCGGTGGAGGGACTTTTATTTTTTCGTAAAACGAAAAATCATCTGGCTCTATGGTGAAGTCGTTTTTGCAGTTTTGGCAGTTTTTTGTTTCGTTTTGGTATTGATTTGACATATATTTCTATTTATCTATTCGTATTAATTAACCTATTGGATAATTAATAAACCTCCTGCTGATAGCACTTTTCGCAATAGACTATCTCAGGTCGGTCGGGAGCGTATGAGGTTTCGAATTCTATATCACAACCTTCTTTCATACATTTTCTATGCCAAAGTTTTAAGGGGCTCCTATTTTTCAATCTTTCATAATGACGACAGTTGGGACAAAACCTAGGCAAAGGTAAATTCTTTTGTTTATAAAATTTAAGTTCTTCTGGGTGGATTTTAAAAGCTTTAGTGCACAAAGTTAATTCGTTACCATTGTTTGGACAAGCTACTATTTCTTTCAAAATTAACTCGCTTACATCTAAAATATCATCTGGTAAATCTTTACTCAATATAGTCGGGTTGTATTCTCTATCTCTAGGTATTGTATATTTATAACCTTTACTTTTAATAAAAATTTTATCTAATGGAAATAAATCATGAGCCAAAGATTCATTATAACCAAAAAAAGATAAATCGTAAGGAAAAAATTCTCCATATTTAAATACCCTACTTTTACTATCTATATAAGGTGTCTCATTCATATGTATTTTTATCTTGTCTATTATTTCAAAATACTCCTCTTTTGAATACTGCTTATTTAAAATACAATATTCAGCATTAGTTAAGCCGACGCAACCAAAACAATTAGACGAGTTTCTACAAGAAATAGAATAGACAATATCTCTACTAGTTGTGCACATAAAACAAGCAATTTGATTATAACCACCAACGCTACCTGTCATGGATTCATATTCCAACTCAGCATTAAAAGTCCAACCACAGTCCATAACATCTTTAACATTAATAGTTCTATATGAATAGGATACATTTTCTGAATTTCTAATATCAAAAGATTTTTTGACCTGATTAGAATTAAGTATCATATCACCAGAAAAGTTTTTTGAAGATTGTACTTTTATATATTTATGAATTGATTTTTTGAAAAGATCATTAAAATCAGATTTATATTTTTCTACATTAGAATATTTATTAATATTCAATTTTTTTATAACTTCAAAATACTTCTCTTTTGAGAGTTTTTGATTATAAAAATAATAACTTTGATTTCTTAGATTAGAAGACATAAAACAATTAGAACAGTTTGAACAATCATACAGAAAAGACGAATCTAAGCAATTCTCTGAATTCAAAAGATAAAAAGAATTAAAATTTCTTTCAGAATTAATATTCCAATAACAGTTATCACTATCTTGTATAGACAGACAGTCCATGCATTTCTTAGACTTATCAACATTTTCAGAATAAAATATATCTTCAGATTCAATACATGAAAAAGTTAAAAACACATTTTTTACATTACCAATACTATTAGCATATTCACTATTAATATTAGTACCCAAACCAATCTGAAATACTCGAGGTTGTTTCTTTATGAGATCATTTAATTGTTCAAAAAAAGATTTATTTAAATCATATTCCATTTTATTTTTATATCTATCCCAATTATCACTTGAATAACAAGATAGACAATAGACAGGAACACCGTCATTTTTAAAGAAAGAAATTAAATTTTTAGAGCACAAACCGCAAGATCTAGAATACAAAGATCGATTATTTCTCCACATCAATCTCCTTACAAGACGACATTCCGGACAAAAGGTCGGTGGAGGGACTTTTATTTTTTCGTAAAACGAAAAATCATCTGGCTCTATGGTAAAATCGTTTTTGCAATTTTGGCAGTTTTTTGTTTCAGATTTGTATACCATAAAAATTAGGTTGTATATTGATTCATAAATTTAAACGCAAATGGCTCCGCATACCGAGATAAAATTTTCTTTTCAAAATCATCAATTTTTTCAAAACCAATTATAAAATTACGTATAACATTCCATTCTTCTCTTCCTGCTGGTTTTACTTCACCAGTTTTCAAAATATTCTCTAAGATATCCAAAGAACGTTTTTTTGAATTGTCTCCTGCCTCTATTTTACCTGAAGAGTAAAAAGACATCATTCGTCCTATTTCTGGATGCAAATTTGCCATGTAAAATAAAGCATTCTTTTCAATCATAATTATTTTAAATCAATAAACTTATAAATAACTTCTGTTGCTTTTTTAACTATTTCTTCATTGCTAATATTACGTGAACGGTTACCAAGATTTGGTTTAATATTTATCATAGAATCAAACTCTAAAACTCCATCAGGATTTTCTTCAAAACGAATATTAAAACCCCAAACATCTACAAACTTCGAACCTGTGCTAGTAAGAAGCTCAGAATCTTCAATATGATAGTCCCCGCCTAGCGCCACTCGCCCACCCTCTATATCCACCGCACCCTTGATCATATCCCCATACCAATTCTCAGCAAGTTTTTTAACCTCCTCTATACTTATTTTGTTTTCCAAAATTTTTATCTGCATATTTTATTCTGATTTATATTCAAAAACATTCACTCTCGCTGGACGAAGAACGCGGTCGCCGAGTTTATAACCTTTTTGGATTACAAGGGCGATGGTGTGATCTAATTCTTTTTTATCAGTTTCTACTGCCTCTATGGATTCGTGAATATTTGGGTCGAAAGGCTCCCCTACTTCACCAATACTTTTTACTCCATACTCTTCGAAAACTGTATTCATCTGAGAATAAATATATTCCACCCCCTTGCGCCAGTTTTCATCTACTTTCTCCCAAGATTCTTTATTTGCAAAAGCCATATTGAAACTATCTATGACAGTCAAAAATCTAGAAAGAATTCTCTCACGCATACTTTCTGAAAGCATAATTTTTCTATCATCTTCTCCTTTTTTGTAATTTGCAAAATCCGCTCGCTCTTTCTGCCAGCCGAGCAAATACTCTTCTTTTTCTTTTTTCACTTGTTTTAAGTCAGATCTAAGCTTCTTGAGAGTCTTTTTTATATCCTCTTCTCCGTCAGCATTGTATTCAAACTCTACTATATCGTCGTCCTCTTCCTTGTTTTCTAAGTTATCTTTTATATCTTCATTTTCTTCACTCATAACTTGATTCTAGCATAAAAAAATCCCTTTTGTAAAAGGGATTTTTTCTTTTAACGTTTACTCCACTGAGGTGCCTTACGAGCTTTCTTGAGACCGAATTTTCGGCGTTCTTTTGCACGAGGGTCACGCTTTAGGAAACCTAATTCTTTCATAGCACCGCGAAGTGTTTCATCTGATTTCACTAATGCTCGAGCAAGTCCATGACGAACTGCTTCTGATTGAGAATGTATACCTCCACCGGAAACATGTATTTCAAGAGACCATTTTGAACCTGCAGGCAAACCTTTCATGATAGGGTCCAGTATCAAACGACGTTGATCTTCAGTCTTAAAGTAATCCTTGGAATCCATACCATTTACAATTACAGAATTCTTTAAAGCTTTTGTAATACGTACCCGAGCAGTAGAAGTTTTTCTTCGTCCTAAACCTTCAACATATCTATCTTTTGTTGTCTTTTTTTCTTTATCCATAAATATTATTCTTGAACTTTTAAATTCTTCATCATTTCTTTGTGAAGCTTATTTGAAGGCAACATTCTGTCCACAGCAAGACTGATAAGCTCTTTGTATCCTTTTGTCTTTACTGTTTCAGCACCTTTGATAATACGTAAACCTCCTGGATATCCAGAATAACGAGCGTGTTGCAATTCTTCCAACTTCTTTGTTGTAATTTTTATCTTTGAAGCGTTGGTAACTAAAACAGGACTTCCTGAATATACATTTCGCTCAAAAGAAACTTTATTTTTACCCGAAAGAGCAAAAGCTACTTCAGTAGCTACTCGGCCCAATGTTCTGCCACTAGCATCTATAACTTTGGTTTCCTTTGTATTTACTTTTGTATCTGTTTTTTTCATAATTTTATAATTTATTATACAAATTCTATTATAGCCATCTCAGCACTGTCTGATTTTCTGGCTCCAAGTTTTACAATACGAGTATAACCACCAGCGACTCCTTTATACTTTGGAGCGATGACACTCATTAATTTCTTCACTTCTGATTTTCGATTTGAAAGTCTAGAAACTAAAATTTTTGTTGTAGCTAAGTCATTTTTCTTTGCACGAGTGACAAGCTTTTCTATGAAAGGTCTTAGCTCTTTTGCTTTTGGTAAGGTCGTCTTTATCTTCTCTCGAATAATCAAATTCAATGCCAAAGAATTTAACAAGGCCTTTTTCTGACTTTTATCTCTACCGAATTTTCTTTTGTTATTGTGGTGTCTCATTGTAGTTAATAAATTTTATGTCGATTAATCTTTCAAATTCAAACTGAATTTACTTAATACTTTTTTAATTTCAGTAATACCTTTTTCTCCAATACCTTCTACTTCCAACAAATCTTCACGCTTCTTGCGAGCAAGACCTCCTAGCGTGCGGATATTTGCAGTAGTTAAAGCATTTAAAGTGCGAGTAGACAAATCGAGACCGTCGATTCTAGTCTTTAGTATATCTGTAAAATCATCTCCTTTGTCTCCTTTGTCTTCTTTGTCTTCATCTCCCTTTTCATTTTTCTCTTCTTTTTTACTTGTCTTCTTTTCAATCACTACTTCTTCAATAGGTTCCTTGAAATCAACGATTGCCTTTAATTGGTTTATCATTATTTCAATAGATTTTGCAAGTGCTTCACGTGGTGGCAACGTACCGTCTGTTTCGATAGAAATACGCAAACGATTATAGTTTGTGTTATCACCTACGCGCATATTTTCTACTTCGTATGCAACACGTCTGATAGGAGTAAAAATTCCATCCACAGCAATAGTTCCTATGTCTACTTTTTCTTTTTGTAAAATTTCTTTCGGTATAAAACCTAAACCTTTCTCAACTCTCATTTCAATATTTAAATTTATCTTATCTGTAACAGTAGCTATGTGCAAATCTCCATTCAAAACTTCCACTTGACCAGTGGTTTTAATGTCAGAAGCAGTAACTTCTTTTGGTCCTTTTATAGAAAGAGTTACCATTTGTGGTTCGTCTGTTGTCATTTTGAAATGAATTTTCTTTATATTCAAAATCATAATAATAACGTCTTCTTTCACGCCATCCATAGTTTGAAATTCGTGTGATATTCCATCTATTTTGATAGAGGTAACACTAGCGCCCGGAAGTGATGATAGAATGATTCTTCGCAATGAATTACCCAAGGTATGACCATACCCAGGATACAAACCATCTATTTCAAATACTCCCTTATTTCCCTCCTCTACTACAACACGAGGCTTTGAAGGCATAATTATTTTATATTCAGGCATATTTTTATAAAAATTAAAACTTTACTAATAAATAAATTCCAAAAAAAATTAACGACTATAGAACTCAAGCACAGCATTTAAATCAAGAAAAGTTTCAATATTCTTAGGTTTATCTAAAACCTTTCCTTCCATTTTAACTACATCAAATGACAACCAAGACGGAGAATTATAATCTTTCAATTTCTGTTCCAAATTTTCAAAAATTTTCTTACTCTTAGAACCTTCACGTATTAAAATAACGTCACCTTTTGATAAAGCATAAGAAGGGATAGTTACTTTGTGTCCGCCGACGATAAAATGTCCATGAGAAACCATTTGTCTTGCTGCTCTTCTACTAGGAGCCAAGCCCATTCGGTAAACCGCATTATCTAATCGAGATTCTAGATTTTCAAAAAACTTATCAGCTGTACCTGCACCCTTCACAGCAGAAGCTTTTTTAACGTAGTTTGAAAGTTGCTTTTCAGTAATACCATAAGAGAAACGGATTTTTTGTTTTTCAATAAGCTGAGTACCGTATTCTGTTAGTGCCTTAGGACGCTTACCTGCTCCACCAAATTTTGGAGTAGCAACAGTAAATTTTGAAGTTTGACATTTGTCATAAACTCCAGCTCCTAATCTTTTACAAATTTTAAACTTTGGTTTTGTTTGCATAATATTTTTATACTCTTCGTGGTTTCTTAGCTTTTGGACCATTGTGGGGTACTGGGGTGGCATCTTTCACAGAAGTTATTTCAATGCCGTGAGCCATAAAAGCTCTTATTGCAGGTTCGCGACCAGATCCTACTCCTCGTACTACAACATCTGCATCTTTTACTCCTAATGTAGCTGCCTTACTTCCGATAATATCTCCAACTTTAGAAGCTGCAAAAGGAGTTCCCTTTTTTGCACCTCGAAATCCTTGACTGCCTGATGAAGACCAAAAGAGAGCATTGCCGACTTTGTCTGCAAAAACTACCTTTGTATTATTAAAAGTAGCCTCAACGTTCAAAATACCAGAAGTGATTTTCTTTTTTGGAGTCTTCGAAGTGGTCTTTGCCTCTGTTGCAACTTTTACTTCTGTATTTTCTTCGTTTGTAATTTTTGTCTTTCCCATATTATTTATTATGTCTTACTTTCTTTTCTCTTTCCGGATGCCATTGTTTTACGTACATTACCTCTCACTGTTCTAGAATTTGTCTTTGTTCTTTGTCCTCGAACTGGCAATCTTTTCATATGACGGATACCACGGAAACTTTTTATATCTTTCAATCTTTTTATATTTGCAGAAACTTCTCTTTTTAAATTTCCCTCAATAGTTTTACCTTCTATTATTGTACGGATTTTATTTTCTTCTTCTTCGGTTAAGTCTGCTGCTTTTTTACTATGAACAATACCAACAGTATCTAAAATACGTCGTGCGGAAGGAATACCTATTCCGTAGAATACGGTTAGTCCTATTTCTAATCTCTTTTCATTTGGTACTGTAATTCCTAAAATTCTCATATAATTATTGTTTTTGTTTATGTTTTGGGTTAGTACAAATTACTCGCAAATGTCTTTTGCGTTTTACCATCTTGCATTTATCACAAATTTTTTTTACTGATGCTTTAATTTTCATAAAAATAAAATCCCCTATCAAATAAAAACAAAACAAGGAAATAACCTTATTTTTAACACTTTTTCTTATTTAAGAAATGTGAATACTATAATACACTATTATTAAAAAAATTACAACCTTTTAACTATTCTCCCTTTTCCACCGTAGGAATCAAGCACAACTTCTACGCTGTCACCAATCAAAACCTTAATTCTATGCATTCTCATTTTGCCACCAAGATAAGCCAGAATTTCTATTTCATCTTCCATCTTTACTCTAAATAAAGTCGAAGGTAGTGCCTCAGTAATGACACCTCGTCCAACTTCTAATTTTGCCTGCCTGCCGGTAGGCAGGTCTTTTTTTGTATCACTCATTTAGATTTAATAATTTTAACAAAATTAATATTAGAAGTCAAATGTATTGATTATTATTTAGGATAATTCACTATAATTTTTACGTGTTTTTCATTTATTGGAATAGTTCTCTTCCAAATGGGCCTCAAGGACAAGTCTGCACTATCTATATTTACATATTGATCCATAATTGTCTTAAAAGACTTTCTTTTTTTACCCAAAATATCAATCATGAGTTTTTCTTCATTTATCTTGGACACTATTTGAATATTCCCAGATAAGCTGAAATTTATATTTCGCACATCTCTATATGTTGTGATGTTGTCTGTAAGAACAAAAGACAGATCTTGAATTCGTGGTATATATACAGGACTATTGTCATAATCTAGCAATGTCTTCTTTACTACAAACTGTGTTAATTCTTCTTCTTTAAACAAGAAACCATACAAAGTACCCTTCACAGAGATAGGAACATTGTTGTTGGATGATTTCAGGTCAATATTTTCTTCTGTTATACTTAAAAATGTAGAGTCTTTAAATAAAACAAAGCCGTTGGGCATCTGATCTGTGGCTTTTTTAAATAACTTATTTTTCAAAGCATCCTTCAATGATATTAATGCTTGATTTTTTTCATCTTCGCTGACTACAGATACATTGCCTACCAATCCTCCAAGGATATCACCTTTGGACCTAGCATAAAATTTTTCATACTTAGGACTACTCTTGAAACCTAATATTTTAAAATCAAGAGGGGAACTGTTGTAAGCTTCACCTGGTTTTTCTGCATAAATACCTACTTCTATCGCGCCTGGAGTACCGTCAGACTTCTTTCCAGGAACAACTATTTTTTTATCAGTTTTATAAATTTTTCCATTACTAGCTTCTAATCTGGTATTGATATCGAGTGATTGACTTGCAGAATTGTAGCTATTGTAAATAATAACAATTCCTTTAGCGCTCTCGGAGACATCTTTTTTCTCACTGGCATTTAAAGTTTTATTTTCTTCTCCTGAGATAACTACCAAATCAAATGGCAAAACACCTTCAATGTTTGAATCTTTATTCGCCGTAAAACTTTCACTCAAAACAACATCTTTTACATTAGGATTTACTGCAACCTTGGCTCGTGCAAATAAAAACGACAAAGCAAATAAAAAGAAAATTACAGTTATTGCGGCGACAAACCACATGGCGTTTTTAGGTTTTCCAAAATCAAAATTATTTTCTTCTATAGCAAATATTGGCTTTGTGTCGATTTGTATTTTAGATATAGGTTTTTTAATTATAGGTTCAGATTCACGCTTGGGTATTTTTTTAATACCAGCATCACTGTTTGCACGCTTAACTTTTACCATGTCTTCAAAAAAATTTTTAGGCATAATTTTATTTTACTTTAAAAAATGATTAATGTAAATTGATTCTATTATCATGTATTGATCTCGGTCCACATTTTCTGCGACTATTGCTATGCCGTGGAGCGCTTCTACTCCTAGAAATATAACTCTAAATTTTGATTCAGTTAAAATATATTGATTAAATTGTTCGTTTTTGATTATCTCTGAAAAGAATTGCGCTAAATTGTGAGCAACAGTGATAAATATGGTGGACGGTATGGAGACATCGTTTGTAAGGTGGCTCAAGAATTCTTGAAAGTTTTTTAGCCAGTCATTTTTTAAATTTTCAATAACAGCTCCGGAATTCAGAGAAGCATTATAAGACATGTGTCCATCTTTATATGTAGAAATTAAAGATTGAGCTTCTCCTAAATCTATTGATAATTCATTTGCCACACCTCGAATTATGAAATTGTGTCCCATTGGAAAGGAAATAGACTCACGCAAAACATCTTTTTTAATCATTGAAATATCGGTCACCTCTCCTCCGATGTTGACTAATAGAAAATTATCTTGATTCACAAACGTATTTCTAACAACTGCAAATGAAGACAGTAAAAAAGAAGAAAATCTGATATTTTCACATCTAAAATGTCTTAAAATATTATCTTCTATTCTATTTAAAATCTGTTCTTCGGCGACTGAAGCAAAAATAGTTATTTCTACATTTTCTACTTTTTGATTAAAGGGCGACAAGGTGTCATATCCATTTAATGAAATTTTCATATTTTTTAATTCAATTGAAGTGACTTTGTTTCCTGTAAGATTGTAGTCTTTCACGTGCTCTTCTTCAAAAAGAATCATTTCTTTTTGAATTAATTCATCTGCAAGTTTGGTGGTAAATATGAAAGGTTTGTCTTCATTGTATTTTATAACTCTAGTTTGTGAAGCATACCAAGGAGAAGCAAGGGTGCAAAAAATCCTATTTGGTGCGCCGAGACCCTTCATGCATATATTATTTGCCACAGTTTTCAATGCTTCTATTGTTAAAAACAAAAGCCTGTCTAGATGCACTTCTTTCTCTAAAATCACCGGCTCGCGAATAGAATAAATGATTTTAGGAACGCCATTCTCCCCCATATAAAAAAGTGCTCCACCCACAGATGAAGAACCAATATCAAAAAGTAAAACTAATTCATCTTTTTTAGTTTTAGAAAAAATCCCCATACACTATATTATACCCTGCCTTGATAATTTATCAAACAAAAAAACCCACAACATCATAATGAGGGGTGGGCTTTAATCTGTAATTCTCTTCTAAATCCAAATATCGAAACTATGGCAGATAATACCTGGCATATAGCAATGAATGGTGAATTAGTTTTAATCATCAAGTAGGTTACAACTAGGTGTGTAAAAAAATAAGTTACCCACCCTATCCTGTTTGTCAAACTTTTATTAAAAGCTAACATAAGTGTACCAACAAGACCTCCAACGGCGGAAAGAAATTGCTCTACTACTAAATCAGCAGTAATTGCTTTTTTTAGCAAAAAACTACAAACCATTATAGTTAATGATACAACTACTACCTTAAATGGGACATTCCATTTTTTTAATATCTCATTCAAATGAATATTTTTAACAGAATGAGAAACTAAATATCCGTAAATCATAAGGAAGAAAAGTGCGACATCATACACGATCATAATCCAAAGATTTAATTTATGTTCCAAAGTCATCTGAAGATAAAAGTAAGCAGTGATTGTTACTGTTCCTAAAATCCCAAATGTCCAACCAATTGTCCTTTTCTTAAAGACGTAAAACTTATTCAAAAGAAGTAAAAGAGCTGAAACAACCTGCAGTATAAGCATCTCTCGTATATTTTGATTCTATTTGAGAATAGCACAGAAGTACCAAAAAGTCAAGTAAATCCAATCCTCTTTATAAAAACTTAATTCAAGGTAGCCTTAATACGACGGATACCGGCAGCGACGGCTTCTTCTTTTTGGATTTTGAAATGGCCTAGTTCGCTAGTGTTTGTTATGTGAGGTCCACCACAGAATTCGATGCTAACGGCATCGTCCTGAGATTCAATCGAAGGACTTATAAAATAAACAGATACTGTCTCTGGATATTTTGCTCCGAATTCCATTTCCGCGCCGAGCTTTTCTGCTTCGGCTAATGGCATTTCTTTACGAACCACATTTAACCCTTGAGAAATTTTATCATTCACCCAGTCCTCCACCTTCTGTTTTTCAATATCCTCAAGTTTGTGGTCGCAAAGGAAATCTATTCGCAAACGCTCTTCAGTGATATTACTTCCCCGCTGTTTGATATTCGGGTCAACGATTGCTTGCAGTCCTGCTAACAGCAAGTGGTGCGCAGTATGGAGCTTTATAGTCTGTTCATTATGATTTGCAAGTCCGCCCTTAAACATCCCTGCTGATGCCGTCTGCGAAAGCTTAACATGCTCAGCCATTTTATTATTAAAATCTTCCAAATTAATTTCTGTTCCCTTTTCTTTTGCGAGTTCTAATGTAAGCTCTATCGGAAAACCATAAGTGGTAAATAATACAAACGGATCCGTGCCCTTTTCGAATTCTTTTAAACCTTCACTTAGTGTTTTACTAAACTTATCTATTTCTAAAATTATTGTATCAATATTTTTTTCATCCAACTCTGGATATATTGTTTTGTAAGTTGATATGTACGCATTTAAAATTATTACAGCATCATTATTAGTTGCCAGAGGAAAAACTTGTTTTAAATAGCGCCATCCCCTTCGAATCAGACGACGCATAACATATCCTGCATCTTTATTACCCGGAACAACACCATCACTGGCCATAAATAAGACAGCTCGAAAATGATCGGCAATAATTCTGAAAGATTTTACATCATGTTGCATTCCAGGAGTTGAATTAAGAATTTGCATAACATTTTCAAACAAATCCGTATCGTACGCAGTTTGTTTACCTTGCATTACGGCTGTGATGCGTTCGAGTCCAGCACCAGTGTCTACGTTTTTCTGTTTTAATTTGCCGATAACTTTTCCATCTTTCTTTTCGTATTCCATAAAAACATCATTCCAAATTTCGATAACCCTCTCTGCTTTAACTGCTTCCAAAAACTCATCTTTTGACAAATCACCTATATTGCCAGACATGTCATAAAACATCTCCGTATCTGGACCACAAGGTCCATTGTCTCCTGCGGACCACCAATTGTCTTCTGCTCCTAGGAAATAAATTCTATTCTCTGGCACACCTTGAGTTTTCCATATCTCTGCTGACTCAATATCTTTCGGTGCATTTTCGTCACCTTCAAATACTGTGACATAAAGACGTACAGGATCTAGTCCAAGACCTTCTTTTTTATTAGTTAAAAATTCATAACTCCATGCTATAGCTTCCTTTTTGAAATAATCACCCAAAGACCAATTGCCCATCATTTCAAAAAAAGAAAAATGCCTATTGTCACCGATATCGTCCAGGTCTCCTGTGCGAACGCATTTCTGAACATCAACAATCCTGTTCCCCATCGGATGTTCTTGTCCAAGTAAATACGGCACAAGGGGTTGCATGCCGGCAGTATTGAAAAGCACCGAAGGGTCATTCTCGGGCACCAAAGAAGCTGAAGGCAATACCTTATGCCCCCTGTTTTCAAAAAATTTCAAAAATCTTGTCCTAATCTCACTTGAATCCATAAATTTTTACCCTTGATTATCATTCATCTTGTCATTTGAAATTTTTCGGATAGGTTTTTCTATGACTGTCATTACGATGAAGATAAAGAGGACGAGGACAGTGGTGATGATAGCTAGACTAAAAAATCCAAAACCGACGGCCATACCGATACCAGCCGTCACCCAGAGCCCACCTGCAGTCGTGAGGCCAGTGATTCGAGAACCTTGGAGTATTATAGAGCCAGCCCCCAAGAAACCAATACCAACGATTATTTGAGAAGCAATACGAGAAGGATCAAAACCTCCAGCGCCTCCGTATTTGATAGCCATCATTTCTGAAATAACAATAAACAATGCTGAGCCGAGCGAAACGAGTGCGTGAGTTTTAATGCCAGCTTGTTTATGTTCTAAAAGTCTATCGACACCGATAACCATACCCAAACCTATTGCTAAAATTAGTTTTATTATAATATCGCTGTTTTGTGTTAAAAATTGTGACATAAAGACATTATATAACAATTCCACCTCCTAGAACAATGTCTTTATCATAGATGACGATAGACTGTCCTCCGGCTACTAAAATTGGTTTTTCAAAAATAACTTCGGCATTGTTTCTTTTTTTTGTTTTATTTAAAACTTTTACCTTGCATGGTAAAAACTCTCCATGATAACGAATCTGAGCTGTATAATTTTTATTTTCTTGAGGCGTCTCACTAATCCAATTTACACCTTCTAAAAAACAGAAATTATCTTGAAAAGAGGATTGCGAGCGCGACTGGCGCGAGTATGCGGAATTTTTCAGCAGAAAAATATCCGTACTCTTTTCGGGATGATTTTTGTCTTTTGACACATACAAAATATTTTTTTTTAAATCTTTCCCCACTACATAATACGGTTTATCATTTGGAGTTTTCTCTGTGATGGTAAAACCTCTCCTCTCGCCTAGAGTAGAAAATACTACCCCGTCATGGTGACCAATAACCTTACCACTAGTATCTAAAACTTTTCCTTTTTTTGACTTGATATAATGCTTCAAAAAAACTTTCAAATCTACATCACCCAAGAAACAAATTCCCTGACTGTCTTTTTTATCTGCTACTGGCAATTTATATTTTTTCGCTAGCATTCGCACCTCGGTCTTTTCCAAATGACCTATGGGAAATATTATTTTTGAAAGTTGTTCTTGATTTAATGTCCACAAAAAATAACTTTGATCTTTGGTGGGGTCTTTACCCTTTACTAAATTATTTTTTATATTTTGGGCATAGTGTCCAGTGGCTACATAGCTCTCTGCCAAAGGACGGACAAGCGCGCCCATAGCAAGTGCTTTTTTTAAAAAAGCGCCGAACTTCACTTCCCGATTACACATCACATCAGGATTCGGAGTACGTCCCAATTTGTATTCACTTATCATATAATCTGCCACTTCTTTTTTATACACATCTTCGAAATCAAAAGTTAGAAATGGAATACCTAAGTGTGTAGCCACGCGCATCGCATCGACTCTTTCTTCTTCTTCATTGCAAGGCAAAAAATCTGGATGCCAAGTACGTATAAAAACCCCGACGACGTCATAACCTTGTTCTTGTAATATTGCAGCTGAAACAGAAGAGTCCACTCCTCCTGACATCCCTACGAATACAGTCTTTTTTGTCTTTTTAGTTGGCACTCAAGTATCTTAGCTTATTTGCTTTGTGCTCTGCAAATGTTTTCGCATAACGAATACTTCCATCTTTGCCATGCAAATAATACAAATACGAAGAACTTTTTGGATACATAGCAGAACGAATAGATTCTAGTCCTGGATTCGCTATGGGATATGCTGGCAAACCTCTAGTCTTATACGTAGCTGGCCAAGCATCCACCTGTAAAGGCATGCCGATACGTATTCTATTCCAAAGAATTCCTGAAATATATTCTCGATCGACATCCCCCTTGGCTTCACGCTCTATGATGGATGCCATGGTGATGATTTCATTTTCAGTTTTATGAATAGCTAACATCTCACTCCTAAGTTGTCCGACTTTTTTTTCATAATTTTTAGACATAGAGTCTATTACCTTAGTTTCTGTGTCATCAGTTAAGAAAAAATAAGTGTCAGGAAAAAGATACCCCTCTTTATTTTCCGCTATTTTCAGAAATTCTTCTTTATTAAAATGGGGAAGTTTTTTAGAAAATACTTCAGCGACATCAAGGACATTATATCCCTCAGGGATAGTTACCTTAAATGGTGCTAATTGTTTGTCTCCTTTGCTTATGCGTCTAGCTACTTCGAAAACATGTAGTTTTTTTTCAAATAAATAGTCTCCCGGAATAATGTGTTTCTCTCCCCCAAATAAAATCACAAAAGTTTCAAAAGCTACTCGTGAACGAATAATGTTATTTTCTTTTAACTGTAAAGATACACTGCGCACACTACTACCACCGTCTATATTATAAATAACTCCTTTTTGAAAATTTATAGGTGGACTCATAAATAAAATAAAAAACAAAACAAATAGAAACAAAACTCCGAAAAAGTAAAAAACAAAACTTTTCAAAAAAGATTTTTTACTTTGATTTTTAATTAAAACAATAGGTTCGGAGATTGGGTTTGGATTTTCCATAAATTGTAATTAGAGCGGTAAATTTGTAGGTGGTGCAGCTTCTTTGGATTCGATACGTTCAAGTGTAGGAACTTTCAGTATTTGACCTGGGAAATGCCAAAGAGTGGCTAACTCTTCCACGTTTAATACGAAAGTATGGGGATGAAAATATTTCATAAAAATTGCAGGAGAAATAGGCCAGAACAATAAAGAAGATAAATGGTGTCTCATTGGTAAATGAAAAAAAGCTCGTTCTCTATACTCATGCAACATTCTCTCTGCTAAAATCATAACTTTTTCATTGGAAATAGTGAAAAATCCACCAAAAGCATCAGCCTGTGTACCATTTACACGTTTCAAACTATTGACCAACGGATTATTATATTGACGAAATATCATACGCAAATTACGACGATTGTTCATGTCGTAGGCTTCTTTTTTAGCTACATAGCAAGCTCGAATTCCAGTATCGAAACCAAGCTTGTTAATTTTTGTCGTCATACCCTTGATTGTAGGTTCCATCGCAAAGGGTGGCCTTGTTCTTTGAATAGTCTCATCTGGAATGACATTCATTCTTGCATATTGTTCCAATAATCTTTCTATTTCATTTTGAGCTTCTTGTGCCCAATCATGTCGTCCAAACCAAGTTCCATGAGTATGATATTCCTTTTTTGAAGGAGTCACCACTATTTGACACCACATTTGTTCTCCCTTTTTCAAAGCACCAAAAAGTTCTATAACTGGAGATATCGGATCTACTTTAAACTCTTCTTTGGGGTCTTTGTCTAGGCCAAAATCCACATAAGTTTTTAATGGATATGCTTCTGGTTTTTCTAGGACGAATTCACAACCCCATAAATTCCAAGAACTTCTTGGACTTATCTCATCCACAGCTAACGTATAATCCTCTACTACACGCACTTGTGCTTGGGGATACTGAGCATACATTTGTGTTTCGAGAAATTCTTTTAAACGTGAAGGTGTACGAATATAAAAATGAACTTGTCCTTCGATCGAAACAATTTCCAAAGAAAACCAGAACCAGACAGCGCCTTGCCAATATTCCTCTTTGCCTCCTTTATTAGAAAAATGATATAGGGCATTTGTAAAAAAAAGTTCCATTGCTCGAGGAGAACGTAAAACTTCCCTAGGAGGAACTATTTCAAGTAATACAAATTCAATGCCAGATATAAAATCTTGGCGAATATAATGCATCCAAAATTTCCAAGCTATAAAAGCAAGTGCCAAAAAACCAACGTAAGGCAAAATAGTTCCCAAAATATTTCCTGCAATACCAAAAAGTGAATCAAACATTATACCTATTTTAATACAATAGGTTGATAAAGTAAAACAATAGTTATTTAGATAGAAGAATAAAGACCGTTTTTGTTCTTTTTAAAGAATTTAGGATTTGCTAAGTTTACCAAAATAGTGTTTTTCTTGAAATATCTTTCCTTCATTACTTTTTCCACCACGTCATCTTTCCCCATAGGGCCTTCTTTTTTAAGAATGTCTTTTATTACATCTCGAGCGATTCCAGTCTTGTAACCCCATTCTGCTAATGCATAAAGACCACGGCCCACTAATACAAACCTTGGATCTTTTATAAGTTCATTGTGAGTAGTAGCATAGTGTGTCTTTCTTCCGAAAGTTTTCGATATTGAATCCGTTACTTCACGAAAATGCATTGGTGAACCATGTTTCCTCATAACTAAAAAAGCGTAATCTTTTACACCTCTTGTTCGTACGTTTTGAGAATTAGACTTACCCCATTCTCCGAGCGGATTTTTAGAAACCTTTTTTGAAATTGAAAGCCATCTTTTTGCCATTTCATCGTTTTTCAAATTTTCAGCTACATCTTTCATGTTTTCGAAAAACTTTTTAATCATTTCAGTTTCTGGAATCAAGTCTTCGTCTTTCAATGATACATAAAGTTTCTTCAAAGAATCATGGACTTTGTCTGCTAATTCGTCATCCACACTCCAACGAGTTTTAAAGTGATCATCTTCTTTGTGTTTTTTGAAAGCATCTCCTAAAACTAAATAAAAATGTATATGATTTTGAGTAGCCTTATCTTTAGATATATGTGGCAAAAGTTCATGTTCAGAAACAACAGAACCCAAAGAAATGACTAATTCTTTTAATTCGTCAAAAATGGCTTGCTCAGCTTTATACACCTCTGACTTCTTGATTGTGTGCAAAGCAGCTTCTTCTATTTGTCTGACACGTTCACGAGTAATGTTGTATTTTTTACCTATTTCTTCAAGAGTCTTTCTAGCGGAGTCATTGGCTAAACCAAAACGATTCATTATCACGTCAGAAGCGCGATCTTGTAAATTTGAAGTTATTCTTTTAGTTACTTGTTTCGGTTTAAAAGATATAGTTGACATAATTTTTTATTTCCAAATTAACGATATTTATACTATATATTGATTATACACATATTTTCTGAGGTGTCAAATGAAACATCCAATATCCTATTTTCCTCGTCCCATTTTCACCCTATCCAAATCAGTTAGGTACTTTTTTCTTAGTCTTACTGACTTTGGAGTTATCTCCAAATACTCATCCCCGCTCATGACTTCAAGTCCACGCTCGATAGACAGTATAAAAGCTGGCTTTAAGACTATGGCTTCGTCTGTACCGGACGCTCGCATGTTTGTAAGCTGTTTTCCTTTACTTGGATTTACAGACATATCTTCTCCTTTTAAGACATTACCGATAACCATCCCTTCATAAACTTCAGTTCCATGCTCAGCATACAGGAGCCCACGGTCTTGCAAATTCGCCAAGGCAAAAGCCACGGCCTTGCCAGCAATCATGGAAATCATAGAACCATATTCTCTCTTCTTGATTTCTCCAGCGTATTCTTTAAAACCAATAACCCGTGAAGACATAATACCTTCACCTTTGGTGTCGATAATAAATTCTCCACGATATCCCAATAGTCCACGAGTAGGTATGTCAAAAATAACTCTAGTGATACCGTGCTTCTCTTGCATGTCTTTCATGATTCCTTTTCTTTTGCCGATTTTTTCTATAACTGCACCTGAGGATTCACTTGGCACATCTATCACCAACTCTTCATAAGGTTCTGTCTTTACCCCCGCTTCTTCTTTGATAATTACTTCCGGTTGAGATACTTGCATTTCAAAACCTTCGCGTCGCATATTCTCCAAGAGTATAGCTACGTGTAATTCACCTCGTCCGTAAACTTTAAAAAAAGAAGGGCCGAACTTTACTTCGCCTTGGTCTGGAGAAAAATCCACCTTGAGCCCGACGTTTATTTCTAGTTCTTTTTCTAATCTTTCTTTTATTTGTCGAGAAGTTACAAACTTTCCTTCTTTGCCGGCAAAAGGAGAATCGTTCACTAAAAAGTTTAAAGACAAAGTCGGCTCGTCGATAGCGATGTGAGGTAATGGTTCTACGCTTTCATCTTCACACAATGTCTCTCCGATATAGATGTCTGGAATTCCTGCAATCATCACAATGTCACCCGAGGTAGCTTCTGCTATATCTTTTCTAGTAATACCTTCGAAGCTAAAAAGCTTGGTGATTTTCCCAGCACGTGTTCCGTTTTCTCCTTTTACAAAAAGCTGACTACCTGATTTTATCTTTCCAGAATAAATACGAGCTATAGCCATACGGCCTAGAAAATTATCATACCCTAAGTTAAAAACTTGGGCTGACATCTTTTTATCTTCATCTACAGATGCCACAGGGACTTTTTCTAAAATCAAATCAAGTAATGGAGATAAATCAGTAGACTCATCACCCAAATTCTTAAAAGCTTTTCCTTCTCGCCCAATAGCATAAATAGTGTCGAAATTTGCTTGTTCTTCATTTGCTCCTAATTCAAAAAATAATTCCAAAACTTCTTCGTGCACACGGTGTGGGTCAGAAGCTGGCTTGTCTATTTTATTTATAACTACGATTGGTTTTAAACCAAGCTCTAAAGACTTTTTCAATACGAATCGGGTTTGAGGCATAGGACCTTCCACTGCATCCACAAGCAATAATACAGAATCAATGGCTCGCAATACACGTTCTACTTCAGAACCGAAGTCGGCGTGGCCTGGGGTGTCCACTATGTTTATCTTTGTATCTTTATAATAGATGGAAGTGTTTTTAGAATAAATAGTAATACCACGCTCCTTTTCAAGGTCATTTGAATCCATTGATACTCCTTCGTCTTGGAGTCCACCATTTTGCTTCATCAATGCATCAGTAAGAGTTGTCTTACCGTGGTCCACGTGCGCTATGATTGCTATATTTCTTATTTCCATACTGTTTAATAATTTGAATAATTTAATAAAATAAAAACCCCGTGGGGCTTATAAAAAGCATAACACATATACATAAAAAAAGCAAAAAAAAAGACCTCCAGAAATCGGAGATCTTTAAAATTTTTTAATTATCTTAGCGTCACGACTTAAAAATTCGTCGCTTTCGACATTGTTGCCCAGCTTTGACGCTGAAATTTGGATTCTTGCCGACTCGAAGTCGGCTTATTGCCTGGAACATATACCAGAATACTCGAATTCACTTCGAGAAATTCTGCTGGTGGTTGTTCCAAGACAACCTTGTGTCCCGTTTGCACCTTATCTGGCGCACAGGTTTTGTGTTGGTTTATTCCTATATAGCCGATGGCTGTAAGGAATAAACAGATTAAAAAGGCAAGCAAAATCTCGCCTAACAATTTATCTTTCATAATAAAGATCTTTTTTGGTCTAAAAAAGATACTAGCACTTGATGTTTGATGTGTCAAGCGTTGAAATACCGAGAAGGAATTTCTCGCCCTACGGTCGCGGGTGCTTTTCCACCTCGCAAGCTTGTACGGAAAAGCCTTTCGAATCCTTCACGCAAGTGATGTAGATCACTTGCTCACGACGAGACATATAAAAAAATCCACAAGCAAAAGCTTGCAGATTTTTTTATTGTGCGCCGGGAAGGATTCGAACCTTCGTAGCCCGAAGGCGACAGATTTACAGTCTGTTGTATTTGACCACTCTACCACCGACGCGTGCATATAAAATACCACAAAAATTATTCTTTTGCATCTTTATTTTTATTTTTTAAACTGAAGACTGTGAGTTGATTTTAATAGTACTTTTTATTTTACTTGCCTGTCCTTTGGCATGCTCACGTTTAGTTTCAATTGTAAGCTCATTATTTTTGACACCGACAAATACCGTGTCGCCTTTTTTGACACCATTTGAGATGATGTATGTTGCCACCGGGTTTAGAATCTTAGTTTGGATTAGGCGATTGAGCGGGCGAGCACCAAAGTGTGGGTCGTAGCCCTCTTTTGCCAAGTACTCGAGCGCCGACTCACTGATTATAAGAGCAATGCCTTTTCCTATCAATCTATCTTTCACTACTTGCATCCTAATGTTTACAATTTCTTTTATTGCCTCAGGGGATAAGATATCAAAAACAATTATCTCATCCAAGCGATTAATAAATTCTGGACGGAAATGATCTTTTAATGTTTCTAATACTTTTTCTTTCATCTGATTGTAATCTTGCTTTTGTGAATTATTTGAAAAACCGATGGACTCCATCTTGTCGATAAATTGGGAACCGATATTTGATGTTAGGATGATGATAGTGTTTTTAAAGTTCACCACTCGTCCCTTGCCGTCTGTAAGTCGCCCCTCGTCTATAACTTGGAGCAACATATTAAAAACTTCCGGATGGGCTTTTTCTATCTCGTCGAATAAAACCACGGCATATGGTCGATGACGCACAGCTTCTGTAAGTTGCCCAGCTTCATCGTGGCCGACATATCCTGGAGGTGAACCAATGAGTTTAGACATTGAATGTCGTTCCATGTATTCAGACATATCTACTCGTATGACTGCCCGCTCATCGTTGAACATAAATTGCCCCAAAGCCTTGGTAAGCTCGGTTTTACCGACTCCAGTCGGACCCAAGAAAATAAATGAACCTATCGGTCTATTTGGGTCACCGATGCCCGCTCGAGAGCGACGGATGACGTCTGCAACTCTTTTTATGGCTTCATCTTGGCCCACAACTCTTTTATTTAATTCTTGTTCCATTTTCTCGAGTTTCTCGCGTTCTTCTTCAAGCATTTTAGTAAGTGGTATACCAGTCCAACGAGCCACGACTTCGGCAATGTCTTCGGCAGTAATTTCTTCTTTCAAAATTCGTCTGGATTTTTGTAATTTCTTTAAACGCAAAAGTTTTGTTTCTAATTCTTTTTTAAGTCCTGGAATTTTTCCATAACGTATCTCCGCTGCTCGAGACAGGTCTGCGCGCATCTCGGCATTCTCGGCTTCTACTCGCATAGTTTCCAATTCTTTTTTAATTGTACGAATTTCAGTGACAGTATTTCTTTCATTCTGCCATTTGAGTTCTAACTCTTTAGTTTTTTCATACAAGTCCCCTATTTCTTTATCTATGGCTTTGACTCTACCCTTCGTTTCTTTTTGCTTTTCACCACTCAAAGTTCCAACTTCTTTTTTTAAAGCTTCTTTTTCAATTTCTAAACGCATTATCTTTCTATGCGCTTCTTCAAGTGGTGCTGGCTTATTCTCAAGAGAAATTTTAAGAGACGAAGATGCTTCATCTATCAAGTCTACAGCTTTGTCAGGCAAAAATCTGTTGGTTATGTATCGTGCAGACAAATTCACTGCCGAGACTATAGCGTCATCAGTAATTCGAACTCCGTGAAAAAGTTCATATCTTTCTTTTAAGCCACGTAGTATCGCAATAGCATCTTCTAGATTCGGCTCATCGATATACACAGGCTGAAAACGCCGAGCCAGAGCTGGATCTTTCTCAATGTGTTTTTGATATTCACGTAGTGTCGTCGCTCCTATCGCTCGCAATTCTCCACGAGAAAGTGCTGGCTTCAACATATTTGAAGCATCCATCGTGCCTTCTGCTCCGCCGGCACCCACTATAGTGTGTATCTCATCGATAAAAAGAATTATTTTTCCATCCGCTCGCTCTATTTCTTTCATAATTCCCTTCAAGCGTTCTTCAAATTCTCCTCGGTATTTTGTCCCAGCGATAAGTGAACCCAAGTCTAGTGACACGAGCTCTTTGTCTTTTAGTGATTCAGGGACATTATTTTTGGCAATACGATTTGCTAGTCCTTCCACGACAGCAGTTTTTCCTGTGCCGGCTTCTCCTATTAATATAGGATTATTTTTTGTCCTGCGAGAAAGCACTTGCATGATACGCATTATCTCCGCATCACGACCGATGACAGGGTCGAGCTTATCTTCTTTGGCCATCTTGGTTAGGTTGCGAGTGTATTTTAAAATTTGTTTGAATTTCTTTGGCTCTGATACATCAGTTATGTTTTGGTCACGAAGTTCTACTAAAACTTTTAAGACTACATCTTTGTGAATTCGAAATCGCGCCAGAGTCTCCCGAGCTTCTCCGGGCACATCAAGCATAGCGACAAAGAGGTGTTCAGTGGATACGAAATCATCTTTCATTTGTTCGGCAACTTTCACAGAATTTTCTATGACTTGAGCCAAATCAGGATTGATATATATTTGGTATGACGGAGAAAGTGTACTGCGAGATTCTGGTAGTTCAATTCCTTCTATTACCGAATCAGTAAGTAGCATAGTGTCGATTTCCAATTTATCTAAAACAGAATTCACCATACTCTCTTCTTGCAAGAGCAATGCTGCGAGTAGGTGGAGTGACGCGACATGGTTTACCCCACGCTCAATAGCTAGCTCGTGAGCTTTCTTGATGGCGTCTTTGGCTTTCATTGTAAATTTATTTAATGGTGGCATATTTTTTTAATATAAATATTGTAAAATAAAATCGTAATTAAGTCAAATTACTAAGGGGTGACATCTACTGGCGGTGTGGGGGTAGTATTTTCAGTAGTAGCGGGAGACGAAACTATTTCGGATTTTACTAATTCTACAACACTGAAGTCTTTTTCTCTGGTCACCTTTAATACTTTTTGCTCTCCCAAAACACTTTTCACTACATATTCCTCCCCTATTTTTGGATCATCTATTAAGGACGCTATGACTACTTTATTGTCTCCCAAGAATAATCCAGTGCCTAAAACTTTATCTCCACTACCGTCAGCTTTCCCACCTTTTAAAAACAAAGTTACAGTAAGTGGTTTGATGGCTTTCAAATCTTCCAACAACTTTTTTTGGTCTGCTGAAAGTGCTTCCGTTCGGATAATAGTTTCTCCGGGCACAATTTTCTCCACGGTTTGTTTGACTATACGGGTCACTGGGGTCGTCACTGAGCTAGGCGCTTGCTCCATTAGGGTCACTGTAGTAATACCTGTGGCAATAGAAATAACAAACGACAACAATATCGCGAGTAGTATCAACTGTGATTTATTTAAATCTTTAATGTCCATCCCGTTATTATAACACTTATTTAATTATACCAAAGTTTTAATTTATCTATAATTTTCTGTAAAACATTTATTGTATAGTCAACATCTTTTTTGGTAGTACTTCGGCCTAAAGAAAAACGGAGGCTCTCGAGATTATTATTTCGCAGAGCTGAAATTACGTGGGAGGCGGATTTGTCACCACTTTTGCAAGCACTTTTTTCTGAGGCGTAGATGCCGTGTGCAGAGAGTTCTATCACAAGCAAATCAGAAGGGATTTTGAGAATAGTTATGTTTACATTATTTGGCAATCTATTTTTTAAATCACCATTTATTATCATTCCAACATTCTTGAGAATGTGAGAATGTTCTAATTTAGAAATAAAATAATCTCGCAAAATTGTCAGTCTTTTATTTTCTTTGTCTTTTAACTCTTTGGTTATTTTTAATGCCTCAGCTAAGCCCACCACAGCGGGCAGGTTTTCTGTGCCGGAACGCAAATCAAATTCTTGATTCCCCCCATGCATTATTTTAGTAATAGGTGTCTTCCTTTTTACATACAGTGCCCCCACCCCCTTCGGTCCATAAATCTTGGCACTATTCCAAGTCATCAAATCCACACCTAAACGCTCTACATTTATCGGTAGATAATTTACGGCCTGGGTAGCGTCTGTGTGAAAAAGTGGATAAATACTATTTTGATTTTTCCTAAAATGTCTTATCTCTTTTGCAATTTCTTTTATCGGCTGAATGGTGCCTATTTCATTATTGGCATACATTATACTTACCAGCACTGTATTTTTCTTCAATGCTTTTTGTATTTTTTTAGGGTTCACTATGCCGTTCTCATCCACATTCACATAAGTCATCTCGGCTAATTTATTTTTCTCCAAAAATTTACAAACTTCCAAAACTGACGCATGCTCTATGTTTGTGGTCACTACATGCGGAACAAAGAAATGATTTTTGAGTGTCTGGTTGAGCCCGCCCTTTTTAGAGTCTACTGTGTGGGCGACCCGAGGACCGAGAAAATTATTCATTTGTGAAGCATGCACGCCTAGAATTGCTAAATTATTTGACTCAGTCGCGCCAGAGGTAAAAATAATTTCATCACTATGCCCACCGATTATTTTGGACACATTAACTCTTTCGTTTTCCAACAATTTTTTTACCATAACTCCCCCTTCATGTATCGCTCCAGCGTTTTCAAAATTCTCTTTTAAGATTTTCAGCATTGTTTTCAAAACCCGCTCGTCTACTCTAGTGGCTGAAGCGTGGTCTAGGTAGATTGTTTTTATCTTTTTTCTCATTATTTTCTTTGGGTTTTTATTTGATTTAGCCATAAAAGTAGTATATATTGAAATGGTATGAATATACAACCGAGTAATACTTTTCTATTAGTTTTTTTTGTTTTTACCGTCTTGGCAATCATTGTCGGCGTTATTTGGATATTTAGTACTGAAAAGCGTCTAAAAAGATTTTTCCTTGGAAAAAAAGGCAAAGACTTGGAAGACACCCTTATTGCTCTCGAAGACAATATCATAAAATTAAATTCTGCCAAAGAAAAAATCGAAACAGAATTGAATGTCATCAATCAAAAATTACGAAAGAGTGTCCGTGGAGTAGAGACTATTCGCTTCAATCCTTTTCCAGACCAAGGCAGTAATCAAAGTTTTGCTATTGGAATTATGAATGAAGACAAAGACGGTGTAGTTATCTCTAGTTTATATTCCCGAGAACGCATGAGCATTTTCGCAAAACCAATCAAGGGTGGAAAATCCGAATACGAATTAACCGAAGAAGAAAAAGATGCTCTTAAAAAAGCAGAAGTAAAATGAAAAATGTAATAACAGAAAACCAAATAACAGAACGACCACCCATAATCGTAGTAATGGGACATATTGACCATGGTAAATCAACCTTGCTCGACTACATCCGAAAGTCTAATGTAGTCGACGGAGAAGCTGGAGGTATAACTCAAGCTATTTCTGCTTATGAAGTTATTCATAAAGACGAACACGGTAAAGATAAAAGAATAACCTTCCTCGACACTCCCGGCCACGAAGCCTTTTCTAAGATGCGTGAGCGCGGAGCAAAAATAGCTGACATCGCTATCCTTATCGTCTCTGCTGAAGACGGAGTCAAACCTCAAACTATTGAAGCTTGGAAAACTATTCTGGAATCCAAAATCCCATACATCGTGGCTATCAACAAAATAGACAAGCCAGGAGCTAATCTTGAGAAAACTAAAACTGATTTAGCTGAAAACGAAATTTATTTAGAAAATTATGGAGGCACTGTGCCCTTTGTGCCAATCTCGTCTAAAACTGGCGAAGGTATCGATGAACTCTTGTCTCTTATCAATGTGCTTGCTGAAATGGAGAACTTCACCGCAAATGCAGAAGAAAATGCAACTGGTTATGTTATCGAAGCCAATCTAGATTCCAAAAGAGGAATCGAAGCATCACTAATTATTAAAAATGGAACTTTGAAAAAAGGCATGACGGTCGTGGTGGGTAATAGTATTTGTTCCACTCGCATAATGGAAAACTTCCAAGGTAAAATGATAGCCATTGCCACTTTCTCTTCCCCTATTCGACTTGTAGGTTTTGATAAGATGCCAGAGATAGGCGAAGAATTTAAATCATTTTTGAAAAAAGACGAAGCTTTGAAATACGCAGAGAATTATAAAAACAATGCGGATGTTAATAGTAATAATAAAAGCAAAGAAGAAACAAATAAACAAATTATCCCGATAGTTCTAAAAGCAGATGTCCAAGGGTCCATAGAAGCCATTGAAAAAGAAATTGGAAAAATAAACTGTGAAAGTGCTTTATTTAAAATTGTCAGTCGTGGAGTAGGGCCTATCAGTGAGACTGACATAAAGAAGATTATTGGGGCAGAGCAAGCCATCGTCATGGGGTTCAATGTAAAAAGTGACGCCAATGCTATGGACTTGGCTGAAAGAAACAATATCAAGATTTCTCTTTTTGATATTATTTACAAAATGACTGACTGGCTAACACTCGAGATGGAAGAACGAAGACCAAAAGTCGAAACAACTGAAATAAACGGAAAAGCAAAAATCATCAAAGCTTTTAGTCGTACCAAAGAACGACAGATAGTCGGAGGGAAAGTTATAGAAGGAACGATAAACTTGATGGCCAATGTAAAGATAATGCGTCGAGACTTTGAAATAGGTCGTGGAAAAATCGTGAATTTGGAAAAAGGTAAAACTAAAACCAGTAATGTCGAAGAAGGTACTGAATTTGGGACAATGATAGAATCCAAAATCGAAATCGCGCCCGGAGACACCATAGAAGCATTTAGCATCACTCAAAAATAAAATGGAGAGGAATGAAAAAGTGGCTAATTTAATAAAAGAACTTTCGGCGGCTTTTTTGAGCCGAGAGAGTAATCGTACTTCCCTTGTGACTGTGACCTCTACTACAACCTCACCAGACTTAAAACGGGCGACGATATTTATTACCGTATTACCTGAAAGTAAAGAAAAAGAAGTCTTGGAATTTGCTAAAAGAAAAAGAGGTGAAATGCGAGATTATTTGAAAAAGAATTTAGAAATCAAAACAATTCCATTTATAGATATCGAGATAGACCGTGGAGAAAAGAACAGACAAAAAATTGACGAATTGCTAAGAGAAAAGTAGGATATGGGTGTTTGGGCCTGGTAGCCAAGTGGCGTGAGCGAAGTGAATATGACATTCCTCTGCAAAAGGAATAGAAGTTGAAAGTTAAATATTTATTAGATAAAGTTTGGGCCTGGTAGCCAAGTGGTAAGGCATTCCTCTGCAAAAGGAATATACGGCGGTTCGATTCCGCCTCAGGCCTCTGGTTTAGATTGTATTTTGAAAGATAAAAATGTTAGAATTTTGTACATTGCCCGGATGGCGGAATTGGTATACGCGCACGACTTAAAATCGTGTCTCGCAAGGGATGTGGGTTCGACCCCCACTCCGGGCACAGCACGGAAGTGAATAAATTTATTTATTCACGCGTGGGAGTCGAAAGGCTTTTCCTTATTGAGGTACAAAATGGAAAAGCACCTGGCTATGTAATAGCCGACCCCCACTCCGGGCACAGGTGTTTGTTTTAAAGTTAAATAATATATGCGCCCTTAGCTGTTTTGGTAGGTCGAAAGATTGTTATATGCGCCCTTAGCTGTTTTGGTAGGTCGAAAGATTGTTATATGCGCCCTTAGCTGTTTTGGTAGGTCGAAAGATTGTTAT
>Ga0163144_10001809_pt1 | contig 50077 bp, 42 predicted proteins | sample OliLak19BULKMAT1_FD_123175 | JGI IMG/M metagenome (GOLD analysis project Ga0163144, IMG submission 123175) | Freshwater microbial mat bacterial communities from Lake Vanda, McMurdo Dry Valleys, Antarctica - Oligotrophic Lake LV.19.BULKMAT1 | ecosystem: Environmental > Aquatic > Freshwater >... | reverse complement strand
ATCCCACGGCCAGCTTTACCGATGCCACAGGAGCGCAGGCGGGCGTGGTTGACTTCAATGGCTCGGCCTCAACCGCCGGTCCTCTCACTGGTGCGACTATCTCATCCTATGCGTGGGACTTCGGTGACTTCACTACTGGCACTGGTGTCACTCCATCGCGGACCTATGCTGCCGGGGGAACATACAGCGTCGGCTTGACTGTGACTAATAACTTTGGGGGGCAAGCGAGCGTCTCGCGATCAGTCACGCCAGTCATGGCGGGACCTGGCGGGGTGACGAACGGTCTTGTCTCGTGGCTGCGTGCTGATACACTACTGTCACTTAGTGGGAGCACCGTGACGGCTTGGAATGGGCAGGGATTAGGGGCGACAACAGCCCCAGGCGTCACAGCACCGACCTACTCAGCAACAGCCTTGAATGGCCGGCCAGCGCTCGTCTTCAACGGGAGCAACGGGTTGCGTATTCCAAGTGTGACTCTAGGGACACAAACCGTCTTTATAACCTTTAGAAACACGGCGAATTTTGCTATGATTTGGGAGCATAGTGCGAACGTAAATAATGGCAATGGGTCATTCTTGTATGGGCATAACACCAGCACTCTTGCCTTTCTTCGTGGTGGGGTCTTCGTTGCGGGGGCGGGCTTTACGTCACAGTGGTCTACCGATAATGTGCCGCGTATCGCGACAGTCCGCTACACAGGCTCAACTGCGACAGATAGCTTACGATTGAATGGCGTGTCGGTCGCAATAAATCGAACACTTGGAACCTATCCGACCACACAGACAACTCAGGACTTCTTCATCGGGCACAGAAGCGCTGATCCAGCCCTTCGCTTGAATGGAGCCGTCGGAGACGTCATCATCTATAATCGAGTGCTGAGTGATGCGGAAGTGCTGGCGGTTGAGAGTGCTTTGGCCACGCGGATATCTCTGACACCGAACACCCCAACGGCGAGCTTCACCATGACCGGGGCCACGGGACGCACGGTACAGTTTAACGCGAGTGCCTCTACCGCCCCCCTGAGTACACTGAGCAGTTACGCGTGGGCCTTTGGTGATGGTGGGACGGGAACGGGGGTTACTGCGAGTCGGACGTACGCGGCGGATGGAGACTACTCCGTCACACTGACCGTCACGAATGCGAGCGGAGTTCAGGCTTCTGTGAGTCGTTCGGTGGCCGTGCCGTATCTAGCCGCAGGCGAACCGTCCTTGTGGTTGCGAGCGGACCGTGGCGTCACCGTAGCCACGGCGAACCGGATTAGTAGCTGGACTGATCAAGCGCGCGGACTTATCTTGAGTAACGCAACGGATGCCACGCGTCCGACGCGTGATACGGTGGCGTTTGGTAGCGGACGCCCGGGAGTGGTGTTTGACGCCGCGCGATCAACGTTCTTGCTCTCCGGAACGACTAATCTCAACGCTGCCCAAGATTTTACGATTTTTGTCTACACGAACCTCACGGGGGCAGCGAGCGGCACCGCCAGCACCCTCCTCGATCTTAGCTGGCCGAGGCCGGGGGGGGCATCTGATGGCGGAAACTGGATTACAGGAATTTATAATAACGCGAGCTGGAACAACCGACTTGGATTTGCTGGAAATGGATTACCGTCTGAGCCATGGCTAACGACATCGGCGAGCGCCGCCGGGAGCGCTCAGCTGATTATGATGCAACGCTCGGGGAGCACGTTCCTGACCCGAACCAACGGTGTGCAATCAATCGGCAACTCAAGCTCAGCCGCATTGGTGTCGCGCGCTCACACGGTAGATATTGGACGATGGGGCGGCAACGGGTCGTTCCTCACCGGGAATGTAGCCGAGATCATTATTTATCCCCGCGCCCTGAGTTCATCGGAAGCAGATTCAGTGCAAGCGCAGATCCAGCGACGGTGGGTTGCCGGACCATCGGCGAGCTTTACTGTCGCCGGAAGCGTGGGATTGACTCGAAACTTTAATGCAACGTCCTCAACAGCCCCACTTGGGATTACTTCCTACAACTGGGAATTTGGTGACGGCACCACAGGAACAGGAGTCACTCCGTCGGCCAAGACGTATGCGGCTGATGGAACATATAGCGTTACGCTAACTGTTTCAGATGCGCTCGGGCGCTCAAGTACGACCACACAGATGGTGACTATTGGAACGGGTATTCGAACGACGAACCTCGTCTTCTGGGCGAGAGGCGACTATGGAGCGGACACATCGGTGGCCGGTAACGTGACTCGACTGCGCGACTTGAGCGGCGGCGGACGAGACTTGGTGCCAGCGGTTGGCAGCACTGGCCCGAGCCAGATTACGGTCAACGGGAGAAAGGGGCTTCGATTTACTGCAGCCAGCCTTCAAGCACTTGCCACGCCAACAACGCTCACTCTGTCGGGGACGAATACGTGGTTCGTCGTCTCTCGGCCACGGAATACGACCAATGCGTTGCTTATCAACCACGGGTCCTACGCACAAGGAGCAGGTATGACGATGAGTCAAGGTACGGTCTTCTCCCACAGCTACGCGCGCAACGCACTATCAACGATCAATGAAAACGATATTGCATGGGCACCATCGGTTGGCACGGTGCAAGTGCGCGCTTTGACGACGACCGGTTCTGGGGCTTCATTCTTGGGCTACTTGAATAATGTGCAAGTGGGGGGATCGAATCGATACAACGATAACCCGCTTTCGTCGAACCTCACGGCGGGACTATATTTGGGTGGGTACTACAACGGCAATACCGCCTCGATGGGGTCTTACAATGACCAAGACATTCTAGAAGTAATTATTTATAACGTGGTAGTCACTGCTCTAGAGCGCACTGCTATTCATAATATGTTGGCTGCACGTTGGGGTCTCTAGACTCCGGAGGCAAAGACATAACAAAGGCCCGTCTCTCAAAAAAGCATGCCTTCGCTATGTCTCTGTCTCTTTCGTATTTGCTACGTTGGTACGCTGATTTAGCCAAGAAGATACGCTAAAGCAAATAGAAGGAAAGGCGTAAAAACTGAATATCTCCAGCCTTGGGTGGAGATATTTAGTTTTTACGCCTTTCCGCTCCCTCGTTAGTTAAAGCTATCAATTGACGAGAATGACTGGCAGAAAAATCGCTTCCGCTTCGTATTGCCACAAGCCATCAACGCAGGTCACGCCATAACGCACCGGCAAACTAGGCCGCTCGCTGAGCGGGTCTTCCCGAAGATTCGACACTCAACCAACAGAGCCCTCCTCCGCCGAAAATAGGTCATCCCAGTGGCCTCTCTCCCCGTGTTTTGGGCCTCATTGCGTACGAATTTGTGCACGCGTTATCGACCGCCGACGGGATGCCGGTAGGCTTTCTGATTGCGGCGCCGGCGATCCTCGTTGGCAAGGTCGCATGGCGACTCCTCGTGTTGCCAACGGACCCGAAACAGGACTGATAGTGCGGTGCCGGCTAGGCTGCAGTTGGCGACCTCACACGGGTTTGAAACGGAATCGACGACTGCGCGCAGCTTGACGTCAGCAGCAGGGAGATCTCACCGGCCGCCAGTCTGCGCTGAGCATCGACCCGCCCTGTTGACAACATCGATCTGGGTTGATTTCGGCCCTCTTGCTCACGAGGACAGCCGTGCCCGCGTCGCGCCTAGGCGCTGAACTACTCTTGGATGACGCACCACGTGAGGTATTGGTTTGGGTACTTTGCGGCCACAACGCAAAACCGGCCATCCACCCCTTGAGGCGACCCCGGGTATCTGTTCATCGCCTACGCCTAGTAGATCCCGCGGTTCGGTCATTGCGAGCTGTGTCGATCGCTAGGTGATGAACGCCGAACGTCTGTGTGGCGATGCGCATGGCGCCGGCAGCCATCGGTGCGGAGTGTGACCTCAGGGCACGGGAGCGGCCGGGATACGGCGACAAGGGCGCCGACGGTCAAGAAATCAGCCATCGATGCGTTGGGCCGCAGGGCCATGCGGGTGTCGCCGCCGCGTGAACGCGCCACGACGACCGGCACCTTGTTCATGCCGAGTCGCGACGTCTGCCGTTCTTGGTGACGCGCCGATGGTACGAACGCACGCGGGCGTGGAGCCCTTGAAGTTTCGCCGGAAGTGCGTCTCATCGGCATCCACGATGCCACTGAGGGGTGGTAGCGTGGTCAGTACAACGAACGCGATCACCTTGTGCCGTCAGTGCCACGCGGTCTTGTGATCGCCCCCACGAGCAGGCCGGTGCGTCGCGTCAATAACCCGTCGCGCATTGTCCCGGCAAACGCCGGCTACTTTTCCAGCATGTGCGTGTCGGCCATTGCCGGACGAGGCGCAGATCGTTGAGCGTGAGCGAGCAGGCCCGCTACCTGTATCGTTGGACGAGGATGCGGCCGCTCCACCAGCGCCGAACAGTCACGCTCTGAGACCACGGCAGCCATACCTTCTATACCAACACGCTCTAGGCGGTCGTGGTTGTTCCCCAGTCCGCGAGAAAAAGACGTATTCTGTCCCGTCACCTCAAGTCTGGCAGAATGAATCTAAGCTAACGATAATTGCCGCATCGGCTTGACTCTTAAATGCTTTCAAATTAGCTCTTCTCTTTGAGCAATCTCCGGGCAAGATGTGCTATCTTTTAGTTTCTCCGCCTCCTTGTCACTGCCAACTATGGTTCGTCTTTTGATTGGATCCGACCCGTGGCGCCTGGCACAGTATGCGTCAAGCCTCATGGAGATCGAGCCCAAGCGAGCATGGATACGTCGTTCAGGGGACGAATGGACAGTCTCCTTCACTGCGCGCTATCTCAATGACGGGGGAGACCTGTTCGCGGACCCCGACCAAGAAGGCCGTGGCTATGTGATTCCTAGTGCATCAGACCTGTCCCCAGAAGTCGGTGCACTACTCTCCTCGTCACAGGACTCTGAACTTGTCGGTCTCTGGCTCTGGGGCGAGCGGCCAGTACCAAAATCGTACCAAGGGCTGACGCAAGAGCGAGTCGCCCCACTTTCGAGGAAGGCATTATTCCAATGGTTGCTCCAGAACGCCCCGCGGCATGCTTCGTCTATTCCTTGGAGTCGCGCAGTGCTCGAAGCCGTCATCACACGACCTGAACTCTCCCACGGAAGCCTGAAATCAGTGGATAGTGGATCAAGTAGCGGGAGATCTGGGCACGGTGGGTCTGGGAAAGGGGGGCTCGATCGGGGTAGCGCAAGCTACGATGATTCAGCGAGGAGCAGTGTCAGCGGTGGGCGCCTCGCACAGGACTTGGCAGTCTTGGACGCATGGGTCGGAGATAGGGAGGCGACGAGTGACGATGTGTTGACCTGTTGGCCCCCGGAGGTGAGCGCTCTCCCACCCCAAGGGAGTCTCAGCAATCTTTACGAAAATCCAAACAGCCTCAAAGCCTTTCGCGCTCGGATACAGTCAGCGACAGCGATGGGGGAGGCGTCACCTGCAATGGAGCCACTCCTCTATCGCCTCGCCGGGACCGTCGCCGGTGATGCAGGCCGGAGAAACGGCGCTGAAGAGCTTCTTCCTGTGTCTCGCCTAGCAGCCTCTCTTTTGGAGCTGCAAGAGCGGTATCGGCTCCAGCCTGCAGAATCTCTCGGTGTTGCCCTCGCGACGTGGGCGGGGATGCTTGAGATCGGAGAAGATATAGAAACTGAGAATCCCGAATCAGAAAAGAACTATGGTCAAGGCGAGTTGGCACCACTCAGGTCCCGGGAGCACGTAGAGCACGTAGGACACGAAGGACACGAAGGACACGAAGGACACGAAGGGCACGGAACCTATTCAAAAGAAGCAGCACATCAATATCCGCAAGGGCACATAGAACAGAGAGAGGTATCACAATGACGGCGCTCGCAAGGCTATGGCGTCCAGCCCAGTGGTTTGGTCTCAAAGGCCTACTCGGACAAGACGTTGTTGCAAAAACATTGAGTGAAGCGATACGCACGGGGCGAGTGGCGTCGGGATACTTGATTGTTGGGCCCCGGGGGACGGGAAAAACGACATCAGCACGCATTTTAGCCGCCGCGTTGAATTGCCCGGTCCGCGCCGAGGGCGAATCGGATCCATGTGGCACGTGTGCCAGCTGTATTGCGATTGCCGAAGGACGAGAGACTGGGGATGTGGTCGAGCTCGACGCGGCGACACATCGTAGCGTTGAAGATGCACGGCAAGTCCGGCAGATGGCGAGCCTTGCGGGGCTTGGACCGACGAGCTGGCGCGTCTTCATCCTTGATGAATGTCACATGCTCACCCCAGATGCGTGGGCGACCCTCTTGAAAATTTTGGAAGAACCACCTGCGCGCACGGTGTTTATCTTCTGTACGACCGATCTTGAAAAGATTGAACAGGCCGCAGAAGCCATCCTGTCGCGTATCCAGCGATTGAAAGTTCGCCTTTTGCCAGAGACTATGCTGGCGGAACATTTGGAGCGCGTCGCCCTCGCGGAAGGATTGACGCTCGATGTGGGGGTCAGCACGATGATTGCTGCGGCCGCCACTGGCTCCGCACGAGATGCGCTCTCTCGCCTTGACACCGCCTGGGGACTTGCGGGCGAACCCCACATCACCGTGACCCACGCGCGCGCGTCGCTTGGCCTGCCACCGGAAGTCTTGATAGCCGGCGCCCTGCAGTTAGTCCGCCAGAACCGACAAGACAAACTGGCCGATCTCGTGTTACGACTGCAAGCCGAGCACCTCGACGCCGTGGTGTTTTTAGACCAGTTGAGCCGACTCGTCACCGACACACTGGTCGGGATGCAACAGAGCATTGGCCCGCAACGATGGAGCCAAAAAACCCTTGACAGCGGACGCTCCTTGTTCAAAGGTCTTCCACCGGCCTCGGTGTACACGTGGGTGACGAAGGCCCTGCGGCAGGCGGCCAGTGATAGTCAGATCGCAAAGCAGATGACCGATCCGGCGTGGATGGTCTTTGCAACACTGCAGTCGTGGTGCGATCTCTACGCCGCGCTGCAGTCACCTTCCACAATCGCTTCAACGTCGAACGGTTCTTCATCAAGCGGCGATGCGCCAACGTCCACCGATTCTTCATCGGCCAAAGGTGTGGCCACGTCCGCCGGCTCCTCCTCGTCCAGCGGCCCCTCCCCGCATGACCGATCTTTCGCGCCTGAAGGCGCGTCGCGATCTGCGTCTGTATGACAGATATTGAGGAAGGCCGGGTCGCCAAAACAATGGAAGGCGTCGGACACGGAAGCCCACCTACCGCGGCGACACACGCTAATAGCATCGCACCGTGGTTGAAGGCCGTTCGACAGGGGCGAAGTGCCCCCGTGTTGCTGATGCACCCAGATCGCTCGACCAGCGAACGATCTCTCAGGCGACTTGCTACCGCGTGGCTGTGTCATAGTCCCCTTGAGTCATCCTCAGATGACGCGTGTGGTCACTGCAGCGCCTGCCTCGCGATGGCAGACAATGTCTACCCGGACATCCTATGGCTTCGTCCGCATCCATCTATGGCAACGCCAGACGCGCTCGTCACGTGGATGAAGACCACCGCGTGGGAGGCGAATGAACCGGGATGGCAACACCGGATCGCGGCGGTCCGGGCCCTGCGAGACCGCCTGCATCGGCCGCCGTCTTTTCCTCGTGGAACGCGGCGCGTGGTGGCACTCATGGAATGGGATCGCCAAGGAGGTGCAGAACCGGTACAAGCTCTCCTCAAACTCATCGAAGAGCCGCCTGAGGGACTGCTTCTCATCAGCACAGTGACAAATATTGCGCGCGTACCACAAACGTGGCGCTCGCGATGTACGGTGATTCGATTAAACGATGGTCACGAGGAGTCTAGGCCGAATGACAACAGCACGAATGACGGCAGTGCGAACGGCGTCAGCACGAACGATGACAGCACGACTGACCGTGTCGGCATGTGGATACATGCTGAATGGTCAGGAGCCCGGTGGAAAGAGTGCCTTTCGACGGTGGGAAGCAGGCCCTCAGTCAGCCCGCTGCATGGTCTGATTGGACAGATTGTCTCAGCCTCATCCACACAACACCAGTGGTCAGCAGAAGGGCGAGCGCGTGTCGTTCGGGCCGCTGCTAACGCGATGCGACAATTGCGACTCCAGCTGCATCCGCAACTCATTGCCTTGGTACTGTTAGAGGCCCTTGCGTCTGCAAGGGCCTCTCGTGAAAACCTTTAGCACCCCTGCGACGAGCACGTCTTAGCGCATCAACTCAGGGGATACAGAAGCCCGGGCCGGCCGCACGACAATATCAAACCCGTCTGTGAACTGAATCTGAATTTCAGCATCAGGACTGACCATGATGTCTTGGTCCGCCGTGCGGTCAGCGATAACTTTTCCTCCCAGTGCGCCAATCACTCCTCCAATAAGACCACCGGTGCGACCGCCGACTTTACTTCCAATCACAGCGCCAGCACCCGTGGTGGCAGCAACCTTCCCGACTTGTCCCGCCGTCCATCCGCGCCCCGTGTTTTCCCCATACACCGAGCCGGTGCCGCGAACATTCACCGTCTGCCCCTGAATGCGCATCTGTACCAGTTCAAAGATGACTGGGGAGCCGCTGCGCGAGTTCTCAGACGATGAAATCTGTCGAATACGCATGACAACTGGCATGCCACGCGGCACTAGTGTGGTCCCATCATTTCCAAGCACGTCTTCCGCCAGTGTCGCAATCACCAGATCCCCGACCTTGTGCGTCTTGTTTGAGATACCATCGCTGAGGCGTACCGAACTCATTGTGCCAGCTTCAAGGGTGATGTGGCGTGGGGCGAGTGCGATGTCAATGGCGGCCTCCTGTGGAGCTTGTGCGGCAGCGGGTGACGCTGTCTCTGCCACCGACGCGGCCGAGGCAATCCTTGGAGTTGGAGCGACACGCGACGCGGCCGAGGCTGGACGGCGATAGACTGTGGCACGGGGCGCCGCATCGAGCGGGTTGATGTCAACCAGTGCCGACATCGGCGTATCTGTTGTCGCCGTGGTCTGCATCGCGCTGGCTGTCTGTAAGTCTTGGAGAAGCTGCGCATCGAGGCTTGGACGTTCCGCATCCTTGCTGCCACAGCCTGTCGTGAGCACAGCCGCTAGGGCCAACAGTGCTGGCGTGCGCAGCGTCTTCGGGCTGGCGGCACGAAACAGTGCCGCTGAACTGTCTAGGAAACGACCAACAGCTGAGGTGGGCGACACAGGCATGACGATTCTCCGTAATAGGGGTTCTTTAATTATAGCCGGTTTAGAGAAAAGTTGGTATAGGCCGGCCGCGGAAGAACAAGGAAATCCACTCGAACAATTGACATCCCCCCGCCGTGAACGACGGAGATTCCTCAGGTGCTCCGCACGAAAAAATCGTGCATAGTCGATTCGGAGGTTCCTGCTTCACTGCGGGCATTGGTGCGTAAGTCCTTGGGTCGTTCCGCCGGAGGCGCCTCCTCTTCAAAGACTTACGCAGCAACGCCGCTCTTTTGGATCGGGGGGCCTCGGCACGGTAGAGTATGCATCTCTTCTATTTTCGCAACTGAACCATTATGTCTGCTCTAGATCGCGTGACCGATATCTCCGCTGAAGCCACCTCCCTTCGCTTGACAAAGGAAGACATCGATGCACAAGGATTAGAGGTCGCTCAAGAAGAGATCGAAGCCCTTGACATGGTCGCACAGTCGATGGGCCCCTCGATCGAAGAGATGCGCTTACTTGAACCTGACACCACGTGGGTGCCCGGTGAGACGGTCGTCGGAGAAGATGAAGTGGTGCCAACGCAGATGATCGCACGGCGCTACCTTGCCTTCCAGATTGCGGACGCCGAAGCGCAGCCAGATGGTAGCGAGCTTCATGAAGTGCGGGCCATTTATATCCGAGAAGACGGACAACTGGAAGTCCTGAGCACCCTTGGAACGGTTCCGGCAGATGGAGAGACCGGACGGCTCGCCGGCACGTGGTATGGCGATGAATTGAATGAGTTGCCGGACCTCAACATTGCACCAGACGAGGTGCTCGCAGCTCGAGGCCGACATCTCTTGACACGATTGACGCCAGCTTTAATGATTGATGGGCCAGGGTTCTCGGCTACACGTATGATGGATGCCATGAGTGTTGCCATCGAGCGCGCGCAAGAGGATCTCAGCGTGAGGCGAACACAGCTTCTCCGACGGGCGTCGGCGCTCAACGAGCCGAAGTCCGAATCACGGAGTCGAACTGGTCGCTAACATGAGAGGAGGCCAATACAAAAAAGGCCGGGCGTCACTCGCCGCGGCCTTCTTGTGTGAGTCTCTTCCCCAGCGTCTTTCAATCGGGCGATTGGCCGGCTGTAAAAAACGACGGTGTCTCTCCGCTGGAATCGTCACGGCGAAGCTCGCGAATTTCGTGGCGCAATGAGCCCACCTCCCCAGATTCTACGAGAAAGCGTGTCATCAAGGCTAACTCTTCTAATCGCTGCTGTTGTGCTTCTCTCTCACGGTGAAGGCGAAGTGCGTTCGTGATTTCTCTCTCCGCCTCCTCGTAGCCGCCGCCGAATGTCACGGCGAGCGTTTCTCTCACTTCGCTCTGGAGCGTTGCGTACCACGCATCAGGAGATAGGGCCGCCAAGCGTTCACTCTCTAGCTGTTGCTCAAGGCGACGCATGAGCAATACCGTGGGGTCCTCGTTGGGTTGGTAAGCGAACGGCGGCATGTCGAAGACTGAGTGAAAAAGAGAGAGGGCCTAGCACGTTCCCCTTTATGGTACGGAACGTCACTGCCTAGGATAGAGGGGATAGAACCCGAGTAACCAGAAGCCGGGCCCTCTATGTTGTGGTACATATTCGTGTGGTGTATCTCTCCAAAATCACTCCCTTCACTCTTGTGTATGGCTCCTGCTTCATCCCGGCGCAAACCTGACGCAGTGCTCGTGGCGCGGGCAATGGAGTCGTTACGGTCTTTCCAGCCTGCGGTTGATCCCTTGGTGGTCGAAATACGCCGAGCCCTCAAGGGCGTGGAGCCACGCGACGCCATCACCCAGCTCATGACAGAAGTCGGCCATATTGAATTGACCTGTCCGACCGATTTATCCGACGTGGTCAGCCACATTCGAACCCACGTGATTACGCCACTTCCAGAGCACGAACAGCAAGTTCACTGGGAACGCCTCCTCGGATGGCTGACCGTCATGATGGTTGCGTGGCGGTCAACAAGTACCCCGACTGCCACGAACACACGGGAGCACGACGCGAACGCATCAGAAATTGACCGACTGGATTGAGCCCGATGGTGGTTATGGTGATGCACACGTCTTCTTTCCCTCCCCCTGATCATGTCGTCTCATCCTTCTACGCTGCGCAGTACCTTGCGACACGCAACAGCGCTGTTGCTGGCAACTCCGGAGCTCATCAATCCGGTCCGAGATGATATTGCCTCCCTCAAAGATTTGACGCCGGCGACGAAACGAAAAAAGACAGCGGTGTCAGAGGCCTCAGGTCGCCGAGTTTCTGGTCCGACGTCAGCGGTGCCGCTCGTACTTGGCCTTGTCGCCCTCTTTGGTGCGACTGGGTGCGCGCATGAAAACCCGAGCCAAATGGCGATGCGAGAAGCCTGTGACGCAGCGCGCACGAAAGACGGCTGGGTCGTCGTCGATGATCGCAAGTGTGAGCAGGTCGTTCGTAGCCATGGCGGCTATATGCCTTACTACTATTACTCCCACTGGAACCAGCCCTACGGGACATATATTGGCTCGGGGCGCTCGGGGCGCTCGGGGCGCTCGGGAAGCTCGGGAAGCTCTGGAAGCTCTGGAAGCGCGGGTGGCGGTATCTCAGAGGGAGTCGGGCGCAAAACGCCGAGTCAGTCCTCAGTCTCCGCAGGCGCAGCAACCCCTGTCACCCGCACGAGAATGCCGATGGCGGCGGAAGCGTTCCGTCCAGGCCTAACCGCGCGCGACTACACAATGGCTGAGACGCGATTGGCCCAGTCGCGAGGAGGCCTCCCGCTCGACGGACCAGGCATGTCGAGAAACTTGCGAGTCAGCCAAGGAAAAGGCCTGAGTATGGCACGAGGTCTTGGAGGGAATCGGATGTCGGCCTTTCGTGGTGGAAGCATGGGAGGACGCTCTTTCGGAGGCTAAGGAACACGTCGTGGCAATAGACGTTCAAGCAGACGACCGCCTCTCTCCGCCATGTTGTTGCAATGCAACCACTGCGACGTGTTTCAAATCCTGAACGAGCGAACTGGGAAGCCCTTATTTACGAGCAAGGGCTCACGTTCCATTCCGCCGCGATGCCCTACTGGCGAGAAGATGCCCACTATCGGGTATCACTCGGCCTCGTGACGAGATTGATGCAAGCGACGGACCGCCTCCACGCCATGTGCCTTGAAGCAGTGCGCTGCGTCATTGCCGAACGTCGCTATACGCAACTTGGACTCCCCGCATGGGCAGAGCCCCTGATTGTGCAGTCGTGGATGGCGGACACGCCCTCAATTATTGGGAGATTTGATCTGGCGGTCGATCCGCAAACACTCGATGTTCGCATGCTGGAGTATAACGCCGATACGCCGACAAGCCTCCTTGAAGCAGGCCGTATTCAACGTCTCTGGCGAGACACGTTATTTCCCGGCTATGATCAGTGGAATACAATTGAGGGCGACTTGATTGCAGCGTGGAAGCACGCGAAGCAGTGGAGCAGACAGCATAGGCTTTTTTGTATGAGCATGCCAGATCAAGAAGATATTGCGAATGTGGTCTATACAGCGATGGCCGCTGCATCGGCTGGGTGGGAGGTACAGTCTGGGTTTGTCAGTGACGTGACGTATGAAGATGGACGATTTCGTGGACCGCTTGGGGAACGACTTGACGTGATCAGTAAGCTTTACCCATGGGAATGGCTCTTGGACGACCCGGCCTGTGAATCGATTGACCTTCGCAGAGAAACATGGCTTGAGCCACCATGGAAGATGATCCTGTCGTCCAAGGGAATCCTCCCCTTGCTCTGGGAACTGTTTCCTGGGCACCCGAACTTACTCGCGGCGGGATATGGCGCACCGCCAGCACATATTGAAGCACATGTGCGCAAACCCGTCTGGTCGCGCGAGGGGCAGAATATCATTCGCACTGATGCCTCAGGCAACGTAGAGAGTCGACCCGGCGAGTACGGCGAAAATCCGTGGATTTGGCAAGAGCTCGCAGTGATTCCTTCCTTTGATCCGTGGCACCCCGTCATTGGCAGCTGGGTGATTGGTGGCGTATCTGCGGGAATTGGGATTCGGGAATCGTGGGGACCGATTACGGACAATCGGAGCCTCTTTGTTCCACATATCGTCGATCCAGCCACGGCAAATTTCGGTGGTGGCGTTGAAGAGGATCTGTGAGTATGGTGAAGACACACCTCCGGACTCTTCTCTGCTAACCGTATGTTAATGATTTCGTTGCTTGAGCGCCGATGCGTCTCCTTGGTTCGCCAGAGTCGTGCGACAGCAGGAGTCCTTGGAGTAGTAGCGACCTCTATGCTCGCTGCCTGCAGCGCAGAACCCCCGGTCGCGTGGGCAGACAAGGGTGTTCAAGTTGCTGAGCAGCAGCTCCAAGGCGCACTGGCCACCGGGGCAAAAAAAACCGCAGAGGACTCTGCTGAAGTCGTACTGGCCAGTGTGCCCATTCAGTCATCGCTCGCGAATAACGAGAAAGTGATCGGCGCCCTCTTGCTCACCACCACAGGGCTGCGCTGGCAATTGGCGACTGAGGATGGTCGCGTGACGCCTGCGCATCACCTGCGGTTGGAGTCGATGGGCACGATTGCGGTCATGGACAAAGATTTCGACGAAACTGTTGTGAATCTTCAAGTGCGCCGAACAGACGCAGACGATTTTGAGCAGTGGTTTTCTGTCGGAGGGCAATACGCTGGAAAAATGCGGCGCCTCGCAGACGACTTGATGAACCTTCAGCTGCTCGCACAGCAAGGGTATCCCACCACAGCAGCCACCCTCGCCGCCCTCGCCCAGGCCCAAGGTCGAACAGCCCTCGATACGACGGCGGGAACCCTCCCGTCCGAGCTCGGGCGCGATGTAGAATCTGAGCTGGGACGAACAAAAGTCAATGTCCAGCAGACGTCGAATCCAACGTACCGTCGAGACATGACAGATGCGGTTGTGATCGTTTCAACGGCCCGAATTCGACTCAATGCCCACCACGAAAGTTACCAAATCATGCTGCGCGAAGTCAGCTCAGTGACGCTCGATAATCGCAACAGCTTCGCCTACATCATGACCGATAGTGATTATCCTTTAGTGATGCTACGGTCAGACTCTGACGTCTCAAAAGGAGATTTTGCGAAAGTGGTACAACACGTCGCAGACGCCTCCGCTCTGGCTAGAACCTCTCCCGCATTAACCACTGCCGGAGAGATGCATCAGGGTATTGGGCGTCCCGAAAGCCGCCCGCTTGCTTCTGGTATCGGTGATATCGGAGGACTCGAAGAACACCGATTGTTTGATGTGGCCGCGAGCGTGGATCGCGAAGATGATACGGAGACGTTTAACGATAACGACGGTCGGTTGATTGTGACCAATCGCCGCGTCGTGATTCGCAAGGACTATGACAGCGTAGATGATGCCCAATGGCACCAGACCACGCTGACAGATTTAGATACGAAGGGAAAAGCCCCAAGCGGAAAGGTTGACGGAAGTGGCGCGACCATTTGGCTGACACCACTGGGTGACTACCGCATCGTCGCCCGTGTTCAGGGTAAGAGCCTTCTCGCAGGAGAAGGGCTTCGTCCATTCATTGAACAGGTTCGAGGCCTCCAATCCGCATATACAAACCTCTGGGCACAGTCGGCGGTGACCACACCACCGTCTGCCACACCGCCGTCTGCCACACCGCCGCCTGCCACACCGCCGTCTGCCACACCGCCGTCTGCCACACCGCCGTCTGCCACACCGCCGTCTGCCACACCGCAACCACAGGCCCAGACAAGTGTGGCTTCGCGGACGGGGGGAAAGGATTCTTCAAGTGTGGCTATGAGCCGAGATACAACAAAAAGCGCTGGTGTAAGCCGAGTGCGGCGATAGCTGTCCTTTGTCGAGACTCTCTCAAATCATGTGGAGGAACTCAATCACCGCCTCGCACAAGCGGACACACCGCGCCCAAAAAAACACAGTGCTCGGGAGGGCCTTGCGCTGACTCGACAGACGCGCTCCGAGGTCATAAGACTCAACGACCGGGACGTGTGGAGAAAAAATACCGTCATCTCATACTGCGTAAGTCTTTGTTAAAGTAAGACTTACGTTTTTAATCCTCTTGAGTAGTATGAAGCCGTATTCTGGACTCGAGACATGAGATCGCTCGACGCAGGAGCGTTCACGGCGGAAGAAATGCCGGTCTCCACTATGATGTCTGTATGACATATTTCGCAAAGTACACTGGACAAGACCCGTTGAAAGTAGCCGCAGCTGAATTACTGGAGCTCAGTACGGAACTATCGCTCTTGCAGACAGTCGAAGCCCGTATTCAGTACCTTAGTGCTGAGGTAGTCGAAGAGCTCATACAACTGACAGGAGAGAGCGCCTCTGAGATCTCCAACGCTTGGTTAGGGCTCGATCTGAAAGACCAAGAAGACTTGCTCATGGAGTTGGTGACACGCCTGAGAACGCACCATGTTCTCCACCACGCACTCACGGTTGAAAAACTCGTGGGCTAACATCTCGGTGCACGGCTGAGAAGAAAATACTCGCTCCTTATTCCGAACTCTGGTCTTGTTTCACCGTGGGGCGGAGCGGAAAAACGGGAAGTGACTGTGCGGGTTGTGCAAGTCGCGCACGCTCTGAATCCATCTGAGATTTCAGATCCCGGACGGAGTGCTGCAAGACACGTCGAACCTCTTCGACTCGTGAACCGATGACACGCTGTGAAAGCGCTACGTCCGCCGCACGCTCAAGAAGCGCCGCCCCAAGAGATTCAAGCAGTTGGCGGACTGGGGCGCCGCGCGGTAGGCATTCTGCCCACTGCGGCTCAAGCTCCGCGTACACCTCACTGAGGGCACGCTGCACCGCAGGATTTAGCTCCGGTCGAAATGAGCTCATAAGCGACAAAGATAAAAGGGGTCCGAAAAATACTGAGCGACTCGCCGGCTTGTTCCGCACGAGCGGGATCGTAAGTGAATTGCCATATAATAGGACCCCATCCCATAGTGCTGGATCGGACGGGCGTACGAACAGACGCTCGGACGAGAATCTTAAAGACACACGAAACATCCCAAACAAAAAATGTCGTAAAATCAAGGTCTTGCCGTTTGTCACGACGGCGAGCATGATGCAAGCAGTAGTGCACCTCCCCCTTTGAAGACACCCATGATTGCAATCACCGCACGCGCTCGGTTGACACGGTCTGATGTGTTATGGCTTACCCACGCCCTCTCTCGCTCTGACGGATCGGCCATCTCGACGTGGGAAGATAGAATAGCTGCTGAGGGCTTGGATCGATGGCTCGGCGACCCCCGCGCTATCGAAGCCCTTGGGACAAGCGCTCTCAGCCCAAGTTTTGCGCTGTGGTGCTGCATGACCGTCGCAGACGGATTTCGCTACATGGGCCTCGTTGACCGGGACCTTGAAGACTATATCGCGGCCATCCTCTGGGAATTTCACTTGCCCAACCGTGCGCACCGAATGCAACGCGTGGATGATCGCACGTGGGACACGCTGGCAGAGCTGTCGCTCGCGGCGGAGCATCTCCCGAAGCGAGAATCTGTTGTGGCACAAGCCCATGTTGGAAACCTCGCCATGTGGATGACGGGGCTCTTTCCCGATCAGCTCTGGGCTCGACATGGTCGCCGAGGGGCGCCACCTCTGTCCTATTACGTCGGTCTCGGCAAGAGTGGATGGCTGCGAGCCAGTTACCACGCCACGGGGGATGCAGAAAAACTGGGAGAAATCCTTGCCCGTGGCGCCGACGAGTACCAGCGCGTTCGCCTCGCTTTGAGCTACATGGGGGATCGGCACTGGTTCCGGCGTCCCATGACCGGCGAAGTGCTCTGGAGGCAATCAGAGGATGCGATGAATGCGTCGGCGATACGCCAAGCTTCGTCTTTGGGGCACGACACAGAAAGCTAGCAGCCGGAGCGCGGATCGTAATAGCCTCCTGCTGAGATAGCACGAACACAGATACGGCACGTATCCTAAGTGTATCGGGAAAAAGTCATGTCTTTTTTTAGGAGTCTGTCATGCCAAGTGCGTTGCGCCACCTCTGCAGTCTTGGAGCCATTACCGTGCTGATGTCTGGAACCGCCTTTGGCCAATTCATTGCGCAGCCCAAAAGCACACCACTCGTCAACGCACCTCCAGCACGGTGGCCAGGCGTCGTTCCGGCCCCAAAGCAAGAGACTCCGTCCCCGTGGGGACAGGTTCGGTTTGAACTCGTGATGGGACCCTTTGCCAAAGTCCTTGGTCCGGGAGAAGTCGATCCGACCCCCTTGGTGGCGAATGCGACGTTTCAAATACTTGACGAGGGAGGCCGTGTCATCACCAAAGGCCGGACAGACCGTCAGGGGGCGTGGCAAGGACGAGTACCAGCAGGCAAGGGGACCATTTGGATCCAGCGATGCCCAGGGGCCGGAGGCCAGCTACCGCCTCGCATTGGATACACGGTGCGACCGGGCGGCGGAACCGGAATTCGGATCGCATGCAAGAGCCATCCCTGATTCTTATGCAGTGAGACGTAACGAAGAACACGCCGGGTAGACAAAGTTCTGTCTCCCGGCGTGTTCTTCTTGCGTCTCACTGACGAAATTGCGCTATCTAGTGGTCCATGCCGAAGAGGCGCTCTTCAATGTACAGGATGCCAACCGCTGTCAGTCTCGTCGTTTGAAGTCCAGTGCGAGTCAGCGTGCCCGAAACGTCCAACCACCCCGCATCAACACCAAACGCGACCGTTGAACGCAGTTCGTCAAACGTCATCCCTTGTGACTCCGCGAACTCGCCAAGATCACTAGGGGTGTATTCATTCAAGACGTCCCCTTGAAGCGCATCATGGAGCTTGATGAAAAATTCGTGGCGACGCTGGCGCATCTCGATAGCGAAGGACGGCGCAGAAGTATGCAGCACGGGCTGTGACATGTGAATGAAGACACGGAGAGAGTAATACGAAGGAACAACAGGAAGCACAACGCCCACATCGACGAACAAGGATGAATGCCGACGGAACCCAACGCTACCTACATCGAAATTCGTCGCTGCACTTTTAGGTACCACAGGATACGCGCCCCGACCCCGTCTGTTCGAATGACTCGAATACGTCGTCGCACAAGGACCCGTTGTCGAATCATGCCGCTGGAGTCTTCGAAGAAGCCGACGGACTCTCCGGCAAGCGGGTCTCTCACCACACTCCGGAGCGCACCCCATGCTGCTGGAATCTCTTGGGACGGGGGCAACGAGTCCCAGAGCGCCTCAATGAGAGCGTCAGCCATCGCATCAGAGCCTGCGGAGGATGTGACAGGCTCTGAAGCAGGACTGACTGATTCAAGGCGCCACCCTTCAACGGAAAGAGCACCTCGCCCAGCTTGTGCGGGATTCCCGGAATCCACAGTAGCGGCAGGCGCAGTGACCCCGGGCTCCTGTGCTGACAGCGGAATCTGTCCGGAGATGAGATCCCCGAAAAGAGACTCCCTCGTAGTCCCCCCCGACAGTCCAAAGGGTGAGGAGGATGACGAGCTCGAAGCTGTCAAGAGGAATGCGCGAAAGGCAGAGCTTGAGGCGAATGTCTCGGGATGGGAAAATTCGATGGGCCCAGCCGCACGAGGACTAGTGAGTCTTCTGGGAGTAATAAATTGGCAGCCTGTAAGAACACTCAGGCAAAAAAACAAAGTGGGCCGTAAAACGAGGGCCGAGAAACAGAGTCGCACTAGGACGGGTCTCCATGTCCCGCGGGACCGGTGCTCGTCTCAGCGGTAGACATTGTGTGTGGTGCCTCAGGGGAGCCAGAGACATCATTGCCAGACTCGTCAACGGCGACCTCCTGACGCTGTCCTTCGACGCTCAAAACGGTGCACTCCGGCCACACGAATGCGGAGAGCCGCCCTCCACGCACCGCATTGGTATCGACATTCCACGTCGAGCCACGGGGGCGCACCGTGGCGCTCGGGCGGGCCCAATGTCCATGGACCAACTGTCGATCTTCGTCATAGTCCTGTTGCCATGGGAAGCTAAAATGATCTTCATCAAACCCGTACTGCTGGGCTTCCCATTGCGGACGGCCATGGGCACAGCGCCAGCGAATCCATCCGTCTGTGCGGCCAACCATCCCACGCTCCAGCCCCGCGTGGCTCATCACGAGCTCCTGCAGACCATTGGAGTGACGAAGAACGACGTACGGCGAGAGATTGAGAATCCACTGGCCAATCTGTTGAAGATCCCGGGCAGACCGAGTGAGCCGCAGCTGCGTTTCCGTCCGACTCTCACTGGCTCCCTCCCCAGAAATCAAGGCCGAGGCGAGGGCGAGATCGTGATTCCCGGGGACAACGACGAGCTTCCCGCGCTGATGCAAGCGAATCGCGAGCTCTAGGACTTCCACAGAATGGGTACCGCGATTAATGAGATCGCCGACTGACGCAAGCCGAACACCGTCAGGCATCTGTACGTCAACCGCCAGTCCGTCATCGTTATACAAGACTCGGCCACCGGATTGCTCAATCAAGGCAATCCACGACGCAAGGCACCCGTGAATATCGCCAGCCACCACCCATGAGGTTGCGGTGGGGTACGGGGCGCAGGCGGCCCAGTCGAGACGCGTGGTGCTTCTAATTTGCCACACACACGTCCACTCCCGTCCGGAGGCCATCCGCATCAACTGCAGGCGATCCTGAAGTGGCGTTGGTACAGCAGGGTCTGGTTCCTGAATGAACAGTGCCACGGGGCGACCAAAGCGATCGGCCATCAGGCGAATTTCTTCGAGGTGGGCCGGATGCATGCCCGGGGCATTCAGCACCGTTCGCAGTCCGCGGCGCAGCCGTGTCTCCAAAATCTGTCCAAGCAACCCGCCAGCTTCACCCGCAGAGGTTGGCTCGCCGGGCATGTCGGTGATCATGGCCTGCAGGTGCGAGAGGCTGACGATTTCTGACGGAACCACTTGGCGGCGAAGCCACGCGTCCTGCTGATGGGCGGAACTCCCTGTCAGCAAAATGAGGCTATCTGGGGCGATCGGAGTAGCCCGAGGGGCTAAGATCTTTGAGAGGGAGACAAATGATTCGGTCATAGGCTCAGCGTACGGGGTGGCGCGGGAGATGCTGAATGCAGAAGTCGTGGTTTCTCGTCGAGAGCCTAGGATACCCGCCGCGCACGGGGTAGAGTATGAAAACCCTATTTGAGAGGATCTCCGTGTCGAAGCGCCTATTTCTGATCGATGCGTCAAACTTGTTACATCGATACTTTCACGCCACCCGGGAGCGTCCCCGCCGTGCGATGGACGGGACGGACATTGGTGTCCTCTTCGGTATCCACTCGTGGCTAGACAAGTTGATCGACCAAGAACAGCCGGACGCGCTGGTGTGGGTTGAAGACGGGGGAGATTCCGGGCGAAAGGCGATGGATCCGGGATATAAGGGAGCACGAGTTCGCATGGAAGAGCCTGAACGGACAGCTTTCCAGAATTCCATCAATCATGTACAAGAGCTGCTAGCTTCGTGGAATATTCCCCGTCTTCAGGTCGTCGGATTCGAGGCCGACGACACCATGGGCACCATGGCGCTGCGTGTAGCGGCGAAAGGATGGACCGCCGTGTGCGTGGGCCATGATAAAGACATGGTCCAGATCGTCGATGAAAGGATTCATATCCTAATGCCAGGGCGTGGCGGAGCGAAGCCGATTCCAGATACGTGGCTCACACCAGAGACCGCCATTAGTCGGCTTGGCGTTCCACCCCACCAAGTGGTTGATTACCTCGCTCTCACGGGAGATGGCTCCGATTCGGTGACAGGCGTCAAGGGGGTTGGTGAGAAGGGAGCGATTTCGCTCTTGGCGACATGGGGGACACTTGAGGCGATCCTTGAGAATGCGGCAATCGTCGAACCCGCGAGATACCGCAAGCCCCTGCTGGAACATGGATCCAGTGCCTTGCTCGCCAAGCGCCTCGTGACACTTCAAACAAATGTGCCTATTCCGGAGGGACAAGACCTCCGCGTTAAGACTCGTGATGGTGCGGCATACGACGCGGTCTGCGCAAAGTTTAGCCTCCGAGCCCGACCTGAGCCGGCGTGGATCACCGATAAGACACAACGCCGCCGTCCGGTTTCCGCCTCTGCGGCGCCGAGCGTGTCGGCTAACGGGTCGCTTCGGCGCGCCGCACAGCTAGAAGCGCCGCAGGGCGCGCTCGAAGCCCCGCAGTCCCCACCTCTCGTGCAGACATCCGTCGTCGCAAGTGTTGTCGAAGAGTCGATCAGCACATCGGTACAAACACCTGAGGTCCTCCCGGCTTTTTTGACCGCGTCTGCCGGGAAACACGCCATCGCAGAAAACGAAACCTCAAAAAACGTCGAAGCGCACGCGATCGTTGCCGCAGCCTCTGTGACAGAGGCGGACACCATCGAGATGGTCCCAGTCCCGCTGCCGGACAGTGGGAGAGGCGGAGAGATGGTCGAATCACCTCGTCCCACGGCAGCAACCAATGATCCAATCGAAGAGATCTATGAGACGCCTAACGCGGTAGGCACTCCCATGGAGACAAAGCATCCGGCGAGTGTCGTGACGCAAGAGTCCGACGAGCCGGGAAAGACTCTTGAGACTGCGGGTAGCTCTCAAGAGGCCGTGCTGGAAGTGCACGGAGGAAGTGAGGCCGCCTCTCAGGCAGAAGGTCACGCTGGAATTGACACCGTCTCTCAGACGGAAGACCATGCGAAAGGTGGCGAGAGGCTTGACGACACGAAGACGGCAAAACCGGCCTCACAATATGGGGAACAGCTGACGCTGGATTTTTTTTCTGATGAGCCTCTGATTCCCGTGAAACCAAAGCGCGCTGCTCGAACGCGCTAAGTCGTAGAAGAGACATACGTCCGCTCACCGATTGGGACGGAAGTCCGCTGACGGGCGCTTTCTGCGCCGCCGCGTTGCAACATGAGAGACAAGGTACTCTTCTTCCTCCTGGTCGAGAGAGGACGAAAAACAAGACGCCCCAGCCGCGTTGAATACGGAGACGCGATTCTTGTGATTCCGAGGCGCAGGTAAGGGCAGATTCCCAGCCAAAAGAGGTGAATGACGGCAGCAGCGGTGTCTTCAAAGGCATACCACCATTGTGACGGTGGGGGGGCTTCTTTTGTCTCGAATCTGGGAACAAGTCAACCAAGGAATGGCTACTTTCTCTGGGCCTCTCCGTGTCTTTCTTCTTTTCTGCCTCGTGACCGCTGTCGCTGTTCTTCCCAGCAGGCTTGTTCCCCCCCCAAGCGCTTCCTTCAGCCGTATTGAAGAGGAAGCGAGGGCGAGTGCGTGGCTTGATACTGCGGAGATTGTTGGGGTTATGCTCGACGTCACGGGGGCGTGTGTCGATGTGACGGGACAGTGGGAGTCCGTGATTGGCGCCGCTGCGGAGACAATGATTGGGCACCGCCTCAGCGAATGGCTCTATATGGTCGGACCAGAGAGCCTTGATGACGTGTTTGAGCGCGTTCGCATTGACGGCGTGGCTCGACGCGAGTTGAACGTCTGGAGTCTCCACGGCGGTGAGCCCGGTACAACACACGCCCTGCGATTTAATCTCTCCGTGTCACTGCGTCCAAGTGAAAACCCGAGTGGATGGACAACCGTTGTGACAGTTGTGCCTACTGCAGCAGCCCCAGCTACTGCGGTGGGCAGCCATGATTGGAGCATGCTCCTACGCGGGATTGGAAAGGACATGAACAACCTCTTTGGGCTTATGCAGCTACAGTTTGATCTCCTCGCAGAAGATATCAAGACCATTGCGCCGAATGCTTCAACAGATGTCGAAGACATCACGGAAGTCATGCAGCGCGCCTTGCGCGTGAGTCGTCAAGTACAGCAGCTCGGACGCCAAGTAGAAGACCCGCTGAGCACGCAGCTTCAGCGGATGAATATTGGAGAGGCGTTAAGCGATAGTGCCTCGTTCTTTCGTCGTGTCGCTGGAGAAAGCGCGACGCTCTCGCTCGACATCTCACCACAGTCACCCCGTGTTTGGATGTCGAGTAACCTGCTTGACCAAGTCGTCTTAAATCTAGTCAAGAATGCCAGAGACGCGGTCGAAGGCGAAGACCCGGCGCGACGGATGATTCACGTCAGTCTGTCGCATGACGACAGTCGAGTCGTCATCAGCGTGAGTGACACCGGCCATGGAATTGCCGAGAATGTTTTGCCAAATGTTGTCGATCCGCACTTCTCAACGCGGGAAAACGTTCATGGCACACGGGGACGCGGCTTATCAAACGTGGAGCGCTTATTAGAGCACGTCAAAGGACACATGCAGATCTACAGTGTGTCGGGGCACGGCACCATGGTCCGCTGTATTCTTCCAGTCGCCTCCGAGAGCCATTCCGTCGTGACAAGCGAAACGCCCGCGAGCTGGCTCGCCCTCACCAGTCCAGATTTGGCACAGGGTTGGGCAGCGGATATGCCACCGTCCGGGAAAGTGGTGACGACCGCGGACGAGCTGCGTACAGAGCTCCTGCGTGGGTGGCCGCTCGGCCTCATCATTGACCGCACGATGATCCCGGACGTCTCGTCGGTGATTCATCCGCTTCTCGCCTCAAGGATCGCAGAACCGGAGCCAAGTGGATTACAAAAAGTTCTTCCGTCGCTGATGTCCACTGTCGGATCAAGGCGATATCCCGTGGGTCAAATCAGCAGTGCTCCTTCATCCTTTTCCGCACGATCATGACAGACATGTCAGCACCACGTGATGGCTTTCGTTTAGCTTTGGCCACGCTTGAGCCAGACCAACCTGCTTGGCCTGTGTTGTGGGGCGGGTGGATGACGCTTCGCATCGTCGATCGGTGGCTTGAGAGAGATGCGGTGCCCGAGTCAACCGCGCATGTGCTCGATATGCTCTCGACGGCAACCACGCATGTCGAAACGCTCCCTCCATTAGAAAAGGTGCTCGGCCACTTGGCGAACACGCCGCCCAGTGGCCGAGATGTTGCAGAAAATCTTTTAGCCTATGCCCGCGTCTGGCGCGGATATTCCGCTTGGGGTATGACACTGGATGTGGTGGAGCGTGTGGCTCGGACTGCGGAGAAAGTTGGAGCGAATGACGTGGTGGCACAAGCTCTCACACTCGCCGGATTCTGTCGGCGTCAGCGTGGCGAATGGGCCGAAGCCGAACAGGTCTATGCTGCAGCCATCGCGGCCGGTGAAATCTCTGGGAACTCGCGGGTCTGGTTTGAGGCCCGTGCCAGCGAAGCTTATCTACATGTGGATCGTGGGGATCTGGAGACGGGGCAGCGTCGGTTGGAAGGCGTTTTGGTTGATGCAAACGAAGCAGAAGATCAGCACAGCCAAGGCCGGATGTGTCATGCCCTCATGGTTATTTCGCTCCAGCAGTCTGACTCAGCCAAGGCGATTGCGTTGGGCTATCGGGCCATTCAGCTGCTCGATGCAGAGCCGATGCGACAAGCCGCACTCGGCGATCTCAGCTATGCGCTTGAGCTATCGGGACAGACAGCTGGGGCCGCACAGGCGCGACGCATTACCTTGGCGACGAGTGACCAGCCACATTTGAAAAAGGCCGCGAACTTGGCCTTGTTGCGCTTGGCTTCGTCGCAAAAAGATCTCGACGTGATTCGTGAATTTCTACCCGCGGTCAATCAATTAGGTGTCGAAGATCCACAAAACCCAGAAATCCTCTTACTTCAAGCAGGAGCGCAGGCACTGCTCGGGGATTTACTGATGGCAACCAGTTTGGCCGCGTCGGCTGATGTGTTGCTTGAGCACCTTCCTGGGAAAGAATACTACAGGCCGATGCGAGAAAAAGTCCAGCAGTTGTTGACGGGAGGCAAGATGGCAGAAACCGCCGTTGATGAGTCCCCGCGTATTGCTGAAGCCCTTGCTTGGCTTGATGCCGAATCCGAAGCGGTGGCGACCGCTCTCTAGTCAGACCACGTACGAAGAGAGGGGCCTTGCAACCAGCAAAGCCCCTCCCTTCAACCCACTGATTGTGCCTTAGCGAGAAGGACCGACCTTGCTTTCCCAGCCGATGATACCAGGAAGACCTGCTTCCCAGCCGATGATACCAGGAAGACCTGCTTCCCAGCCGATGATACCAGGAAGACCTGCTTCCCAGCCGATGATGCCAGGAAGACCTGCTTGAGGAGCAACCGCAGTTGGCTCAGTCGGGCTTGCACCGCAAGCCGTCAGAAAAATCGCGGCTGCGCACAGCAAAAAAGAACGACGCATGACGTTAAGGGAGAAAGATGACAACGGGAGAATTGTACAAATCAAACGTGCCAATTCAGATAGCATGCCCCTATCTTTTTAGGCTCTCCATCTTCATCCTTTAGACCCCGTGCCTCCTAGATCGCAAGGTAGACACCCCCCCTCTCAGGTAGACACATCGGTGAGCTCTATTTCGATTATCGTCGTCGCATCGCCAGAAGCAACCCGCTGGCTCAAAGAAACTCATCCGCCTGGAAAAATCTCATCTCGGACTGTCTCGGATTTGCTGACGTTGGGCGCGGCACCAGAGGAGTTGCCAACCCTGCTCGTTGTTGATCCTACGCTCTTGACTCCAAAAAACGCCCCACTGTTCTGGTCGAGATGGGGACGGAGCCAGATCGTGATGTGGGTCGGTCTCAGTCGTCCGAGTCTTGAGGCGCTCAATGGATGCGTCCCACCGCATGCGTCTTGGCGGCTCATGGTACAAGAAATGGATCGAGCCCACGTCGCACCATGGCAACGTCTCTGGCATAGTCTTGAAAGCGGCGATGTGGGTCGCCAACTTCATCGAGCGATTGAATCCCGCTTGAGTAGCGCGCCAGAATCTGCACAACGGGCCGTGTCTGCGGCTTTGGTATCAACGCGCAAGATGTTAACGGCGACAGAGCTGGCAGAGATGGCTGGTGTCACTCGCCGAGGGTTAGACCGAGCGCTCGCCTCTGCGAACCTTCCCCTCGCAGCAACGTGGGTGAGACTCAGTCGAATGTGCGTTGCATTGACATGGATTCGGCGAACAGATCACACGACCACAGAGATCTGTCGGCGTACAGGGTGGGAGACACCAACCCAGCTCCGTCGAGCATTGATGGATACGCTCGTACTCTCAATACGAGCTTTGCGCACGCTCGATACCGCGCTCTTGGAAAAAAGACTGCTCCAAGTCATTGATAGCCAGCCACTAGATCCGGTGGTGATTGTCGCCGTGTCGCTCCTGGAAACATATGCTCAGCAGCAGGAAAGCTCGCAAACACGGCCAGTGCTCCCGGTTGGAAACAAGGACGAATTGCGACATGCCTTGACTCGCTACAGCGTCGCGGCGGTCTTCGTACCGACCGACTGGCACGATCTCGTGCCGAGAGAAATCACTCTGCTCTGAGGTCGTTTGCGCACGTTACCGCAGGCGCCGGGCCGCACGCGAGGTCCCGTGAGGGGTCCCGCCATCGGGAAAATTTGCTAAGCGCCCCACGATGATTCGTCCCACGGGGGAGACCACCGCGTGTCCCAATCTCCGACGAGGCCGGCCTCGGTATTCCAGACCGGCGGGGCAGTAGCACTGGGCTGCAGAAAAACGCCGGATTCGCGAAGTGCCCGAAAAAGGCGAGTAAGCATCGTATCCTCATCCCCAGCCATCTGCCTCCAGACCGGCTCATGTGCGACAACGACACACTGCAGCCGAGCACGCGACAGCGCCACGCAGAGGAGCTGTGCCACTTCTGGATGTAGACGCTCGTTCAAGAAGACTCCTGGACGAGGAGGCCCATCACACACGTCAAAAATCACCGTATCGGCTTCGCCACCTTGCAGCTGGTGAATGGTGCGGATGCGAAGACGGGTGTCCGTGGGCAGAGCGGACCGGAGCGCCCTCGCCTGCGCAGCAAACGGCGTGATAACCGCGATACTTCCCGTCGTCGCTTTGAGGGCAAGGCGTGCGAGGCGCGCAACAAGATCCACGTGGATCGGGTTCGTTCGACTGCGACCTTGTTGTTCAACGACAGGGTTCAGCGCAGACGTATCAACCAAAGCCACGGCGGCCATCCCAGGCGGTACATCTTCAACACCCGTCGCGGTGCGCAGCGCGCCAGAATAAAACACGGTGGAAATCACGTGAGCCACGGCAGGCGCCATCCGGTACTGTTCGCGTAACACAATCCGGCGGTCATCGGCCTGACCCACGGGTGCAATGTCCGCGAGGCGAAAGGGATGCTGAGACAGCTGCACCGACAATTCGGGAGACTGCACCGACGTCACAGGAGGCAGTTGCTGGGGGTCGCCAAAGGCGGCAATGCGACGACTGGCCTGAGAGCTGACAAGCACCGCATGCGGCATTGTCACCATGCCGGCTTCGTCAACGAGAATACAGGCTCGATTCAACAACGAGACACCATGCAGGCTGAGCCACGCACAAGTCGCTGCAATAATAGGAAGATCCTCGGGTCGGCCACTCTTTCCCCACGTCGGGGTCGAGACCGGAGAGCCGAGAGAAGCAGGCGCACTCTCCTTTGAGAGCGTAGAGGCGCTTGAGCGAAGAGACGCCACCGTCAGTGTGTCTCCCACCGCGGCCGCAAGGCGAGCCACTCGCTCGTGTGGATCGAGAAGACTCGGTGGAATCTCCGCGTTCATCTCGGCAAGCCGCATCTGCGCATCCCAGTCAACCGACAGGTTCCGAGACGGAAGAAACTCCGGCATCGAAAAACCAGAGAACTCACCCGTTGGGGAAACAGAAGACACGGCGGACTCTAACGGGGTGGTGGAGAGGTCTGTCGGGCTTTCTCGACGGGGGCGAAGATGCCACGGCTCGATGGTGCGAACGCCGCTCAACGGGAGATCGTCACCACCCTCTCCTCCTCGACCAACTCCAATGCCACGCTCGCGGGCGACGGGAATCAATCGGCGCAAAACTTCATCCAGTGCCGTATTCGTGGTGGTGGTAATGAGCACCAACTCGCCTGAGCTTGCAGCTTCAATCGCGGCAGCAACAAGGGTTCGAGTCTTCCCCGTGCCAGGCGGACCGATAATCCAGCTTGCTTGGCGGCCACTCACGAGATCCAATGCGTTGCATTGCTCAAGATTGAGGTCGCTCCGGATTGTCACGTCAATGGGAGACACTCGCGCCTCCGTATCAACCGGCGTCAGGCCGAGCCATGCCTGTGCAGCCGACGTGAGGGGGGTCTGCGCGACGTGCTCCAGCGCCGTGAGCAGGCCGCGAGTCATCCGTGTCCCGTCGAACAGCACGCGATCACCAAGTTCTGGAGGAGGCGTGAGCGGGTCGAGAGCCACCTCGAGGTGAAGGCCATCTGCGCTGAGGCGTTCAACCGCTCCGAGCACACGGCCAGTCCCCGGCCGGAGTGTCATGCCGGCGCCCTCCAATGGGAACACGGCGCGGTCGACGAGAATATCGTAGCGCCCCGTGTCTTCACCAAGAGGCGTGACGCGTTCGAGTAAGCGCGGCTCGTCCGAAGCCCATTGCTGTTGAGACGCCTCCTGCTCTGCCAGCTCGGCTCGAATCGCAACGAGCGAGTCCATAACTACCGACTGAGACTGGCGAGGGTCATCCATACTTCAAGGCTACGGGGTGCCGGGATGATCTGACTGCTCCGAGGAATATTTTAAGAGGAAAAAGCCTCCAGCGGTGAGGTGTCTTCCCCGGATGTCTCCGAGATGGCCTCGTCCCGGACGATGGAAACACCGAGAATTCCATATGGAACGAATCGCGTCCCCGGGAAGCCTTGCGAAGAGATAAGGCAATCCCGTACATTTCAAGGGCTCTTCCACTGCGGTTTCCCTGCGGTTCGTGGGGCCGATACTTGCTCTGAAGTTTTGGAGTGTCACCACCACCCCTTTCGTCATCCTCCGTCATCTTATGGCTCTCCGAAATTCTCTTCTAGCTCTTGTGGTCGTGCTTGCCCCTGCTGTGGCCCACGGACAGCATCCCGTTGAGATGGGTATTGTTGGGAGAAACGCCTTCTCCTCAAACGATCTGGGTCTCAATAACACTCTGGGAGGTGGACTTCGACTCGGCGCTCGACTCGTGCCTCGGTTGTATCTTGAAGGAGAGGCCTTGTTGTCCAGTCCTACGTTTGCTCGACCTGGGCTATTCAGCGGGCAGACCTCGTGGAGGAATGATTTTAGTGCGCGCGGCGTGTACTACGTTCCGCTGTCAGGCAAGTTGGATGCGCTCGTTGGCGGAGGATATACCTTCTCGTACTTCCAAGACCGGGGCGGTGTGGTGCTAAACCAGAGACCGCTCCATAGCGGCCAAGCCCTCGCGGGCCTCAAGTTGCGTATGACGGAAACATTGAGTCTCCGGACTGAAGGAACGTTTAACGCAGGTCGGCTGAGCGGGATCAATACTCGATTCAACCAGTGGGGGGCTCAAATGGGTCTCTCTGTCGGCTTTGGCGGCCGCGGACAAAAAGCCGTTGTCGAAGTGATGGCACCGCCGGCGCCGCCAAAAGAGGTTCCTGTGGTGTACGAAGTAGAGCCTGAGCCGATACGGGAAGAAGCGCCCGTACAGGAACCGATTCATGTGACGCTGACGGTTGTGCACTTTGCGCTCGACCAGTCATTACTCACACCAATGGCTAAGGTCAAGATTCGGGAAGCGGTCGAGAAGCTTGCGCAAGACCAAGAAATGGTTGTGGATCTCAACGGTCATACAGACGCTCGTGGAACGCTAAGCTATAATCGGCGGCTGTCTGAGCGTCGCGCGCGAAGCGTTCAGGACTACATGGTCTCTCTCGGGATTACGGTTGAACGTATCTCCGCCTATGGGTTCGGCGAAACGCAGCCAGTGGCCACGAACACGACAGCCGAGGGGCGGGCGCAGAATCGGCGTGTTGAGGTGGTTGGAAAGAAGAACTAAGTGCTGATGTGAAAATAAAGAAGGCAAGGCTATCTCGATGATGGCCTTGCCTCTCTTGTTTCGTATCCCCCGAATCTGGGCACCAGACACAGGCACTATGGGGGCGGGAAAAGTGCCCCACCCTGAACAAACAAAGGCGAGTCCTTACCGGATCGGTGAGCGTGAAGACAGAGAGGGCGCTTCACTAGACGGATCAAGAGCCGCGGCAGAAGAGCCGATGTGGCGTACCACAAGGAGTCGAATATCTCGGCTAGAATGTTGCAGCCAGTCTGACGCCAAGTGGGGACGAGTCTGGAGGGTGTGAATGATTGTCGGATCTGTCAGAATGCTTCGGACTTCTTCCTGTGAGCTCGTGATAAGTATCCATTTGACGAGATCTCGCCAAGTGGACGGATGCTCCCGGGCGGCATAGAGCAACGTCAACAGAAAAGTGGTCTGAAATATTGGCCGTGTTTGGTGTTGATCGTCCCCGTCTTCCGCCCTGAGGGCCTGAACCACAGGGTGAATCCACGAGGAGGCAACGTGACCGATGGGCGGCACGACCGTGACACTCTCGGCCGCAAGAGCCAGATGATGAGCGGAAGAGGAGGGACGCCTTTCGGTATGCCACGACATCTGGCGTATCCATGCGTTGCCGATCGGGATCGTCTCAGCGGGTGATAAAAGATCTTCCTGAAGCAGTGGATAGTACAATCGACCGATGACACCGGGCTCTATGGCCGTGCGGGCCGCACCGAGATGTGCGGTATGCAGAGCCGTGCGACAAGTTGACTCCCACCGTGTTAATACGTCTCGCAATTCGGGCCACTGCGCGATCCACGCTGGCACCTGTGAGAGCATTTGGTACCACGAAACGAGGAGTTGCTGAATGGCGTCTCCGTTGAGCACCCAATGATCGCGGCTTAAGCTCTCAATCAAGAGTTTCACCAGCTCGGTCGGGGGAACAGGGAAGCCGGCACCCACCGCTTTTCTGAGAAGAGCAGGGAAGGTCGTGCGGGTACCGCGAGCCTGATTCAAGGCGCTCTTTGTGTCTTCTGCGTCAGCCGAGAGGGCTTTGACTGATTCGCTGATCCATAGGCCGATGCGATCGTCAGAAGACCGAATCGTGCTTGAGAGCACCTGAAGTGGTGCCGAAACAAAAGCGCTCCGCAAGCGATCGGCGCGTCGCGGCTCGGGGGGGAATCCATGAGGATGAGCCGGCGCGGGGTTCGCCGCATCAGACAATCGGACGCGGGCTCGTGACGCAATAGCGATTCGGGCCGACGCGGTGACAAGAGTTGAGAGCTCAAACTTCTTGTCAGGCGAGGTGTATCGCCCGCTAATAAGCGAGAAATCGTCTAAGACATGCTCACACGATTTCAAGGCATCAAGCGTTCTCGAAAGCATGGATGGCGGGGGCCACGGTTCTCCACGACGGAGCAAGTCCTTGAGCCGGCTATTCCACGCTTGGGATTGATGCATGCGTGGATACGATGCCCGAAAGTGCGACGACTTGAATATCGTCTTTGTCACGCCACGGTCCGCCTCGCGAATCGACTTCAAGAGTTCAGCCCACGAGGCAAACTGCAGCGGTAAGAAACTAATTCTCAAGGCCACACGTCGATCTGTTCGCTGTTCCGTGCTCTCCGGATTACCGTATCGGTCCCGGCGGATGTGTCGCTCTGTCATTCTTGATCGTACCCTGTTGTTTCTTCCTCTCCAAGAGAGGGGGGACGACCCGGCGATGCCGTGTCGCCAGAAATGGCCTCTTCGGTCTGTTCTTGCAAGCGCTAACGGTGAGCGAGGCGTCTCAAGACGCTACTGGGTGAGGCGTCAATGTGTGAGAAGCATACCCGCGTTGAGCATGTTGAGGGAGGATTCAAGGCTCGGGCAAGAGTTACATACACCAGATCTCGGCACGGCTCGGCAGGAGTGGTTGTTCCCCAGTCCGGCAGGAATGGGGAGTCGGTGAAAGCGCCACCACCTCTTTCGCCGACGTTGCTACCAGAGGAGGGACGACTTATGCCCTCTGACGGGCACGACGCCAATACCGCGTCCATCTCTGATGTCTTCACAATGGTATATAGTGAATATCTCATATTTCCGTCTCTCCATGGGTCCTTTTCGTTATACACCTGAAGTCCGTGCCTTTGTATCGCAAGTGACAAAAGCCATTCGCGCGAGTGGGTTTGATGTCTCCTCAACGCAGACGGACGACGGAGGACGTGTGTACCGGAAAGAGGAGCGCGCCTGCCTCTTGGTGCACTCGGGACGAGCACGGACTCCTGAATCCCCCCTGTCTGCCCTCGGGGTCATCGTTCAATTTCCAGCACAATTTGACGACAAAAAGCTGATAGAGATGCTTGAGATTATTGGGCAAGCTGATCCAGAGCTGACGGGAGACATCATGAATAAGGGGTCGTGGTCTAGTACAGTGGTTATCGCGCCGGTGGCACACTGGGCCGCGAAAGCGGAACATGAACTCGCCGAACGCTGCGCAGTCCGGTCTCTTGCTGTCACGAAGGGACTGGCAAAAGCGCTCAAGGCGATGGCGGAGGCCGAATCTTCCACGGAGCGTGAAACCATAGCTGCGGTCCTCGTGCCGCGGTACAACATGACACTCTCAAGCGCAAAGTTGTTTCTCACAAGTGATAACCGTGATATCCGCATTCGCATGGCACAAGTGCTCCCAATGCTCAAGCCACTCTTGGATCAGCAAGCGACCTCATCATGGAAGAATCAACTGGCGCCGATTTTGAACATGGATGAAGAATTAGTGAGAACAGTGATGCACCTCGCATCACCTCGTCTATCAGGCTTTGAGTATCAAAGTCTACGCATGATTAAAAGTTCGGCAGATAGCCAGATCAGTATCGCGACATCACAAATTGCCTACGCCGTGTATGCGCTCAAAGATGTCGAAGAGCACGAAGACCTAGAAAGTGCCATAGCTCGAGCAAAGTGGATTATTGAGCACGCACAGCCACCGCATTTGACTTCGGAAGCATTAACCTCATCAAAAAAAGACACGGCGAGCGTCGTACTCCGCCGTGTACTGACGACAGGACGGTCAGAGGATATTGCTGAAATCATGACACAGGCTCTCGCACGCGGCGCGACGACGTTCGACGAACAAGTCTCAAGCGGGCTCACCGAGGCGTTTCGAACAGCCATCGTTCGAGCACTCGGGGTGGTCGCATGGGCTCGCCTTGGATGGGCCCCTGAGATTCCTCACACCGCAGGCACACCATTGTGGGAGAAGCTTAAAGAGGTCGCTGGAGCCCTCAACGCGCGCACCGCCTCAGTACAAAGCAAAGGACCGGCACCGAGTGTTGATCCACAAGAAGAGCACCGCGTCCCGCCCGAGTCAGTCGGGGAGCATGCGAGAGGTCTGACCCAAGGGGCACCCCGGCGCCTCCTCTAACAGACAGGGACTCCTGAACGGCGGCGAGACCTGCAGTGGGGCGTAATTCTGTCCTCCACAATCTCATCGCAGCCCGGCTCAAATAAAAATGGATTATCGTGGATCATCCACCACAAGCTTCAGGCCTCGCCACATGCAATGCATTACCCTCGCTGGACCGAGCTGCTCAGGGAAAGACACCATCCTTCGTGAGTTTTTGGCACAACGAACCCAGTTTGGTAAGCCTGTCACGACGACGACCCGACCGCCCAGAGAGGGAGAAGTGCCCGGCGTGTCTTACCATTTTGTAACGGACGACGCGTTCCACGAAGGTCTTGCCTCTGGAGCCTTCGTGGAGTCAGCGCAATACGGAAAGTTTCGATATGGACTCACGCACCGTGCGATCATCCAAGTAGAGCAGGACGGTCGGACGCCACTCGTCATTTTGGATGTACAAGGCGTTGCCTCCTTGCGGCAACAGCGCCCAGTCCTTCGAGTCTTCGTCTATGCCTCCGTTGAAACACTCCGCCGGCGCTTGACGGAGACACGCCCCGCGGACCAAGTCGAAGACCGCATCGCAGCCGCCATAGTGGAGATTGAGGCCGGTCTTGACTCGGATTTGGTCCTCTTGAACGAGGATGGAACGCTTGAGCAGAATTTGGAACGGCTGTACGCTTGGGCAGACCGGATCAACTCACTAGGGGCCACGCGTACTTCTTCCGGGGTGACACCGCCAATTTTCCATTCGAAAGGAATTGCGCGGCGCTAGCCCCACCCCACGTCTTCTTCCCGTGTGTCCATGCGTGTCCTCGGAACGAAAGCCCGTCTCCTGCAGTGCGTCATTCCCTCTCTCACCCTGCTGGCCGCGGTAACTGGCTGTAGTCGTGGGGCTCCCAGCGAGCCGGTGCCAATCGTCACCCAGTGGAGTTTGACCGTCTGGGCGGATACGGTTCGAACCTCCCCACTGGTCCGCACAGCGATGAATGGAGCCGTTGAGCGCCTGCGTCAAGTGGTGACGGGGCCGGGTTTAGCGGTACGTCTGCCGGGAACGGGCGGACAAACGCCAGCCGGGTGCGCCGCGTTGCTTCGGGCTGCGATCGCGCCTGGCACTCCGATGCCGTTCGGTGAAACGCTCACGTTTGGCGGCGGGGTCACAGGTGGTATCGTCATTCTTGCTGCACAAACCAGACTCGCTGGATCCGCGACCGGGGTGGGAATTCCCTGTTTGATTCGAAACACCACGCCAGCCGTGACGGTCGTCGGGATATTGCTGATTGATGCGAACAAGCTGACGACGTCATTAGACTCCCTCAATGGATTACCAGATATTGGGGTAATCACCGCCCAAGACAGGGAGATTGTCTTGCGGGAGACAATTCTTCATGAGATGGCACACACCCTTGGCATTGGAACGATGTGGGATCGCACCCGAGGCATGGAGCCCCCGCTGTTGGTGATGACAAATCCGGTACTCCCAGGGTATCGAGGCGCGCAGGCGTGGCAGGGATGGCAGTCGGTTGGTGGCGCCCCCCAAGCCGGGAACCTTGTCCCAGTTGAAGGGCAGGCCGGATCCGGGGCAAACTTTGGACACTGGAGAGAATCCCTCGGGCGCCGAGAACTCATGACCCCGTTCCTGAGTCTTCCCAATCCAGCACGAGGCTTTACCACCGTGGCCAATCCGCTGAGTGCGATTACAGTGGGAGCATTCGCAGATTTGGGATACACGGTCAACGCCGGTGCTGCAGACTTCTTTGATCTGACGACCCCGGCCATCCCGCCCACGAATCGTTCTCCGGTAGCTGGTCCAACGCGTTCGGTGCCACTCCGTATCGTGGAGCCACAGTTGCCTTTGATTATTCCCGTGCGACTGGCCCCTGTCTTCTCTTCTCCTCCGATGTTATGACCAACCCAGCCCAGCGCACCACGCCGCCACCTTTCGCGGCGCGGACCAGCGTGCCCTCCCTCGCACAGGGCGAAGCATGGGGCGCACTCGTTCGGCGGTGTCAGCAGGGACTGGACGATGAAATGAGAGCGTTAGAGCAGAAGCTCTCTACATGGGGAGGGGATGTGCCCTTGCCTGTTGTTGGGGCAACGTTTGAAGGGATGGAAGGCGATACATGGATTTACACGGTGCGCGTTGGCACTCGGGTCACTCCGCCAGACTATTCCGCCGTGGAAATTCGAGTTCCAGGACCTGCGGCTGGAGCGCCAGCAGCCCGTGGGGTCGTCGAAGCGGTTGAACCTGGTGGGGGTGAAATGACAATCGCCCTTGATGAAAAATGGGATGGCTGGGACAACTGTCAGCTATCCTTCGATTCGACGGCGTTATTGCGAGCAACAAGCGAGCGGATGCAAAAGATTGAGCCAGCCATGGGCGCCACGCTCCATGCAGCGGGCTTGATGCCCCCCGTCGACGCCACAAGCTTAACGGCAACCATCGCTGAAAGAGATGCGAAAAATCCGGACGAGGAAAACGATTTCGAAGACTCCGTCCTCAATGCGCGGCAAAGCCTCGCTGTGCAGACCGCTCTCGATCTGCCGCTCCATCTGACCTTCGGCCCCCCCGGCACAGGGAAAACAAAAACCCTCGCCGCACTCGTGGCCGAAGCGGTGGCGCGCGGCGAGCGCGTCATGATCTCGGCGCATACCAATGCGGCGTTGGATGCAGCCCTTGGTCGATTGATTGCGGATGTTCCGGAACTACATGCGGCGGGAAAAATTATGCGACTCGGGCGCCCAACGCGCGGGACCGAACATCGCGGGCTGAGTGTGACAGATGCATTCATGCGCCGTATGACGGACTCTGATCGCAAGCACAGAGAAGTCGTTGATGGTCTTCGTCAGCAGCTTGTGCCTCTTGTGCCAACCATTCAACAAGACCCTCAGCTCGCCCGGCTGTGGTCGAGTAGCGCGACGGGTCCCGTGGATCGGCGTGTTGGCTTGTTGCTTGGACTCATGAGCGATCTTGAGCGCAGAACGAACCCCGCATTGAAGCCCGTGTGCGACGCAGTGCGCGCAGCGATTGAAGAGATTCAACGGGAGCGCAAGGGCTTACAGTCGGCCCTTAGTAGTGATGCGCCAATTCTTGGAGTCACCCTCTCACGTCTCATGATTTCGAGTGCAGATGATATTGGCGTGCGCGACCGACTCGTGCTCGACGAAGCATCAATGGCGATGCTCCCTCAAGTGCTCGTGGCCTCGGCGAGTGCGCGGGCGTTGAGCGGTTTTGGTGATCCTCGTCAGCTTCCTCCCATTGTTCAAGCCAATACTGCTTCGGCCCAGACCAGTGTCGGCTGTGATGTATTCCGACACCTTGCCCTCGGGAATCCCTCTACGGTTGATGCGCGCATTACGCTCTTGAATGCGCAGTATCGCATGCGTCCGTCCATTCGAGAAATGGTGTCGAAACTCTTTTACGACTCACTCTTGATTGATGGCGAAGGCATTGTTGAAGGAGAGAACCCGCGAGCATCTCTTTGGCTGTTAGACACGAGTGCGACGCCAGCCAAGAGCGAGCGCGCCGGGTCGAGTCGCGTGAATGATGAACATGCCAGTATGATCGCCACCCTCGTCAAGCAATTGGAGCGTGAAGGGCGACGGGGTATTGGTGTGATTACGCCTTTCGCGGCACAGTCACGACGCCTCCGATCTGAGCTTCAGGTGCAGAATGCAGCGCTCTTGCGCACCGGCGGGTTTATCAAGACGATCCATAAATCACAGGGCGGAGAAGAAGATACCATCATCCTTGATTTGGTCGATGCGGGCGGACGAAGCGACGTGTCCAGCTTTCTTGACGAGCGCCGCACGCCAGATCTGCATCGGTTACTCTGTGTGGCATTATCCCGCGCCCAAAATCAGCTCATTATCGTGGCAAACGCCAAAGCCTACCGGGCCCGCGACCCCCAAGGAAGAAGCCTCGTGATGCGTATTTTGCGAGAGGCCTACCGCGTCGGGAGTTATCGCAAGGTACCAAGTACGTGGCGGAAAGACGGCCCAATCCTCGTGGCCGACCTACCCACCCTACAAGAAGAGAGCCAGTCACAGGCGCAACCAGTGCCGCCGACAGTCCAGCCGACAGTCCAGCCCCTAGCCCAGCCGACGGTCCGGCCGACGATTCAGCACGGCACGGAGGCGGCTGCAGTGGACGCGCGCGCGAAGCCCAACGCCTCGTCGGCGGTGTCTTTCGTCCAAGAAACAGAAGGCGGCGCAGCACAGCCCGTCTGTATTCAGAGCACGGGTCAAGAAGTAAGACAGGGTACCGACTCAAGCGACCACAGTGAGGTAAACGGCGAAACGCCTATCCTCCGGTCGTCCGCCTCTCAAGAGTCGAGTACTCGGATGGGTGAAGAACAGGAAGTCACGGGAGAAGGCCTCCCTCTCGTCGGTAGCAAGACATCGGGGCGACAAATCTAGCTTTGAAAAAGGAGACGCCTTGAGGGCGAGTGCTTGGCGGCGAGTATCACTAGGCTAATCTGCGCCAAGAGTTCCTAGACGCCATCAAAAAGGTGGCTACCACAGATTGAAGAGTGAGACGTCTCGCTAGGCCTAAGCTATGCCGATTTCACGATGCATCCCATCGGCGCGGATCGTCGGCCCGTATAATAAGGGCATGTCACAGCCGTTGTCATATCCTCCGCTCACCCCTCCGCTATCGCCCTTTGAGCGCTGGTGGTTTTCGCGGGTGGATCGCATCCATGCTTGGGCCATCGGACAACCCACCCCCTTTTCGCCAAAGGGTCTCACCGTGCGGTGGCTATCGTGGGGCGTATTCTACGCGGCGACCTTGGCGCTCATGACAGCGATTTTCATTGGAGAGGGGCGTCTCCTTCAATGGGTCTTTCCGAATCTCGACATCGGATGGAAGTCTTGGGCGATGTGGCTTCTCCTGAGTCCGGGGTATTTCGTCGTCGCGGCGATGCTTCTTGGTGTTATTCATAGGGAATCGCCAGTGGCCGTGGCCCAAGTGCGGGCGTCGTTCAGCATCTGGTATAACAGCCAGCGGGGACGCCGAGCAGCGGTGGCCAGATTAATTGCAACAAACCCGCAAATGGCCCTCGACATACTTGAGCAAGCACCAGCCAGGGTTCGTGAGACAGTGTCAGCTGACCCAGCGGTGCTTGCTCCCCTCTTTCTTCATATAGATCGCGATATCCGAGTTCGGGCCGTCCAAATGGTTGGTGGCACCCGTCGTGCGAAGCCGGAATCTGAGTATCCAAAATCTGGCCGCTAAAGTCTGGTGGATGCTTGCAGTCGGCAGGAAAGTTGAAAAAGTAAAAGAGCTGCGAAAGAACGTGCCGGGGCTCGAACTGAGCGGACCGCCAAGAGTCGATCCAAGAGGGGCACGTCGCGAGAACACACCACGCGGCGACGCGGCCTATTTAATGCCCATCATCACGCGTCAATCAGCGACACTGGCTGAACCAAACATCGGGTCGTTCGGTCACCCGCGCTTTGCAGTAAACGCAAATGATGCCGGTAAACACTGTCACTATCTCCGAATTGGGCTGCTCGTAATGCCCTAGGGGCATCTGAACATAAATAGAAATAAATTGTCGACGCCCGGCTGCTGACGCCGACGGCGAACGGCCTGTTAATTCTTGGCTCTGTTCCGCAAATGCGTTGGTAATCTGAAGATAGGGTATGCAACCATGCAGAGTATCTCCTTCGCCACTAGGTCGATTGGGCGTCCGGGTTTGTCCTCGCGGTGTGCAACAAGCGTATGCTCGCCTGATCACGCGCAGCCGCGCCTCGCCCCCGCCGAATGCCTGACTCGACATTAAACTCGCCGACACCAACCCTACGAATTCGAGATCGCCTCAAGGCATACTTTGACTCGCGGCGGGATCGTTCATCCTTCGACGACAGCGATCCACTTGTCCGCAAGCAAGCGATTGAGGCTGCTGAGTATTTGTCCCAGAGCCAACGGACACAGGCTATGGAGGATGGCGACCCAATGGTTCGTTTGGCGGCGTATCGGAGGGGAGAGTCATGGGATAGAGGCAGGGACAAGGCACTTAACGACCCCGATGCGTCGATCCGATGTGCGGCAATGGATTCTCGCTGGCCACTCCGCGAGGGTCTGAGTGAAGAGCAGGTAGTCAGCGCACTCGAAGATTTGGACCCTGACGTCCGGCGGTCGATCATCTCGTATGGGCACGCCATCACCATCGACCCGCTTCATTTACTCCGCGCGACGATCCTTGATGACAACGATGCCGTTCGCGAGGCGGGAATAGCCGCAATCAACCGCGAGCTCTACGCAAATGGCGGCGCTGAGAAACTACACGATGCCGATCCGCGAGTGCGTCAGTCGGCGCTCTTGGAGATCGGAGAACACCTGCAAGAGAAACGCGCGAAGCGAATCGCCAAAAATGGGGAAGAGGGGTTGCTGTCACTAGCGGCAGCTCTTGCGGCCGCGCACACAGCGCGTCGTGGTGTACCCGCGCTTGAGTGTACGCCAGCCTGGGCGTTGCCTGGGGTGTCGAATGGCACAAGCATCCCCGCCCCGCTCATCTCGCCTGTTGCCACCGTGGAGACCCTGCCGAAGCGCACAATCTGATTGATCACACACCGGCCGCTCGTCAGATGCCGGTCAGCATGCATCCGCACTGCGGGCAGCACCGCTCGGGACTCAGTTCCGCCGTGTTGCCGACGAGGACCGCCCGCGCCCGTGTCGCACTCAGGTGCTGAACGTGTTCATGGATGACGTGCCACGCCAAGTACAGGTCGAGGTACTTTGTGGCCACACCACGAAACCGCCCCATCCACCCCTTCAAGCGGCCTTGATAGCTGTTCACCGTCTGGACGTGGTAGATCCCGCGCTTGCGCTCATTGCGAGCCGTGACGAGTGCCACGTGATGCACGCCGAGCGCCTGGGCGGCCAAGCGCATGGCGGCGGAACCATCGGTGCAGAGCGTGACGTCAGGGCGCAGCATCGGCCGGAACACCGTCGTCAACGCGTCAGCCGTCGACGTGCCGGGCAGGACGACCATGCGGGTGTCGCCGCTGCGTGCACGCGCCACGACGACTGGCACCTTGTCGGTGCCGAGTCCGCGACGGCTGCCGTTCTTGGTGCCGCGTCGACGAGACGGGCGCCCCACGGGTGCGGCGCCCTTGAAGTTGCGCCGGAAGTACGTCTCGTCGGCCTCCACGATGCCACCGAGGGGCGGCGGCATGGTCGGTCCAACGAACGCGATCACCTTATGCCGCCAGCGCCACGCTGTCTTGTGATTCACATCCACGAGCATGCCAGTGCGTCGCGTCGACAGCGAGTCGCGCATCGTGTCGGCAAACGCCGGCCACTTCTCCGGCATATGCGTGCCGGCCATCGCGGTGCGGGTCAGATCATTGAACGTGCGCGAGCAGGCCAGGCATCGGTAGCGCTGGGTGCGGGTCCGTTCACGGCCCCAGCGCTGCACCCGCGCGCTCTGACAACGCGGGCAGGCGTACCCATGGTGAAATCGACGGTCGCGGGCCTCTAGCGAAGTGAGCATTCGCTGGTCTACCGCCCGATTCGGGGCATTGTTCCGCTTGAACCAACGCAGTTGCGGAACAGAGCCTAATTCTTTACCCTCTCAACCTGAATATGCTCAACGACAAGCGTTGAGGCGAGCTTCTTGGAACTCGTGACACGCGAAATTATCAGGATAAGGAAAAATACGATGGCCGTCTTCTCTGCCTATGGGCACAGCCCACGTTGCTACAGCCTCTGGTTGGGTCAAAAAATGTGTCGGGGGAACGCCCGGTACTACACATCTGAAGCGATGCCGGGGATCTTCCCGTATCTTGTGTAGGAGTCCCGCACAGATCGTAGTATTCTCTCGTTTCTTGGTCCTTTCCATGGTCTGGTTTCCAACAACGCACCACACGCCGATCTCTCGTGGAGGAGCCTCTTCGATACCCGCAATCTCCCGCACACGGCCGGCGTCGGCCGGCTATGGGTTAGCCCTCGGGGGGGGGGCGCTGCGTGGATTGGCCCATGTGGGAGTGCTCCAGGTTCTCGAGTCCGAATGGGGGGCCCCTTCAAATCTGGCTGGCACGAGTGTTGGAGCGATCATTGCCGCGGCCTACGCGGCTGGCCATCCAGTCGCAGAGCTTGAAGCATGGGCGCTTGGTCTCCGTCGCCAAGATCTCTTGGTACTTCGACTCCGGGAGCTGTGGAAGCGAGGACTCGCGATGGGATCGTTGTGTGAAGCCAAACCGCTCGAAGCGTTGATTGCCCGTTCCATCCCGGCAGATCTCAAAATGAAAGATGTCGGAATTCCGCTGGCCATCGTGACCACAAGTCTTCGAACAGGGCAGCCCGTGTTGTTTAGCAGTGAGACCACGCCGGAGGTATCCGTGCGGTGGGCGGCCCTTGCCTCCGCAAGTATTCCGGGCATCTTTCCAGCAGTGCCTCACGAGAGGGATTTGTTGATTGACGGGATGATTAGCGAGCCGATCCCGCTTCAGCGCTTGTCTCCGTCCCTGCGTCGTGTCGGTGTCTCACTCTCTGGACATCCCGAAGACGAAATTCACGAGAAAATGGGCGCACTCGCTGCAGGGATGCGCGCGATGAATATGATGGCCGCACGGTTGAGCGAGGAGCAGGCGAACCTGACGCCAGATGCTGTGATGCTCTGCCCTGAAGTTGCGCACCTTCCCGCACTATCCTTCCGCCATCATGCGGCATTTCTTGAAGCTGGACGCATCGCCGCGCGTGCTGGGGTCGAACAGATGCGGGGCCGCTGGCCTGAACTTGGGATGCAGAAAGCAACATCTTGGGTCCCAAACAGACCTTTAGCAGATACTCCCCCGGCGCCTGTCGCGGTATCGGCCACACTGGAATTTTCCTAATGACACTCGTGACACCAGAAGAGTGGGAGGTCAAACTCCAACGGGCCCTCGGTCAGTCGGCCCCGTGGAGCTCGGACGTTGAAGCATTTTCACTTGGCGCTCCATTGTTGTTGGTGTCGGGAGGCACGAGCACGGACGAACGAGTCGGCGGACTGTGGGAATCGCACCAATCGCGATTGGCCTCGTGGGCTGCTCACGCGACGGAGGAGGAAGTCTTGGAGGAGATTCCGCGGTGGCGTGGCACATTCTGGCGGCAAATCGTGACAGGCGCACGGCCTGACATTACCCCGCGAGAAGCCGCGGCTTGGCTGCTTGGCCACACCACGACAGAGATGGATGTGCTCCTCAGGCACCCATGGCGGATCGGGGTCGCCAGCACGATACTGGAGGAGGCTCTCGGGGAGGAGGCTCTCGGGGAGGAGGCTCTCGGGGATGATGCCTCGTTCGAATGGATCGACGAAGCGATGAGCGATTCCAGTGCGTGGCGGCGATTGCTGCGCATTATGGAACGCGTCCGACTGGATCAGATCGCGGATTGGATTGAGACCACTCCCACCGCCATGCGCGGGGCCTTCCGGGCCGCATGGGTCCGTTCGTCGGGCAGTACCGAAGCCGCATTCCAACTCTTGACACATGAGTCGGGGATGCGTCCCCGCGAGCGGGCCATCTTGCTCGCGCTTCTCGGGACACAGCCGTCGTGGAGTGACGAACTCGCCGACCAGTGGCTAGCCCTCGTCCACCATATCACGCACCCGTGGAACGGAGGATGGCCGTCGCTGGATGAAACCATCTGGACCGCCATGATTCGCGCGGTGCCGGACATGATGCCGCACGCTGCTCCTCTTCCTCCTGCCCATAGTCATCGGTCAAGCACCTCCTCCCCATCCCTCGTTCACACCACTGCTGCGTTCAGCATTCCTGTAAGCCTTGAAGTTTTGTCTATCCACGCGCATGACACGCCAGTGGTATGGGCTGCGTTATGGGAAGCGAGTCGAGATGTACCAGAACAAGCACTCCTCTCGCGGACAAGCCTCGCCTTGCGACTCGCCCAGTCTGAAGCGGTCCGGCGTGATGATACAATCTGTAGTCTCCTCCTCTCACACTCGACTGTTGATGTCCGGATCGCAAAAGGACTCTGGGTTCGAGGACAGTCTTCCCCATCGGTGCTTGGCGAGTCGTGGGTCCGATGGGCCGTCCAACGCCCGAGCGAAGCGCTCAGCCGCCTCGAAGAACAGCCAGAGCGGGTCGCAGGCGCTATCTTTCCGCGAGAATGGCTTCCACGTGTCATCGAGGCGATTGGCCAAGACAGCACACAGCTCGTGGTACGCTTTTGGCGCCTTCCCGGCATTCTCGACAGCATCAAGCAGTCGTCCGCCGCGGCGTCACGTGAAGGGGAACACGACGCAGGCAGCCCATAAGGCGCTGGCACGCACTGATATCAACATCGCAGCCGCTTCCGAGAGCACTTAGGGAGAGCCAAGGCAAGGCGGTCGCGGTTGTTCCCCAGTCCGCGACAAGACGTGACTCAAGACGTCCCTCAAGCGTGACGGTCTTCAATTTCGACGATCCTCAAGCTCCGCTCGCTCTATTACGGGAGCAGAGAGAGGCTGTCAACAAGAAGCGTCTCACAAGCTCCCGCGCCTTGGTCATCACGGGTTCGGGAGGTGCGCCACCATCCGCCACTCGAATCACGGATATCGACGAGCTGACCGTAGAAGCGAACCCGGTCGCCCGGATCCAACCTGAGAATTGCACGTCGAAGAGAGGGAGTTCTCCCGATCAGGTGCACATTGGCTGACTCATCCAGTCGAAGACGCGTGTCATCATTCGTGCTGATGAGATACCAGCGGTCCGCTTGATGGATATGAAGGCGCTGTGCAGTCTCCGCGTCCGCCGATAATCCCCACGCGAGAGCCAGATCGACCGGCATCAGCCGGGCCATCGGGTCAAACCAGTATCTCTCTCGTCGGAGCACTCTCGCGTCGAGTCGATATTCAGACACCGGATATAACTGGTATTCCTTGGCCCAGGCAAGCGTGAGGGGAGGCGTTGAGTCCGCCACAGGAATTTGGGAGGGGGACGAGGTGGCTCCACCCCTCCAGAGAGCAGTCTTTTGCGACTGGGTAAATGCAACGCCGAGCATAAGCGCAACCACCCACGCCAGAGTGCTTCGCTCAATCCGGAGCGGCCTCACGGCGCGAAAGGAATAGCCGAGCGCACCGAGGTGGTCAGGGAGCGAAGGTTGCCTTGGATGTCGTGCTGTCTGCGTCGACCCCATCCGGCAGCTTCTGATGACTTCATTCGTACCTGAGACACAAACGGAGACACAAACGGAGACACAAACGGAGACACCCCCAGCGACAACTCCCGTATTCTCGATGCGAGTAATCTTGAGCGTTCCGGAGAATGTCCGGGGAGAGAGCCCGAAAGAGCTTGTATGAAGGAGCCAATCATAGATGAAATAGGCATGCTCGACGGAAAGATACTCGGCAGAGCCGGCATCCAGGAACTCCGCGTGAACAGATTGAGTGGACTCGGCATGAATGCAGTAGCGTTAGAGGTAGAGGCGCCTGGCTGTCGAGCCGAGGAGATGAAAATCGATCGTGTGTTGAGTCGGCTTGCCCAATCGGTAGCATTTTCTTGGACGTCAGCGAGGGTGTCACGTCGGGCTGAACTCGAATAATCGGTCAGTCCGAGAATCTCTCCAAGCCAGAAAAGAATGTTTGCCCCTGAAGCAAGAAAAAGGGTAGTACCTGCGGGAGATGCAGCTGCGAAGACGTGGCCCTCCTTCCGGAGAGAAGAGACGGAATGTCGAATGCGACAATTCTTCAGTCGAGTAAAATATCCCATACGCAGGGAAGTCTAAGTTGTGGACGTTTTGTGTGAGTCTCTCTTTTTAGAGTCGTTCTGTTTTTCCCAGATCATATCATACCACAGACTAGAGGCGAGCTGGGAGGCCGAGAGCAAACACCGACTCGCCTTGTCTACTCACTTTTCCCACGCCGCCTCAAAGCCAAGATTTTTCTACCTCCGTGCACCAGCGTGCTGAGAGAGTGCTCGCGAGATAGAGAGCTCGCGGGCCCCAGAAGTGGTCTAGATTGTATGTTCTCGATTCTAAGACGTACGCCCTTTCTCTGTAGGGAGTGTAGGGAGTGCCGGTGGCCTCTGTGACTCGTATTCTTTTCCCTCATCCTCCGTGGTGAACTGTGCACGATTTCATTTCTTCTCGAAATATCGCTTGCCTATGAGAAACCTTACGCCGCACTGGGCCAGTGGGAGAGGAATTGGGGGAGTAGTTGCCATTGTCACTAGTCTTGTTGTTTCTGGAAGGGGCGTTGCCCAGCAGCAGAATCCCTCGACCACCCCAACGCCTAACGCAGCGGTGGGCCCGGCGTGTGTTTCCGTAGCTGTCCAGGACAGTCTCTGGGCACGTTCAACAGGAGCGCATGCCTCCGTCTGCGTCATGCCAAATGTTGGGATAATTCGCGTCATGGTCCAGATGCCCCCAGACCCTAAAACACCGGATCCACAGGGTTCGCCACGGGCAGGATGTATTCCCAACAAAACGTGTGTCTCGGTGCACAGCCATCGAATGACTGCCGAAGGGATTGGTGCGAGGGTTACACTGCGACCGTGGGCCCCGGGTGGCTCTCTCCTTGAGCTACTCTCTGCGACCGGGTCCAAATCCCTACCGACTCAGTCGTCTGCTCCAGCACCGATGCAAGGGCGATTCGCGGTCGATTCTTTTGGAACATGGCGCTGGGAAGTTGCCGTACAGCCAGGCAATGTGATCGATTCGATTGTCGTGCGCCGTAACGGAGCTACCGCGAAACTGGCCCCTTCCGTGGCACAGATGCAGTCGTGGGTCGAACGTGCTATTAAAAGCAGCGCTCCCCAATCAGGACAAAGTCCACAAACAGGCACACCCTCTCCCGCATCAAAGAATCTATCAAGAAAGAGTGCACCAACTGCCCAAACAAAGACTTCGCCGACAGTGCCCCCCGCAGTGCCCCCTACCGCACCCACTGGAAACCCGCGTCTCCCCTCGGTCCGCACATCGAGTGATAATTCCGAAAGTGCCGGTGTGCGTGACGAATGTCAACCGCGTCCTATGCAGTGGAAGCTAGAATCTGTGCGCGGGCAATGGTGTCAGCTCTCCGGGCGAATTAGTGGAGGACGACTCCTGATCACAGAGCCAACAGCCCAGCGAAAGCCACCAGACTCCTTGGCCGTCTGCGGACAGCGAAGCACCTGTGTTCAACTAGTGCTACGCCTCGCCTCTGACACTACAGTCCGCTGGAGGCTCGCTACAGATTGGGGACGCACGACACCGATGTGGGAACGGCAACTCACGCAAAAAGGGCCTTGGGAACCGCAGCTGGTTGGGAAAGACGGTCTTCCCGCCCGCCTACGCGGGGGTGTCGGAGACGCACCTACACGATGGACGCTCGAATTTGAAATTCACCCAGACTGGCAAATTGACCTGATTCGTGTCGATGGGTCACAACATCATGAGACGCTCGCCACCCCCGCTTCTCGAAAGATCAGCCAAGGAGGTGAACCGCCAGGGTGGAGCGGAGAAATGCATCTGCTTAGCACGACCCCTACGCCCCTGACTGCCGACCGTCAGGGGCGAATCGCAGTGGGAGTAACCGTGAATTGGGGCACGCCTGCGCTCGGGGTGTCAGTCAGTCTCTTTCCTGTGCCTGTCTTGCCCCCTCTGTTGGAACTGCGAGCCGAGCCTAACCGGCGATTCCCTCGAATTACCCCAGATGCGAGACCTGATATGCAGCAGTGGCGTACGGCCCCTGGCTCCTATCTCTGGATGGACACGTGGCAAGTCGATCGCCAAGGAGCGAGTGCCCGAGCCGGGACGACGGTCGCTGGTATTCCAGTTGTTATCGGGGGGGCGCTAAACGGGGTAGGTGGGCCATCGATGTGGGCCGTTCGCGCTGGAGGACCGCGTCTCAGACTTCAAGTTGGAGCATTGCGGACAACCTTTGGTGTAGGAGCAGACGTGGCCTTTCGTCCTTGGGCACAAGCCGCCACAATGGAGTTGGCCACGAATGGATGGGCCCCGGATAGTACGTTACGGGAAACGGTCACGGACACCGCGGTCCTTTCTCGCCGTCCCGTTGCCTCACGATGGAAAGCGCGCACGAGTCTCACCCAAGCATTTCGGCAAGGAGACATCGCAGACGGCAGCGGGGCGGCGCGTCTTGAACTAGATGGGCCGTTGACCCGTAGAACGGGCATTACGCTACTTCACGAGCGCCTTGGTGCGAACTTGAGTAATGCAGGCATGGTGCTCGCCCCGTGGGACGGGATCCAACGGACAGAAATTCTCCTGCGCCACCCGGGGTATTCATCCAGTCCAAGCAATCTGAGAGATGAGTATGTCTCGCAAGATCCGGTAGTCTCAGGGGCTCAAACGTCCTTGGGAGTGCCGACTATTTTGGAAACCCCGTCTAGCTCTATAGTGGCGACCGACGATATTGGTCCCCGAGTCCGTACGAAGGCACGATGGGGCTGGGATACTCGACTATCTCGAGTGGGGGTCCTTCCAACGAAGAGTATTTGGGAAACAGGATGGAACGCACCGCAAGGAGATGAGTGGCACCTTCAGCATGCGGTATCCTACACGAAGAAAGACGGAAGATTGCTACGGGCGACTTTCGGCGCCGACAAGTTCAACTACCAAGGACTCCCGTCGTCCGCAGTCACTCCGCAGATGACGTTCGAGGCCGAGCTTCCACTTGGAAAGGCGGGAGAGGGGAACCATCAAGGAATTATTAGAAAGACTGGGCAACGTTCCGCCGGAGAGTCCACCGTAACGTCAGCGGAAGCATCCGACAGGAAACCTAGTGGAAACGCCACCGTTTGGGTCACACGTGTCCACGCGGATGCCTTTCCCTACTTTGCCAGAAGTGCTCCGGGACGTAACCTCCACGGACGTAGCGGATTGTATTGGACGCGCCAATCGTGGAGAGCCGTGGTAGTGGGGGAGCTTGGTCAGTCATGGCAGTGTGGAAGCGGCCGGCAAGGTCCCCTTAGTATTGATAGCCTAGGATTTATCTTCATTCGGGACCAGCCGGCAAGATTATGGTCAGGTGGGTGTGCTCGGGTCCAGACAATTGGAGGAGGGCAAATTCGAGGAGAGTGGCAGTCTCAGTCCGCAGGCTTATTTGGGGAGACCGTCCTCACTTACGATCTCATCTCGTCAGCAAGTGCCGCGCGAAGTCGCGTAATATCTTTTAGAGATGAGGGTAACTCGTGGTTTGAAAACAGGACACAACAGAGTTTAATTCAAGGCGCACTTCAAGGCGTCCGCCTTGGTGGATGGGTCGCCCCACGAGTTCACGGACGACGGGTGCGCATCCAAGCCGATACGGGATGTTGGAGTCAAGTCATCCGCCAAACCTGCGCCTCCGCGGTCAGTGCTCGCGTTCCTCTTGGCTCTTTCTCCCAGTGATGACAATGCTTGTGCGAATACGGAGAACTTTCTGGCGACGAGCGGCTTTAAACAGGCGCGTATGTGTCCGGCTGCGACAACGCCTGTGGTGGGACGAAGGGACGAGCTGGTTCAAGCGCGTCTTTCAGGGGAGTGCCTCGCCGTCCCCCAACAGAGCTCCGAAAAAAGACCGTACAAACGGATTCCTTCGAGGATATGTCCTCGCGTTCGGCCTCATCGGATGCCAATGGGTGCCAACTGACGCTTCCTCACACATGCCAATAGCTGGAAGCTACGTTATACGATTGAGCGCAACAGAACTGTCGGGTGGGATTGGTCTCATTGGGCAAGCGATCGTCAGGGAGCAATCAGGTGGGATTGAGATTGATATCGAGTTTCCGCAGGCGTGCCTAAGTGGAGGCGATAACGATGCCGAAGGCTGTCTCCTTCGACAGCACGGCAAACGCGGCGAGACTCCATGGGTTGAAGTGGGAACGTCGAACAGTCTGCGGATGCGGGTACAACCCGATGCAGCGGGGCGCTGGATCGGTACTTGGGCGTGGCCGTCTCGTGACGGACGGATACTGCAGGGCCGAGCAACGTGGGACCCAACGCGGTAAGACAGCGACCCTCTTCTAAAATCCTTCCGGAGGAGAGGCGACTTCTTTTATGGCGCGTCACTCCGTCGCAAAAAAAGAAGAAAGAGAAAAGAAAAAGGAAAAAGTGTCAATATTCCAAACACTGGTTGATTCGACGAAGATATACAAAAAGAAAGTCGCCTTTGCGCAGCAAGGCACCAAGAAGTCTTTGGCGCGCTGTCGCATGCTGCCTGCATGATATTTGAAACATACCTCAGAAAAGCCGAAAGAGGGCAAAGGAGGCGACTCATCTTTCTTCTGGTGTCAGGGTGCCTAAGCGAGACGATGAAAACTCCAGTCTCCTTGCAATTCCCCTGTCTCCGTATGAATTCACGGAGGAAGGCATACCGCGTGAATCAGGCAGTGCCGGATATCATGTCTATGAGAAGAATCAAGAATCCTAAGCGAGATGGTTTAGCGACGAAACAGAGCAGTACAACGGAAAGAGTCGCTGAATTCCTGAACTGAAAGAAAGAAAAGTTGAGAGAGTCGGCTTCGGGCCGTCTAGGAGCAAGAAAAAGAAGAATCTTTTCTTTATAAAGAGATTGCTACCCAAAAATAAATAGGCCTTGCGAGGAGTAACCTTTAAAGAATATTGTGGAATGCAGGCAAAAAAAGCCTGTACTTTTGAAGTTTTCTTTTTCCTATCGATCAATGATTCGTAATCTTTTTCGCAGCGCACTTGTGGCGGCTGCGCTCGTGATTGCTCCTCTGAGTCTGAAGGCTCAGAGTAGCGACAATTCGTGGCAACCGAATACGCAGGCATTCGGCGGCACAATGTCGTGGGCTGGCGGTACAGCGTCGTGGGCTGGCGGTACAGCGTCGTGGGCTGGCGGTACAGCGTCGTGGGCTGGCGGTACAGCGTCGTGGGCTGGCGGTACAGCGTCGT
>Ga0163144_10001808_pt1:15000-50085 | contig 50085 bp, 40 predicted proteins | sample OliLak19BULKMAT1_FD_123175 | JGI IMG/M metagenome (GOLD analysis project Ga0163144, IMG submission 123175) | Freshwater microbial mat bacterial communities from Lake Vanda, McMurdo Dry Valleys, Antarctica - Oligotrophic Lake LV.19.BULKMAT1 | ecosystem: Environmental > Aquatic >... | reverse complement strand
GTCGCGAAGGCCGTGAGCCCCGCGAAGGTCGCGAAGGCCGTGAGCCCCGCGAAGGTCGCGAAGGCCGTGAGCCCCGCGAAGGTCGCGAAGGCCGTGAGCCCCGCGAAGGCCGTGAGCCCCGCGAAGGTCGCGAAGGCCGTGAGCCCCGCGAAGGGCGTGAACAGGGCGAAGGACGGCAATCTCGTGGCCGTGATGGCCGCAACGGACGCGGTTCACGCGACGATCGCCAGCCGGCCGAAAAACGAATCCATTCGCCCGAGGCGCATCTCAGGCGAGATCGACACATCCTCGTAAAGATTGTCAAGGAGCCGATTTCGGCCAAAGGCAGCCGCGTCTCGACCGATATCTCGCTCGCTGGCCGCTTCCTCGTCTTGGTGCCGCTCGCCAACTACGTGGCGGTGTCCAAAAAAATCTTCTCGTACAAAGAACGGCGCCGCCTCCGCGCGTTGGCCAAAAGCCTTCTTCCAGAGGGTTTCGGCGTCATTGTACGCACCGTAGCCGAAGGCAAGAAAGCCAAGGAACTGGATACCGATCTTCGCCTCCTCCTGGATAAATGGCGCAAGATCGAGAAAAAGCTGCAGGGCTCGCCGGCAGCGCCGATAGTCGTGCATGAAGACGTGAACATGGCGTCTTCGGTTATTCGCGATCTGTTCTCGGACGACTACGACCGCATCCTCATCGACGACCCGAAGCTCTACCGTAACGTTAAGAACTACGTGCAGGCCATCGCGCCGCACATGGTGCCGGCCGTGCAGCAGCACAAAGGGAAGCGCCACATCTTCCAGGAAGCCCGCATCGCCCGCGAAGTCCAGCAGGCGTTCGAAAGCCGCATCGAACTGCCCTCGGGCGGCTACCTGTTCATCGAACATACCGAGGCAATGCACGTCGTCGACGTAAACTCGGGGCGCGCCGGCCGGGGGCTTTCCCAGGAGGATAACTCCCTCAAGGTGGATCTCGAGGCCGTCCAAGCCATCACGCGACAGGTGCGGCTGCGCGACCTCGGCGGCATCATCGTCGTGGACTTTATCGATCTCCGCCTCGACCGTAACCGCAAAAAGGTCTATAACGAGCTCCGCAAGGCGTTCCGGCAGGACCGCGCCGTCACGAAAGTGCTGCCAATGAGCGATTTTGGTCTCATCGAAATCACCCGGCAACGCCTACGTCCTAGCATCACGAAGACGTTTGCGCCCAGCGCCGGCGCGATCACGATCGTCGGGGATGCCGAGCCTGCACAGATGCCAGTCGCGCCGGATGCGCTGGTTGCTCCTCTGGACCACGGTCTCGAGCTGGCCACTGTGCTCGATCGGGAGGATCCGGTGCCGATGGACATCCAGACGTTCCTCGAGAAGGTGGACCGCTGGATCCAGAAGTTCAAAGAGAAGAAGGAAGGCAGCACGGTACATCTGCTTGTACACCCGTTCACGGCCGCATACCTGACGCATAACTTCCCGTCCATCCGATTGGGGTGGTTCTTCAAGTACTTCATCCGCGTGCACATTCGGGGTGATGAGAAGATGGCGCCTTTCCGGTACCGCTTCGTCGACCCCGAGACGGGCAAACCGTTTCGCAACGATCGCCGGCGCGGGAAGAAACGCAGTGAAGAATCCGGCCCTGAAGTCGTAGATTGAGCCGCTCGCTGTCGGGCGAGATCGATTTAACCAGGCGGATATCCCGTGCGCCGAGACGCTGACGTAATGCCCCCAAGAGCCTCATGGCCACTTGTGCTAGGGGTGCTGTTATCGGTTATGGCCGGTTGGACGCGCGATACGCACGCCCAACCGTTCTATTTTGGCAACGACCGACCCCGTTTGGCGACGGCGGTGTTGATCGGGTACACGACGGTAGACTTCACTTTCGCCGGCGACACGCCTCCGCCGGCGCGGCTGGATTTTACGTCTCCCGCCATCACGGCCCAGTATTCCCGAGCCAACTTCTCCGCATCGCTCAGCTGGGGCACACAATCCGCCGCCGATACGTCCCGGCTGAGCCTGGGCTACCTGGACGCCACGCTGCTTTCGTGGGGCGAGATCTTTTTCTCGGAAGCGGCAACTGACGCGGACCACCGCCTCTTCGTCCCGATCATGCTTTACACAAACTTCCGCCGGGTCGCCCCGCGCGACATCGACATCCTGGACGATTTTAGCATCACCACGTTGGGGCTCGGGGTGGGTATCGGCTACTACGGACAACTGTCGCCCGTAGCGCTCCTGGAGGTGCGGGTCACGCCGGCGTTAGGTGTGGCGCTGCAATCTTTTAGCGACTCGGCCGGCTCCGCCCGGCTTGCCGACGCCGACGTACAACTACACCTGGGGCCGCTCGTCAAACGACTCGGTTTCAGCCTGGGATACACCTACCGCGTTACGCGTTGGAATGTGGGCGGATCCAGCGTATTCGTCACCCGTTCCCCCGATCTGTTTGACTACCACGAACAACGGCACACGTTTTCCCTGGGCGTAAACTGGTGATCGCTTGGGGATCACAACCCTCCCGACGCCGCAACCGTATCCATCCGAAGCCTATGAAGCCGGATAAGATCGTGAAAGAACTGGAAGAAGTAGCCCAGCAGCTGGGGCTGCGGGTTCGCCGCGAGCGCGGCAACTTTCGTGGTGGCCGCTGCACGGTCGCCGGCAAAGAGACGATCGTGCTCAACCGCCTGCATGTGCCCGACATCCATGTTGCTGTGATGGCCGAAAGCCTGCGCGAACGACCGCTCGACGCGGTGTTTATCAAGCCGGCAGTCCGCAAAGCACTCGAGGAAGCCTGGGACGCCCGGCATGCCCGTGATGCCGGAGAGGTGGATGCCGTCGAGTGAAGGCGCGATGCGCGTCACCCTGCTGGGCACCGGTACCTCGACCGGTATTCCCGTCATCGGCTGCACCTGCCGGGTCTGCCAGTCGAACGATCCGCGGGATAAACGGACCCGGTGTGCCTGTCTCATCGATGTCGATGGCCTGCACCTGCTGGTGGACGTAGGGCCCGATTTCCGCACCCAGGCCCTCCGCGCCGGCTTGACACGCATCGACGCCGTACTCCTCACCCATCATCATTTCGATCATGTCGTGGGGCTGGACGATCTGCGACCGTTTTTCTTCGATAATGCCACCCCCATCACGTGTTACGCGCGTCCGGATACAGCCGACACATTGCGCGACATGTTCCGGTATATCTTCATCGATCGTGCCTACCCGGGCGTCGCGAACCTTCGCATGGAGGCGGTCGTCGCCCCCTTCCGAATCGCGGGTCGGTACGATATCAGCCGCTCGGTGATGGTCACGCCCATCGAGGCTTTCCATGGGAAACTGCCGCTTCATGGATATCGCGTCGGTCGGTTCGCGTACCTGACGGATACCAGCCACATACCTCCGGAAAGCATGGCCCTGCTTGAAGACCTGGATGTACTTGTTCTGGACGCGCTCCGCCACGAGGCCCACCCTTCACACTTTACCATCGAACAGGCCGTCGAAGTCGCCCAGCGTCTTGGCGCACGGCAAACGTATCTGATCCACATGACACACCATATCCTCCATATGGAAGAAGAGGTGCGGCTCCCCGCCGGCATCGAACTGGCCTACGATGGCCTTTCGTTTGAAGTCCGACCCGGTGCCCGCTGAACCCATCCTCCCGCATATCCCCATGCATCTGCTCATCCTCAACGGACCCAACCTCAACTTGCTCGGCACCCGCGAGCCGGCTACCTACGGCCATGCGACGCTCGCCCACCTCGAGTCACGCCTCCACAAAGCCTTTCCAGCAGTCGACTTTCTCTTCTACCAGAGTAATCACGAGGGCGCCCTCATCGATGCGATCCACGCTGCCCTGCGCGAGGGGCGTCAGGGCATCGTGTTTAATCCCGGTGCGTATACCCACACGTCGATCGCGCTCCGCGACGCCATCGCGGGCGTCGGGTTGCCGGTCGTGGAGGTCCACCTCTCCAATATTCACGCACGTGAGTCCTTTCGCCACGTTTCGATGATCGCGCCGGTCTGCCTCGGACAGATATGCGGCCTCGGCATGGCCGGCTATGAGCTGGCCGTGCAGTTCCTGTTGGAGCGCCGAGCGCAGGATTAACCACGTCGCTCGCTTCCCGTAGCGGCTCGCGGCTCACCCGGCGTAGCGGTAGCCCTGCCTGGTGGAAGCCCTGCCTGGTGGAAGCTCCGCCTGGTGGAAGCCCCGCCTCGTGGAAGCCCCGCCTCGGACGCCATTACAAATAAGCGAAGCCCCGGTATGAGGCTACCGAGGCTTCGAGGCATAGGAAATGAGAAAGACGTGGATGAACGCTTAGAAGACGTCGTCCGGTTCGTCCAGATCGTCGAAGTCGTCGTCCAGATCGTCGAAATCATCGTCCAGGTCATCGTCGAGATCGTCGTCGTCCTCAAAATCATCATCGAGATCGTCGTCGAGATCGTCGTCGAGTTCGTCGTCGTCGAGATCGTCGTCAAGGTCGTCGCCGAAGTCGTCTTCGAGATCGTCGTCCTCGAACCCTACTGGATGGAGTATATCCCGCATTGCAATACGTTGGATTATGGAAGCGAAGCTGCTCAAAACAGCATGTAGAAAGAGCTGGACTGCTCACTCCTGTAATGAAGACCTAAATTTAATAACTGGGTAAGGGGAAAAAACCAGTACACGCTTTTTTGTCTAGAAAAAAAGTGTGAAGATGTAGACCATGGCTCAAAAAGCCGTGTGTAGCGCCGTTGCCGCCACGATTCTTGGCGCCTGCGGCCTCAAAAAAGACCGCCGGCAAGGAATCCACAGCCCGCATCCGAGAGTACACAGCGTCCGCTACTTCGAATCGCGGTCGAATCTCCTATCGACGAATGGGCAGGCTCCTGGAGCGCGATGCCGGCCAGTTCCATGGGGAGGGCATTCGATTGGGGGACGAAGAGACAAACTTGAAGCAGACCTGAAACTGTAAAGACCCGAGGTAGGGCCACGCATGAACGATTATAACGAGAGAAGTGCATACCCTCATGTCGAGGATTTCAAAGTGATGCGCCCGGAGTACGTGGAGATGGAGGACGGCCTGGTCCAGGCGTCGATCACGATTGCACCGTTCAAAGTGGTCGGCGTGAGCGCGACAAAAGCCGGCGCCCGGCGCGCCGCCATCTACGAAGCGGCCAAAACCTATCGTTCCTATCATCCCTCCTTTCGAATCGACCCCCCCTATCCCGATGAATTCGTCGATCGCGACGGGGTGCGCTGGGATCAGGTTTCTCCGATGAAACGCAGCGAACTGGGTGACTATCGGTTCGTCGATGCCGACGACTACGAGGATTTTACCGACATCGAAACCATGCTGCTCTGGGATATTCGCCCTGCCGTCGCCGAGGAGGAATAGGGCGCGGCTCTCCCGGAGAGCTCATGTGCTGGACCAGGAGACGTTCATGATGCGTTTGCCATTCACGGGTGCCGCCGCAGGGCTGCTCCTCGTTGTTGCTAGTATTGTAGCTTGCTCGGAAACAACCGCCGAGGCGCCTGCGAGCGGCCCCGCCGGCACGCTGGCTGCGCCTCCCACCATGGTCGTGGCTTCCCTGGACGACACACTCCCCACCCGGCAGCAGCTATACGAACGCTTTTTCGAAACCCGCCAGCTGCTCGTCGTCTACGGCGCCGCGGATACCACCACGGAACAGGCCTATCGGCAGATGGCCCAACGGTCCCCCGGCCGGTGGCGGACGCTTCCAGACCTCAAGCGTGCGGAAGATGTGGTCGACCTTGCCGCCGGCGCTGTCTTGCTCGTCGGCACCCCTCGCTCGAATCCCCACATCGCCCGCATCGCCCACCAATTACCCGTTTCCTTCGAGGGGGAGACTTTCACCTTCGCCGGCACCCTCTACGACAGCCCCTCCGATGTGCTCACACTCGTGTTTCCCAACCCGGAGAACACCAACTACCCGCTGTTCTTGATCACCGGCAATCAGGACGCCGATGTCGCCGCCCAGGGACAGGGCCTCCTCCGGATGTACGACTACCAGGTCGTTCGCAACGGGAAACGAATCCGCCTCGGGCACTTCTCACAGGAGAGCGGTCGGCGCTGGATGCTCGATCCGCAGCAGGACTTCGACCTGCGGCTCGCCACCGCACCCATCGCCAAAATCGGCCCGATTCGCATCCATAGCGCCCCAGATGCCTTTTCCACGCAGCGGGTCGAGGCGCTCGTCGCCGGCCGTGAGGCCAGCATGGCCCGGCTCGCGGGACGCCTCGGTGAGGCGGACACCTGGCCGGATGTAAATTACCACCTCTACCCCAGCCTCCAGCAGAAAGCGCTTGTTACGGACGACATGCGTCTTTCGCACCTCGACCCTGCAACGGGCGATGTACACGTCGCCCTCCAGGAATCCATCGGGCTCGGAGGCGACGTCACGGGGATCGAGATTGCCTCTATCCTCAATCGTGTCCTTGGGGCGCCGGCCTATCGTGCATTTGAGGATGGAGTTCGGATAGCTGTGGAGGCTTCATGGCACGGCCAGGAGGCGCGCCTCTGGGCCGGCCGCATCGCACAAGCCGGCCTCGCTCCCACCCTCGACGACCTACTCGACGAACAGCGCTACGCTGAATTCCCGGCGTTGCTGCGTGAACCCGTTGCCGCCGAACTGGCCGCCCTGCTGCTCGAGGATCCGGATTGGCGCAATCGCTATACGGACGGCTTTACCCCGGACGAACGTCAGCGACTAGCCGCGGCTCTCGCCCATCGGCTCGATGAGGCCGCTGACGCCTCCGGCCGGCAGCCCCTGCCGGCGCCAGTCCGCCCCCGGCCCAAGATGCTGAAGGGCTTCAATTTCGCCCACGAAGGGTATGGCATCGTCAATGGTTACGGTTCGCGATCGGCCGCGGAAGCGCTGGCCTACACGCAAGGCATGGGCGCCAACGCGGTCACTATCATCCCCTATTCCTTCATCAACGACGCTAACGTCCCGCAACAGCTCCCAATCCCGACGTCCGCCGGCAGCGAAAACGACGAATCGGTGCTCCACGCGGTGCTCGAAGCGAAACGCCTCGGACTACACGTCACCATCAAGCCGCAGATCTGGCTGCGCGGCGGATGGCCCGGAGATATCGAAATGCTCAACGAAGCGGACTGGGAGACGTTTTTCCAGCATTACGAACGGTGGATCGGTCACTATGCCGTCATGTCCGAACTCTACGGCGTCGATATGCTCTGTGTCGGCACCGAGCTGAGCAAAACGACGCTCAGCCACCCCGACCGCTGGCGCACGATGACGGCCGAATGGAGGGCCCTGTACTCCGGGCCGATGGTCTATGCCTCTAACTGGGGTGAAGAATTTGAAAACCTCGAGTTCTGGGACGCCTTCGATTTCATCGCGGTGAACTCGTATTATCCCATCTGCGATAAAGATGCGCCCAGCGACCGCGATCTTCGTAAAGGAGCGGAGTCGGCGGTGAGCCGGCTCGCGGCGGTCCACCGGCGCCACAACAAGCCGATCATCATCACCGAAATTGGTTATCCCAGCACGAGCATGCCGTGGAAAGCCCCCTGGCTCGAAAACCGTGAGTTGGGCGCCCACGTCGAAGACCAGGCGCGTTGCTACGAAGCGATCTGCCGCGCGCTCGACGATCAGCCGTGGCTCCGCGGCATCTACTGGTGGAAGTGGCCCAGCTACCTGGATCGTGGCGGACCCGATGAACTCGGCTTCACGCCGAACGGAAAGCCGGCCGCCGACGTAGTAACGGCATGGTTTAATGCCTGGTAAACCTGTTCATCCAGCCGGGGTGGCCGCTTATGGATAATGTTATGGAACCGATCGTCAACCGCGTCGCCGAAAGCGATATCGATGTCTTTAACCTCGAATCCCTGTGGGATGGTCGGCCGGTTCTCTCGGTTGATATCGCTCCCTTCCTGGATGAAGGTATCTTGCTGCGCGAAAAGCCGTTCCGCGACGCCGTTCGGACACACGATTGGACACCGTACGCCGGCGCGCACGTAGCCGTGTTCTGCTCGACGGACGCGATCGTACCAACCTGGGCGTTTATGCTCATCGGCTCCCGGCTCGAAGGCGTCGCCCATTCTGTGGCCATCGGCACCGCAGACGAACTTCGGCGGGACTATTTCGTCCGGGCGCTCGAGGCCTTCGACTGGTCCGTGTACACGGATCGCATCGTGGTCGTCAAGGGCTGCGCGAGCCGGCTCGTCCCCGCCAATGCCTATGCCGTTGCCACCCAGCAACTCCAGCGTGTGGCCCGCAAGCTGATGTATGGTGAACCATGCTCGTCAGTGCCTTTATGGCGTCGGCCGGCGGCCACGGTTGGATCCTGAAGCCTCTTTTTTACCCGCCCGAAACGTCCCAGTACCCTGCTTAGACGAATACGCCGGCCATGGAAGAGTCGATACCACCCCTTTCGCCTGGCGGCACCTCCTCCGAAACGCCTCGTCTGAACCGCCTCGCGCGATGGCAACAGGCGCCGGCCGTTCGACGGACGCTCGCCTTCCGTAGACGCTACCGGCGCTGGGAACCCATGCTCTTCTTCTTTGGCGGCGTCACGTGGGATGGCGCTACCCTCCGGCGTATCGATGCGTGGGTCGACAGCGCGCTGCTCCTGACGTACATCCTGGTACTGGGAGGCTTGATCGTGGTGGCATTGTTCGCCGATCAGGACCGACTGTCTCACCCGAAGCTGCTGCGTTACCGAGAATGGTATCCCGCCGCCATCCAATTCTTGATGGGGGCGCTATTCAGCGCCTATTTCATCTTCTATTTCCAGAGCACATCGTTCCAGACGGAATCGGTGGTCTATCTCATCCTCCTCTTCGCGTTGCTTATCGGCAACGAGTTTCTCCGCGAACGGCTTATCAATCCCTATTTCCTCTTTGCACTCTACTTCCTGGCTTCAGCCACGTTTTTTACGTTTTTCCTGCCGGTTCTGACAAAAACGATGGGGTATGGGATGTTCTGGGTTAGCAGCCTTGCGAGTCTCGGGCTCCTCACCGGCATGCTTTACGTGCTCTGGCGGCACCAGGTACTGCCCGATGTACGCGCCTACCCGGGGATCGCCGGCATCGTGCTGGGACTCTTCGCCCTGCTGCACCTCTTCTACATCCAGAACTGGATCCCCCCCGTTCCTATGGCCATCCGGGATAGTGGGATCTACCGGGGGATGCAGCGCGATAAGGATACCTTCGCCTTTAAGTACGCGCGGCCGGCGTGGTATGCCTTCTGGCAAGATTACGACCGCACCTTTTCCTATAGCCCCGGCGACACGGTCTATTGCTTCTCCGCCGTATTCGCCCCCACGGCATTCGACACGAAAGTCGCACACATCTGGTATCGCTTTGAAGAAGCCGATCAGCAATGGGCGCCGCGAGATACCATTCCTTTTCGCGTTTTGGGCGGACGCGATGATGGGTTTCGCGGCTATACCATGAAGCGTTTCGTCGAGCCCGGCGCCTGGCGCGTCGATGTAAAAACGGAGCACATGCGCACGCTCGGACGCATTCACTTCGATATCGTCGAGACCGGTGTGCCGGTCACGGATGTCATCTGGAAAATAGTCGATTAAGAGGCACTTGCGGCATGACCATCGATCTATCCGATAAAACCGTTCTGGTGACGGGCGCCAGCCGCGGCATCGGGGCGGCGCTGGCGCGGGCACTCGCCGGCGCCGGCGCGCGCATCGGCGTCCATTACAACCGCCGACGCGATGAGGCCGAGCGCCTTGTGGCCTCGCTTGGTGGGGATCACCCGATCATCCAGGCCGACCTCGCCGACGCCCGCGCCTGCGTTCGGTTGTGGGACGAGGCGGTGCTTGCCCTCGGCCATGTCGATGTGCTGGTGAATAATGCCGGCGTCGCGCCGCTCATGGACCCCGGGGCGGAACTGGACGACTGGCTGCAAAACTGGGATCTGACCATGAGGGTGAATCTCCGCGCCGCGGAACTACTCTCCCGGCAGGCCGTCGCCCATTTCAGGCAATTACCCGGCGGCGGCCGGCTCATCCACATCGCATCGCGCGCGGCGTTCCGTGGCGACCAACCCGAATACATCACCTACGCGGCGTCGAAAGCCGGCATGGTCGCGCTCTCCCGGTCAATTGCACGCGCCTACGGCAAAGAAGGTGTGCGCTCCTTCATCGTGGCGCCAGGCTTTACACGCACGGAAATGGCGCAAGAGTTTATCGATGTGTATGGCGAGGCGCACGTCATCAAGGACCTCGCCCTCGAACGCCTCACCGAGCCGGAAGACATCGCCCCGATCGTGGTCCTGCTGGCCAGCGGGCTCGCCGATCACGCGACGGGCACAAGCATCGACATAAACGCCGGCAGCTACGTGCGGTGACGATGGTGCGTCCAGGTTAACGCGCGGGTACGGGGCTGAACTGCAGCAGATAGATGATCTGCGCGGCCTCGTCGGCCATGCGCTGATGGTCGAAGCGGGAGGTGAGCCATTCTTCCCAGTACACTTGTTCTTCCTGGGTCGCGCGGCTCAAGACCCAGTTGCGGAACGAGTCGTTGACGAGAAGCGCTTCCAGCGTCTCGGAGGGACGTAGCCGTTCCGAGCGTGGCGTAGATGAGTCGGATAAGGTCGATGGTATCACTGGATTGCGGGCGGGGAGCCGATCCAACGGAGTGGGGCATGTCAGCGTCTACCCAACAACCATACCACACCGAGATGTAGGATGTGACGGGAGTGTGTGGCGGATGTCCCCATTTTATCCAATCCGTGAATAACCCATGCTCTGGCCGGCATAAAACGCCTGGAAAAACGACCTGAGGTCGGCGTGGTCATCCGCTCGAAGGTGTGGATCGTCGCGAAGGAGGGACTGGACGGCCTCGCGGGCCTTGACGAGCAGGTCGATGTCCACGGTGATGTCTGCTATTTTGAGATCGGGCAGGCCGCTCTGTCTCGTGCCAAAAAAATCGCCGGCGCCACGGAGCCTCAAATCCGCCTCGCTGATCTGAAACCCGTCGGTGGTTGCCACCATGGTTTCGAGGCGTTGCTCCGCCTCGGCCGTGCGCTTCACGTCCGCCATGAGAATGCAATAACTCTGCGCCCCGCCCCGGCCCACGCGGCCCCGTAGCTGGTGCAACTGGCTGAGCCCGAACCGCTCGGCGTGTTCGATGAGCATCACCGTGGCGTTCGGCACATCCACTCCGACCTCGATGACGGTGGTCGCGACGAGGAGGTCTGCCTCCCCCTTTTTGAAGCGATCCATCGCTTCTTCCTTCTCATAGGGCAACATCCGGCCGTGCACCATCTCGGCCTTGTAAGGGCGAAATTCCTGGAGGATCTGCTGATAGCCTGTCTCGGCGTCCTTAAGGTCCAGCTTTTCGCTCTCTTCGACCAGGGGGTAGACGATATAACACTGCCGGCCCTCGCGCAGCTGCTCGCGAATAAACGCGTACACTTCGCCGCGCCGCGGCTCGGTGCGCAGCCAGGTCTCAATCGGTTTGCGCCCCGCCGGCAGCTCGTTCATAATCGTCACATCCAGGTCGCCATACAGGGTCATGGCCAGCGAGCGCGGGATCGGTGTGGCAGTCATCAGCAGCATATGCGGGTTTTCGCCCTTGCTCATCATCTCCGCGCGCTGCAGTACCCCGAATCGGTGCTGCTCGTCGACGATGGCCATTCCGAGCTTTTGAAAAACGATCCGCTCCTGGATCACGGCGTGGGTGCCCACGGCCACCTGGGCGCGGCCCTCGGCCAGATCAGCCAGAATCTCTTCGCGCAGCACCTTCCGCTGCCCTCCGATGAGCAGCCGCGTCTCCACACCAAGCGGCTCCAGATAGCTGCGCAGATTGGCATAATGCTGCTCCACCAGGATTTCCGTCGGCGCCATGAAGGCGCTCTGGTAGCCGTTGTCCAGTGCGTGCAGCATCGCCGCGATCGCGACGACCGTTTTCCCGCTCCCCACGTCGCCCTGAATCAACCGGTTCATCTGGACGCCCGAGGCCGTATCGACGAACACGTCGTCCAGGGCGCGTTGTTGGGCGCCAGTGAGGGTGAACGGGAGTACCTCGTCGATGAACCTCCGCATGTAGTCGCCGCCCCGGCTCAGGATAGGGCCGGCCACTTCCTGACGGCCCTGCCGCGTGATGCCGAGCATCAGCTGGATGAACAGCAATTCCTCGAATTTGAGCCGCTCGCGGGCCTGCGCGAGCTCCCCCTGGTTTTTAGGGAAGTGAATGGCGCGGAGGGCAACGCGCCCGTCGATCAACCCGAACTGGTCGCGCATCCACGCCGGCAGGATATCGGGCAATTCCAGGCCCGACTCCTTAAAAAACGTATGGATGACCCGCCGGAACGTCCGGCTCGTCAGACCGGCACGGTCGAACGCCGCGCCGCCTGGATACAGGGCGATGATACGTCCCGTGTCCAGCGCCGCCCCCTCTTCGTCCAACTTGTCAAAGTCGGGATGCGTCATCGACAATTGCCGGCCAAACGCCTGCACCTTGCCGTGGAACGCGACACGTTCGCCCTGTTTGAACACGCGTCCGATCCAGCCCACACGCTGGAACCACACACACTTAAGCCGCCCGCCCTCGCTGTCTTCCAGGGTCAGCTCGAAGCGTTTGACCTTGCCGCCGGGTAGGGTGCCCATTGTCACCACACGGCCCACGACCGTGGCCGAACCCATGGTGGGGTCGAGCTGACGGATCGGGACGATGGTCGACCGATCGAGGTAGCGGCGCGGAAAATAATGCAACAGGTCCCGCACCGTATGCATGCCGGCATCGGCCAGCACCTCGGCCTTGCGCGGACCGAGCCCTGGGACAAACTGGAGCGGGCCGGTAAAAATGTCGATGGGCATGGTGAGGGCTAGTTCATCCGCGGGTCTTCGGGATAATTCGCCAGCAGCGCGAATTCTCCGCCGAGCCGGCGCAACGTGTCGCTCCACAGCCGCTTGGGCTCCGCGCTGAAGATCATAGACTCATCCGATATCGCCAGAATCCATCCTCCCTGTTCGATCTCGGTTTCCAGCTGACCGGGCGACCAGCCGGCGTAGCCAAGGAAAAAACGGAAATCGTCTTCGGAAGCCTCACGGGAGGCTAGTATTGCCTGAATCGCATCGAAATCCCCCCCCCAGTACACCTCCGAGACCACTTCGCGCGTCTCGCCCACGCGTGCGCCAATGCGATGGAGGACGTGCAGCGTATTCTGCAACACGGGCCCGCCCTGCGAAAGAAAACCGGTGTACCCGGTCATGCCGTCCACCACTTCGTTCAATTGCAGCGACAACGTGCGGTTCAGAATAAGCCCAAAGCTGCCTTCCGCACCATGTTCACATAGGAGGATAATCGTGCGTTTGAAGTTAGGGTCATCCATCATCGGCGGTGCGATGAGGAGGACGCCGGTGGCGGGGGTAAGTTCGGAGTTCGCCATACGCTCAAGCAGGCTCTGAAGCGATTCGGTGGACACACGCCTGAGGGCATTACGCCCCTTCAGCGGGAAATATCCATCGGCTATTCCTTGCTGAATTCCTTTTGGAGAGCGGTATACGCCCCCACCCACCAATCGGCATCACGTGTCATTTGCACGATCGTGATGTCATTAAAATAGGGAACGAGGCCGACGAGGATCTCCGGGATCACATGCCACTTCTTCGTGCGAACACTCTTCGTCAACTTCTCGGCCGCGGTGCGGCTCCAGCGCCATTTCTCCCGAAGCGTCTCCGCCTTCTTCCAGTAATTTCGGTCGTCCCAGGCGAGGGCGCTTTCGTCAATCGATTTGTAGATCCCGCGCAGATTAATAATGAGAAACGCCAGCATATCCAGCGCCTCGTCGTCGAAGCCGTTCCGTTGCGCAAGGAGGCGCAGGACTTCGGCGCAACTGCGCATCTGCGCGTTGCGGACCTTGGCCGGCGTGTCCCCGGTGCTGATGATACGGGTCATGCGATTCGTATTGAGTTCAGGGCGTCACTTCACCAGCATCATCCGACGCGTGAACACGTCGGCGCCGGTATCGAGCGTGTAAAGATACAACCCGCTTGCCAGCGATTCTGCATGAAATGTTGCCCCATGGCGGCCGGCGGGCTGAAGGGCGTCGACGAGTTGGCCTACGGGGCGGCCCAGCAGGTCGTACACGGTCAGGCGGACGTGCGCGGCGGATTCTAGTTCATAGCGGATCGTGGTGGTCAGCGTGAAGGGATTGGGGAAATTCTGTTCGAGCGCTGTACGGCGCGGCAACACGTCTTCGTCTTCATTGGCGACCGGCGCGCCGCCCACCAGGAAGGTCGCGCGGATCGGGATGATCGAACCCTCCAGCGGGAAAGCGCCCTCATCTTCACCCTCGAACTGCGTCTCCCAGAGCGCGCCCCATTGGCCGCTGCTGCGGCGCACGAACGATCGGTCTTCGTCCGGATAGGCCGAAGCGCCCACCACCATATAGTTTACGTCCACTCCCGTCTCGCCATAGCCGATGTAATACGACGCGGGCAGGTCGTCGAGCGCTTCGGCGTCGTCCTCGAGGTCGATCGTGAAGTGGTTCAGCGTCAGCTGAGCGCCGGTGTAGGCGCGTGGGTCCTCGATTACTTTCGAAAACAACACGTCCCCCGGCGATCCGTCCGGCGCCACGGCCCAGATACGGAGCTCCACGTCCCGGCCGGCATCCGCGGGAATTCCGGCGCCCGCAAACTGATTCAAGTAGAAAGGCGCGAGGCCTACTTCGAGTAACCGACTGTCCGCCGGCGGGTCGAACCGAGTGGCCACGGCCCCACTCGCTCCCGAGCTGAGCGAAAAGAACGTCCCGGATATCGCGGAGCCATCATCGAAGCTCTCGCTCACGATCGACCCCGTGAGTTCAGTCAACCACGAGGCCGACAGACCGACGCTGACGGTTGACGATAATTCGGGGCGAACATGGGTGGTCTGTACGATGATGCGGTCGAAAGAGCCGGCAAACAGACGGTTGGTGATCGGTAGAGGCAGGTCCTCGTACGTGTAGGCGCCGTCCTGCGCCTCTTTGATCACTCGCACGAGCATCCGGGAGCGGATCGTCGCGATCGGGTCGCTCGTGTCGACGGTAAGCACAAAATTCTGAACGTCCGACCATACTTGATACTGCGCGGCCCCCGGGGCGACGCTGAACGTGGTCGGCGGCGTCGCTTGCACGGATCGCCCGTCGGTGACGGCGGACGGGATGCTGGTGATGCCAACGTAGTCGGGGTGGTCGTACCCGAAATTGGGTAGAATCCTGGGGAGATTGAGGAGATTGGCCGAGTGGTAGTCCAGCAAAACCTGCGTATAGTTCAACCCCGCTCCTGTCAGCACGGCCTCGTATCCGGTCCGTCCCCTCCCGGCGTTGCGTGTGATCGACGCTGTTACAGCCGGCCCGAGGCGTTCCGCCAGGTAGGCGGTGTAGAGGCCGGCGCGGCGGTAGTCGTCCAGCACGTTGACGCTCTCTTCCCAACTCATTAATCCGATGTTGTACAGGGTCGGGTTCAGCAGATAGGTCATGGGCCGGGGCAGATAGCCGTTGAGTACCTCGGCCCACTCGGACTGCCCTTCGTTGACGAAGGTGAGCTCGTTCAGATCGTAATTGAAATGGATCAGATGCTGGTGTTCGTGCGCCGCGGTGCTCAATAGCTCCGTGACGGGGCGCGATGTAAGGCCCGGGCTCGTGTCCAGATAGAGGATATCCTTGTTATTGCCGCCCCCAAACAGCGACAGATCCGAGGAGGTGACATAGCCGGCAATATAGATGTTGCCGTCCGTGGTGCCCTCGGAGATATCGTACAGCAGGATGTCCAGCTGTCCGTCCCCATCCACGTCGGGAGGGGCGCCGAAATAGGCATTGTTGTTCGCCACGATGCCTTTGGTGGCGTCGATTGAACCCGCCGGCGTCGTCCGAAGCAACGCCTCGTCGAGTACTGCCACGTCGGCATCCGTCACGTGCTCGAGGGTCAGTTCGCCGGTCTCGACCCAGATGTTGGCGATGTCGCTCGTGGCTTTGAGTTCGAATTCCTTCGTCTCCCAGATCGGGCTCGTTGCCAGATTCTTGAGCACCCGGAACGAAGTCATCATCCCGACGGCGTACACCCTTGGCGCGGGCTCTGCCCGTTTGCCGGCCGCCTTGTTGGCGTGGAACGCCTCCAGCGAGCGAACCGCCTCGGGAAGCCGATTCAGCCGATCGGTGACGTGGAGGATGCGCGGCGATTCACGATCGCTTATGGGTGTCTGCGGCGTTTCCTGGGCGAACAGCGGGCCGGCGCCGGCTACGGCTAACATCGCGAAACATAATGCGTTCAGGCGAATGGTCATGGACGATCTCGGTTCAGCTGCGGAAGCGGGGCGTCGGGTGGGTGTGGTGCTCGAACAAATTGTATGCCCTCGCGGCCGAAAGGAGGGGCGAGCGAGGTTTATTCAGCGACGAACGGGTCCGAGACGGTGCGGACGGCACGGGCCGGTGTTATGTTGACCGTACGCCGCTCATCAATACACATGAAACATAACGTACACCGCAGTATGCCATCAACCACCTACCGGTGCCTTCTTTTAGGGCTTTTAGCGAGCGTTTTAACGGGTTTTTTCGGTGGATGCGCCGCCCCCCGATCCGCCGCGAGCGAGATCACCGTGGAAGGTGAGGTTACGGCCCGCGGCCAGGTGCCCTTTGTGGTGCAGGTGCTCGAAACAGACGATCAGAATGCCTACGTCCTGGTCATGGATGAGACCCTGCGCGCGCAATACGTCAATCCCACCCGGTTGCGGGCGACCGGGGTGGTGTATGTCGCCGAGTGGAACGGCCGCCCGTTTACGCACCTCAGGGTGACGCGATTGGCGCCGGCGGGCGACTGACGCCGCGTTTAGGTGCGTCGGGCAGGAGGCATGAATTGACGGAACGACTGTACCGTTACAATCCGCAGGGTGAGAATACCCACCAGGTAGATGCCCAGGAGCACAAGCTCCGCCCACCAGTGCTGCACGATGGGCAGGGCTCGCCAGACGCCGTACAGCCCGCCGGCCCAGCCGACCATCAGCGCCACCCCCCGCCAGTCGTACGGCACCGGGAAAAAGCGCTGGACGAACACGTACAGCATGATCGCCATCGTCGCGTAGGCGGCGGTGGTGGCCCAGGCGGCGGCGATCATCCCGTACGTGGGCACCAGGAGGGCGTTCGCGATGAGGGTCAGCGCCCCGCCGGCGAACGTGCAATACACAAAGTAGCGGGTCTTGCGCTCGATATAAGCGCCCGCCGTGAAATGGTAGTACCAACCTTGAAACAGGTAGGCGAGTAGCGCGATGGGCACCAGGTAAAGCGCCGGCCAGTACATCTCGGGGATCAAGGGGCGTCCGCCTGCGATCGGTAACGCCACGAAGTCGTCGATCAAAAACGTGATCCCAAGCACCACGAGCAGGCTGAAAGCAGTGAATAGCGAGAAGATGCGCGCGAAAAGCGGGCGGGCGTCCGGGTCGTCGGCGTGCTGGAGGAAAAAGGGCTGCCAGGCGAAGCGAAACATCTGCGCGATCAACATCATGAACACGCCGAGTTTCCACACGGCCCCGAAGATGCCGGCCATGTGTTGCCCGTATTCGGCATTGGTCGTGGCGCTGTTGGCGATCAGCGCGCTCAGGTCAAACGTTTTTTCGTAAAGCACCCGGATCTGGGTCGCATCCATACGGCCGACGAAGATCACATTCACGCGATCGACCAGCGCATAACTCAGCCCGCTGGGGACAAAAGGGAGCCCAAACCAGACCAACTCGCGCCAGAGTCCAGGCTGGATGCGAAAGCGGAACAGCTGGAAATACGTCGGGAGCACCATCAGAAACGTGGCGCCGGCAGCAATGAGGTTCGAAAGAAAGACCGCCTCGATACCCCACCCCAGCCCGATGATCAATACCACATTCAGGCCCACGTTCAACCCGATGTTGACCATCTTCAGGAGCGCGAACCGGCTCGCCTTGTTCTGAAGCCTGAGTTCCGAAAAGGGGAGGAGGGCGAGCGCGTCCAGTGTCTGGAATCCTATCGCGTAATAAAAGAGATACGCCCACTCCGCATCGATCCCGATGATTCCACTGACGAGGCTTCGTAGAAATAGAACGAGCACCGAGAGACCTATCGAGACCACAAAAAGGGACCACGTGGCGGTGCTGAACACCTCGCTGATTCGGGCTCGACCTTCCTTGCCCGAGGCGAATTTCAGATAGGAGGATTCCATCCCATGCTGAAACAGGTGATTGATGATCGTGATCGTCGTATACATGGTCACCACGACACCGTATTCCCCGGGGGCGAAGAAGGCGACGTAGAGTGGGACCAGCAAAAAATTAATGATGCGGCCCACGATGGTCGAGATGCCGTAGACCGCGGTTTCGGACGCAAGGGTGCGGATCCGTAGCGAAAAGCTCATGGGGTATGTGGTAACCGGGAGATGCCGGCAAGATAAGGAACGGCTGACGCACTTCCGCCAAGCTCGTGCCGGAAGCCGACCGTCCGGCCATTCTCCGAGAACGCCGGCGACTGAAACGACAGGATACCGTTATTGCCATCAATAATGGCTTCCGAGGCTGGCCACAAAATCCACAGGTTGTGGATAACGTGTGAGTTGGCGGTGTAGAGACTGTGCGAAAGCCGTGGACGGTTCGTGTACATGTTCTGTTTTGGAACAAAAATGCTTGTTTTGAATCAATAAGAGGGTTTTATCCGATGAACGAATCAGGCTCGCTTTGTGGAAAAAAAACACTTGCTTTCCGGATCCGGGGTCGTTTTATTATATTGACTTTTGTTCAGCGGACACATGCGGTTCGTAGTAAGGGTCGAATAGACCGTTATTCATGTTGGTTGCGGGGTTTTTTCGACGACCCACGTTTCAAGTCTGCCGGTCGTTGGCTCCCCAGCTAAATGCACGACATTTCTCCGGCATTGACCCGGCATCCCGACAGAATCCACCGCCGCCGTCCCCAAGCGAATCACCTGAAGTCTGAGCGAATATGTCCGTACGAAAAACGCTGTCATCTACTGCAAGCAACACCCTGTCCGATACCTTTTCTCCCGAAAAGGGTCTCTCTGTCGCGCGCGTCTTTACGCGCGCCGGCGCGGACCCGTTTGACTCCGTCGTGTTCGAGCACCGCGACGCGACCATCAAGAATCACAAGGGTGGCATTCTGTTCGAACAGAAGCAGGTCGAATTCCCCGTCTCCTGGAGCCAGCTGGCTACCAATGTGGTCGCCAGTAAGTATTTTTATGGGGACGTAAGTGCCTCTGGAGAACCGGGCAAAGGCGGCCGCGAACGCTCGCTCAAGCAACTTGTCCATCGCGTCACCCGCACCATTGCGGATTGGGGCGCCGCGCAGGGCTACTTCGCAACACCGGAAGACGCCGATGCGTTTTATGCGGAATTGACCTGGCTCTGCGTGAACCAGTACGTAGCGTTTAACTCGCCCGTCTGGTTCAACGTCGGGCTGCATCATCAGTATGGCGTGCGGGACTCGGGGGGCAAAAAGATCTACGCATGGGATGAACAGGCCGGCAAGATCCTCGAAGTCGACCCCTACGAGCGCCCGCAGGCCTCGGCATGTTTCATCATCTCGGTAGACGACTCTATCGACGATATCTGGCAGTTGATGGGCGAAAGCGCCCGCCTGTTTAAGTATGGCTCGGGCGTCGGGGCGGACTGGTCTCGCCTCCGCTCCACCCGCGAAAAACTTTCCGGCGGCGGCCAACCCTCCGGCCCGGTCTCCTTCATGCGCGTCCAAGACGCCACCGGCGGCACGATCAAAAGCGGCGGCAAAACGCGCCGCGCCGCGATCATGCAAACGCTCAAGGTGTGGCACCCGGATATCCTGGAGTTCGTGACCGCCAAGCAGGAGGAAGAGAAAAAAGCCTGGGCCCTCATCGAAGAGGGATATGACGGCTCCTTCAACGGGCCGGCCTATGGCTCCGTAGCCTTCCAGAACGTGAACCAGTCTGTGCGCACCACGGATGAGTTCATGCAGGCCGCCATCGACGGCGAGCCCTTTGCGCTCCGCACCGCCCGCGAAGGCACCCCGGTCGAGGACATCGACGCACGCGATCTGCTCTACAAGATCGCCGAAGGCACGCACGTCTGCGGCGACCCCGGCATGCAGTACGAGGACACGATCCAGCGCTGGCACACGGTCAAGAACTCCGGACCGATCAACAGCAGCAACCCGTGCAGCGAGTACATGCACCTCGATAACTCGGCGTGCAACCTGGCCTCGCTCAACCTGCGCAAGTTCCAGAACGAAGACGGTAGCTTCGACGTGGCGCGCTTCCGCGCCGCCACCCGGGTAACCATCACGGCCATGGAAATCCTGGTCGACAACGCCGGTTACCCGTCTGCCCTCATCGCCAAAAACTCGCACGATTACCGCCCCCTCGGCCTCGGCTACGCCAATCTCGGCGCCCTGCTCATGGCCATGGGCCTCCCGTACAACAGCGACGAAGGCCGCGCGGTCGCCGGCGCCATCACGGCCATCGAACACGGCGAAGCCTACGCCCGAAGCGCGGAAATCGCCGGCAACCCGAAAATCGGCCCCTTCGCCGGGTATACAAAAAACCGCGAGCCCATGCTCGAGGTCATGCGCATGCACCGCGATGCGGTGGCGGACATCCACCCGAGCTGCCCGCCCTACCTCCTCGCCGCCGCTCGCGAAACACTGGACCGCTGCTATAGCCTCGGTGAAACGCACGGCTACCGCAACGCGCAGGCGACCGTCCTCGCCCCCACGGGTACCATCGCGTTTATGATGGATTGTGATACGACGGGCATCGAGCCGGATATCGCGCTCGTTAAATACAAGCTGCTCGCCGGCAAAGGCGACGGCATGCTCAAAATCGTCAACCAGACGGTTCGCACCGCGCTCCATCGCCTGGGCTACTCGGCACTGGAATGTGATGGCATTCTCGCGTACGTCGAGAAAAACGATACGATCGAAGGCGCCCCGGGCCTGAAAACCGAGCACCTGCCGGTGTTCGACTGCGCCTTCAAGCCGTTCAACGGCAAGCGCTTTATCCATCACGAGGGACACATCAAGATGATGGCCGCCTGCCAGCCGTTTATCTCGGGCGCCATCAGCAAGACGGTCAACCTCCCCGAGGAGAGCACCATCGAGGACATCATGGATGCGTACGTCGAAGGCTGGAAACTCGGCCTGAAGGCGGTCGCCATCTACCGCGAGAACTCGAAACGGAGCCAGCCGCTGTCCACTTCGAAAGGGGGCAACACAAAAGGGAAAGAAGTCGCCGGCACCTCGGGCGACGGCGCCATGCGGGCCCCGGAAATCGTCGAACGCATCGTCGAAAAGGAAAAGGTCGTCTATAAGCCCATCCGCAAACGCCTTCCCGACGAGCGTCCCTCGGTAACACACAAATTCTCGATCGCCGGCCACGAAGGCTACCTGCATGTCGGACTCTACCCGGATACTCACATGCCGGGAGAGATCTTCATCACCATGGCCAAACAGGGCTCGACGATTTCGGGCCTCATGGACGCCTTTGCGACCGCGATCTCAATCGCGCTCCAATACGGCGTACCCCTGGAAGATCTCTGCACCAAGTTCAGCCACACGCGCTTCGAGCCGAGCGGCTTTACGAACAACCGGCAGATCCCGATCGCGAAGTCGATCATGGACTACATCTTCCGCTACCTGGCTATCAAGTTCCTGGGGACCGTCCGCGAAGAGGAGTCCTACATGAACCCGATGCGCGCCGTCGCCGATGAAGTGCATCGCAACGGCCCGGCGGAGGATGAAACGCAGATGGCGCTCGAATTCGACGAGCCAGACCCGCTCGTCGGTCGCACCGTGGAAGCGTTCCTGAACGACCACGCCGCGCAACAACCCACTTATACGCAGCAAGGCACCTTCCAGAACCAGGAAGATGCTCCCCCGTGTGCGGTGTGCGGTACCATCACCGTGCGCGCCGGCGCTTGCTACTCATGCCCCTCGTGCGGGGCATCTACCGGATGTGGATGAGGACACGTGTGAGTTGATCGCAGGGTAGGAATTCGCCCGGTCTCCTTGTGGTGGGGAGGCCGGGCGTTTCCTTTTGTAGGCGGCCTCATTACGACTTACGATTGCGTCGCAGAAGGTCGATACACATCGACGTAGTGACCCTCTGTGTGCCAGGAGATAGAGTCCGGAGGTGGCAGCATCATACTTGAATCTTGTTGGGTCGACATCATAATCTCCATCTTTTCTGACAGAGCCAGGCGCGCATCACAGGAATTGGCGAGTACTCGCGGGCAAATCGAGGCGATGAATAGGTCACTGGCCGTGATCGAGTTTTCTCTCGACGGGACGATAACGTCCGCAAACGACAACTTCCTCAAGACGATGGGCAACGGACTGGAAGAAATACGTGGAAAACGCCATCGAATCTTCGTGGAGGAAGCATTCGCCAGGAGTAACGACTACACACGGTTCTAGGAGAAACTGGGCCGAGGAGAGTTTCATGCCGGCGAGTTCAAGCGCATCACCCGCGACGGGCGCGTAATCTGGCTTCACGCTACCTACAACCCGATCATGGGCCAGGACGGCCGGCCCTTGAAGGTCGTCAAATTCGCGCAAGACATCACCGAGCAGGTCGCCCAGATGAACCTGCGTCAGGAAGTGACGAATATGCTGGGCATGATCGAGTCCATCGCGCAGGCCTCGCAAGGGATCTCGGCGTCAACTACACAGCTCGCGGCATCGGCGCAGGAACAGAGCTTGCAGAGCCAGGAGGTGGCTGTTGCCGTCGAGGAAATGGCGTGCACGATCGTCGACAACGCCAAAACGAGCACCCGCGCCTCGGACGTCGCCGCCGAAAATGGCGAGGCCGCCCGACAGGGGGCACAAGTAGTTACACAGACGATAGAGAAGATCCGCGAAATTGCAAGCATGGTGGGTGCAACCTCGACCATCGTCGAACAACTGGGGGTATCAAGCCAGCAAATCGGCGAAATCGTCCAGGTGATCGATGAAATCGCCAATCAGACAAACCTGCTGGCGCTGAATGCAGCCATTGAGGCAGCCCGCACCGGCGAACAGGGAAGAGGCTTCGTCGTCGTCGCCGACGAAGTGCGCAAACTGGCGAAACGCACCTCGGGCGCGACCAAACAAATCGAGGGCATGATCCAGTCCATCCAGGTGCAGAACCGGAGCGCGGTTGAATCCATGCAGAAAGGAAAAAAAGAGGTCGAGACCGGCATCGCCCTCGCCGATAAGGCCGGCACGGCCTTGAAGCAGATTGTCACGGGAGCGGGCGAGACGGTAGATATGATCGCACAGATTGCGGCCGCCTCCGAGGAGCAGTCCACCACCAGCGGCCAGATTGCCCGCTCAGTCGACGTGATCTCCTCGGTATCCGGCGAGTCCGCCCAAGCGGTCAGCAAGATCGCTTCCTCTACCTCCGACCTCACCCAACTCACCGAGCAGTTGCGGCTACAAGTGCTTCGACTTGACAAAGGGAGAAGAGAGGCCGGCAGTACGCGTACGTCGCCGGCTACGCCGAGGAAAAACGAGGGCTATCTGGTCAATTAAGGGCGATGCGCGGTGCGAGCGAAAGGGCGGGGTACGGATATCGTGCCGGCTATGGCTGGTATCCCGGCCCACGCAGCACACGTCCGGGAAGCAAACCGGTGTGACCCCCATACGAAAGTACCTGAACCCCGTTCACAAACACGTGCTGCATGCCGGTGGCAAATTGGTGCGGCTGTTCAAACGTGGCGTGATCCTGGATCGTCACAGGGTCAAAAACAGCGATATCGGCAAAATAGCCGGGCGCAATCCGTCCGCGGCGTTCGATGCGCAGGTTCTCAGCTGGAAATGACGTCAGCCGCCGGATGGCTTCGGGCAGCGTGAGGACCTTTTCATCCCGCACGTATTTCCCAAGCAAACGGGCGAAGTTGCCGTAGGCGCGGGGGTGGGGATTACTATCCAAAAAGACCCCTTCCGGCGCCATGGAGCCGGCGTCGGAATCAAACGCCACCCAGGGCAATGCCAGCTGCCGGCGGACGTTTTCTTCAGACATCAAGAAGTAAACGGTGCCCACGCGACTGCTATCCTCGATAACCAGATCTATCGCCGCCTCTTCTGGCGAAACGCCCCGCTCCTGGGCGATCTGGGCCAGTGTCATTCCCGTCATGAACCGGAGCTTTTCATTTCGGAAGCCGACGAGCAACGTGCCCTCCGGCCCGGCCGCAAGCATCAGGTTCTCCCATGCGTCGGTGGGAGTGCGCATCTCCTCGGCCACGCGGGCGCGCATGACCGGGTCCTGAAGCCTCGTCCGCCAGGCCTCAAACCCGCCCTCCTGTACCCACGGCGGCATCCCTGCATCCAGTCCCGTAGCACCGGCCGTGTATGTGTACATATCCGCCGTGATCGCCATGCCCTGTGCCCGCGCCGCCTCGATGCGGGCAATAACGTCCTCTATCTTGGTCCAGTTAGCCTGGCCGGCGGCTTTGAGATGGTAGATCTCCGCTCGGATGCCGGCGTCCCTCGCAATGGCGAGGAGTTCGTCGACGGATTCGACAAGCCGGTTGCCCTCGCTCCGTAAATGCGAGATGTACATCCCACCCCTTTTTGCGGCTACCTTGGCCAGCTCCGTCAGCTCGTAGGTAGTGGCAAAAAACGCCGGCGCATAAATCAACGAGGAGCCCACACCGAGCGCACCCTCCTGCATCGCCTCATCCACCAACGCCAGCATGCGCTCCATCTCCTCGGTAGTCGGCGCCCGGTTTTCATAACCCACCTCATGAACGCGTACGGTGGTCGCGCCAACGAAGGACGCTACGTTAGGGGCGATGCCCCGGGCAACAAGGAAGTCGAGGTATTCTCCAAGCGTCGTCCAGGGCAGTACGGGCTGGCCCGAGCTGTCTACCTCCAGCTCGAATCGCTCAACCATCTCCTGACGAGATGTGAACAGGGACTCGAGGTCTCGCATGGCTTCGATACGCATGGCCTCGTTGAGTGGCCCCATCGACACGCCCTCCCCGAACACCTCAAGCGTTACGCCTTGTCGGATGTCGCTCTGCGATTTGCCGTCGATAAGCAACGTCTCTGTCGCCCAGCTGAGCATGTTGATGAAGCCCGGCGCCACGGCCAATCCACTGACATCGAGTTCGCGACGACCGCTGGCGTTCCCGAGGTCGCCCAGCGCGGCGACGACATCCCCTTGAATTGCAACATCCCCTACGATGGGCGTAGAGCCCGATCCATCGTAGAGGATGCCGCCTCGCAAAATGAGGTCGTATTCAGCCGGACGCTCACATCCCGGCAACAGGACACAAACAAGAATCACAGCGCAGGCGAACGTACGTTGGAGCATAGGTACCGGGGTTGATGAACGTCATACACAACCGTCGCACGCCGCCACGAACCTTGTCGCTACTTCACCTTGAGCACGTCGTCGATCGTCTCGACGATGTGACCGACCAGGCCGTAGACTTTTGCATCTTCGGCCGTCAGCCAGAAATTCCGGTTGGTGTCTTTTTCGATTCGCGCCAGCGGCTGTGTAGTTTGTCGGGCGAAAATCTGATTCAGCCGATGCCGCATCTTGATGATTTCCTCGGCCTCGATCTCGATATCGCTGGCCGTCCCACCCGCGCCTCCCGCCGGCTGATGCAGCAGGAAACGTGTGTTCGGGAGGCAGAACCGGTCCGTGACAGGCACAGACACAAAGATAAGCGCGCCGGCGCTGGCAACCCAACCCGTACCGATGATCCGAACACGCGGCCGGATGAAACGGATCATGTCGTGAATTGTGTCGCCCGATTCCACATGCCCGCCCTGCGAGTTGATGAACATGGTAATGTCGTCGTCCGACGAAGCCGCCATCCCGATGAGTTGCGCGATCACACTGGACGCGCGGCGCTGGTTGATTTCGCCGCTGATAATGATCGTCCGGGATTCGAAAAGCCGACTTGTCAGGTTATTAGAGATTTTTTCGACGTCTTTTTCTTCCATACAGGTAGTCTTCTTCGGATAAGAGGTGCGTTCGGCAATGCGAACATCGGTCACTTGAGACGGTCCCTTCAACATGAATCGGTGCCGCAGGTTGCCACTTGTGTCGCGGGCAACAAAAATGCCCAATGTTGAACCGAGGCCGGCGCGGCGCCCATTGCCCGGGTCCGGATCGCGGCGATACGGGTTGAGTCCTGGTCGGCTCGTGATCGATCGCATCACGGCATGCCGGCTTCCGCATACACCCGCCCCATTGAGACGATGCGGCTGGAACATTTGATGAAGCAGTTCGATTAGCCTGCTTCATCCCGCCTCCTGGCGCTTACCACAACAGCCCGGTTTAGATCGTCGACAGGCGATCGATCCTTATGCTGAGGGCCCTTTGTGACATGGCACCCTGTGGTTGACCGGCATCGACGTCATCCACCTCTCCCGCTGCTGGATATTCCCCATTTTATGCCTGGCCTGGTTCTTGAGAACCCGCAAGGCACCTACAGGCTAACGATTGCCGCCCAGGCAACCCATCTGTTATGACTCGATTTCTAGCTGGTGTACTGTTGGGTCTGCTGGTGGCAGGCCCGCTTTCGGCCCCCAATACATACGCTCAGGAAACTTATAAAGGCAGTCGACTCTCCGAAGCGGCGCTCGCGGCGCCCTCGCCGGCTAAATCCGGTATACGGGGTCAGGTAGCGTGCGCTCAAGGCAAGGCCGGTGAATACCCCTGCTTGAATGCCGATCTCATGTCCTTCATGTCCTTCACGGACCTGGTCGGCACCCTCAGCCCTACGACCAACGAGGCGAACGATGTGTGGGGATGGACGGACCCTGAGACCGGCGTAGAATATGTGCTGCTTGGCCTGGAACACGGTACGGCCTTCGTAGACATCAGCGACCCCGAAGCACCGTTCACCGTCGGATTTTTGCCATCGACCAACGTGCAGCGCGGCGAGATGCGCGGCATCGTGCCGCAACCCTATTACTCCGTCTGGCGCGATATCAAGGTCTACGCCAACCACGCGTTTGTTGTCGCCGATGCTTCCAATACGCACGGGATGCAGGTGTTCGACCTTACCCGGCTTCGTGGCGTGGCTAGCCCTCCCGTCACGTTCGACAATACGGCGCTGTATACCGGCATCGCGAGCGCCCATAATCTGGTCATCAACGAGGATACGGGTTTTGCTTACGCGGTCGGTTCCAACTCGGGCGGCACGACCTGCGGCGGCGGGCTCCATATGATCGATATCCGGACACCGGCGGCGCCATTATCCGCCGGTTGCTTCGCGGATATCCTCACCGGCCGCAGCGGCACCGGCTATACACACGACGCCCAATGCGTCATCTACCATGGGCCCGACACCGACTATACCGGCCACGAAATCTGTATCGGCTCGAACGAAACGATGGTCAGCGTGGCCGACGTAACCGACAAGGCGAACCCGGTCGCGATCAGCCGGATCTCCTATCCCGGCGCGGCTTACATCCACCAGGGTTGGCTTACAGAGGATCACCGCTATTTCTTTCAGGACGATGAACTCGACGAACTGAACCAGTTCACCAGCCGAACGCGCACGCTGGTGTGGGATCTGTCGGATCTGGACGATCCGCTATATTTTTCCGATTTCCTTTCGTCGCAGGCGTCGATCGATCACAACCAGTATGTCCGTGGCAACTTGCTCTATCAATCCAACTATTCGAGCGGCCTGCGGATCTACAACATCGCGGATGTAGAGACACCCGTCGAGGTCGGCTACTTCGATACGCGTCCGACGGATGGCGCGATTACGTTTACGGGCAGCTGGAGTAACTACCCCTATTTCGAAAGCGGCATCGTGGCCGTCTCGAGCATCGACGAAGGGCTCTTCCTGGTCCGTCCCACGGGTACGGCTGTAGATACGGCCGCCGAACAACCTGACCCTACCGGTGCCTTCCAGCTTTCGCCGGCTTACCCCAATCCGTTTACCGACGTATCCCGCGTGTCCCTATCTGTCGATGAAAGCGCTCTGTTGACCGTGGAGGTCTTCGATATACTGGGCCGGCAGGTCGCCACCCTGTACCAGGGCACCGTGGCCGGGGGATCGACACTTTTGCTCGATTTCGTCGCGGGCGACCTACCCGATGGCCACTACCTTATCCGGGCCCGCAGCGGGGAAGCGACGGTATCGCGCCTCGCCGTCATCCTTCGGTAAACCGCTCGTCCCCAAGACCTTTTCTACTTCGAGCTCCGACTGGGATCCGCGGGTGCATGCCGGCGGATCCCTTTTCGTATTTGCTGGCGCATGAAACATCCGGGCCCCATCTGTCATACGCTTAGACGCCCGGGATATGTGTGTCCTTGTCTTCCAATAGACTTGGCTCGTCTACTTAAAGTAAAATTTTAACGAGGGGCTACTTCCTTTGGGCGTGATGCCCTATATTTTGAGCGCTTATGCTGAGCATATCTTGCTCGATGCCATCTTCAAGGCTATGAAAAGAACCTGTTCCGTCCCGCTGCCCATTCTGCTCCTCTTCAGTGTAATCGGCCTGATCTCCGGTTGTGAGCTAACGAATGCGCCTCCGCCTTTCGACCGATTTGATGTCGAGGACATCATCTACACCCAGCACATCCAACCGATCTTTAACGAGAAGTGCACGCGGTGTCACGCCGGCCCGGACGCCGCCAACGGCCTCCGACTGAATACATGGGAAAACCTGATCGCCGGCTCCGACGATGGCGAATCCATCATTGCCTATGACGGCGATAAAAGCCTGCTCATCGGGATGACATCGCGTCTCGTCGGTGGTCCGCATCCTTTTGAGCAAGAGGCTGCTGATACCCTCACGACGCAGGAAGTCAACTTCATAAAGCGCTGGATTGACTTCGGCGCCCGGTTTGACGGTGGTATTATCCCGTATGCCGACGCCACGCAACTCTTGTATGTCCCGAACGAAAACGACGCGTTGATCTCTGTGATCGATGCTGAAAGCCAACTGGTGATACGCAATGTGGACCTTGTGGCCGACTTCCGTCTCTCACCAAACTCCCGCCCGACTCACGTCGTGATCGATCCTGACAGCAATCACTGGTACGTTTCGCTGAGCGGCATCAATCGTGTGCTCAAGCTGGATCGTCTGAATACGTTGGTGGGCCAGGTGGAAATCGAGACGCCAGGTCTTCTGGCTGTACACCCGCGAGAAGACCTGCTATTTGTAAGCCGCGCCCAGTCGGCCGTCAATCCGCCCCCGAAAATCGGGGTGATCGAGCGGTCGACGATGACACTGCGTGAAGTCGATATCCCGTCCTCACGGCCCTATGCCCTGGTAGCCGATCCGCGCGGAGGTTTCGTCTATACAGGCAGCCTGATGGAAAACCGCATCATGAGCATCAATACGCAGACTGACGCGGTCACTTTTACGCTGCTCGCGTCCCCGTTTCATTCCTTTGGTCAGTTCGCCATTTCCCCCGAGGGCACCCGTACCGTGCTCTCCGGTCAGCTGACGAACCAACTCCTCATCATGGACTCGAGCGCGCCGGGGTCGTTTGTCCGAATAGGCGACATTGAGCTCGGGACACGACCAGGACATCCGGTGTTTTCCCCGGACGGACGGTTTGTATACGTGGGGAATGGCGGCGCCAACACGGTCTCCGTGATCGATGTGGATACTCGAACGATCTCAGCTACCATCGAGGGTCATGGTCTCGCTGAGCCCTTCGGCAGTGCCATCTCTCCGGACGGTCGTTTCCTCTTTGTGTCCAACCGGAATTCGAGCAAGCTCTACACGCCCCGTTTTAACCTGGGCACTAACGACGGCATTGGCACGGTCACCGTGATCAATACGGAAACGAACCAGATCGAGCGCGTCATCGAAGTCGGTCGTGCGCCGGGCGCTTTGTCGCAGATCATGTTTTGAGCCGATTCGTTAACAGCAGGCAGCCTTTGATCGATCGGTTCTGCGGATCGGGGCGTATATAGTTCCGGTTGGGCTCCGGTCGCCTCTTATACGCGGCCGGCCTGTGTCAGACGATGACTCCACCACGTGAGCGCGGAGACGGCGACAAATCCGGCAGTCGCCAGCAAAAGGATCAGACCAATCGGGTCCGTTGGTGCGGGAGCATGCAATGTGCCGGCGCTTTGCCAGGGCCACAGTGCACGAAGGGAGCCGATCATAAGACCTACAAGGGCAGCCATCGTGCGATCATGCTGGCGTTCCAGGAGCCACTTGAGCAGATTGGAGAACAGGCCGAGACCTGTAGCGGCGCCGGCTATAAAGACGCCGACATACAGCAACTCGCGCTCATGCAACGCCTTCAATGTCGGTTCATACATCCCGAGGACGAGGAGTAGGAAGGCTCCGCTGATTCCAGGGAGGATCATGGCGCAAATGGCGATCATCGCGGCGCCGAAAACTTGAAGCAGAGTGGGTTCCGGCACTACAGCGGGTGCTAGACCCGTCAATACAAAGGCCGCCAGGGCCATACTGGTGGCCAGCATATATCCGGAAGCGTTCATGCGCCCCATGCGCGACCAGGGAATGGCTACCGATGCAGCGATCAAACCAAAAAACAGGCCTTTGCTCTGGAGAGGGTAGGTCTCGAGCAGATGTGGGATGAAGCTGGCGCCGATCAGGATGGCCGAGACGATACCGGAGCCAAGGGATAAAAAAAAGACCCACTCCACCCGCGCCAGATGAAGGCGCACCTCGGCCATGTTAAAACGCAACAGGGCGAGGACGGCATGAAAACAGGAACTGATCGCATTCACGAGGCGCTCGTATATCCCCACGACCAGAGCGACCGTACCGCCGCTGACCCCCGGGATGATGTCGGCGCCGCCCATCAATAGCCCCTGGGCGAAATGGAGTAGCCCGGACCGTAAGCTCCTTCTCGGTGTCGTGTTAAGATGCACGTAGATCTCCCTGATGATAAAGATAGATAGGGGTGGAAAGCCACCAGTGGAGATTCGTTTCAGCGATTGGACCGGGCGGTAAGAAATGCCAAAAATCGCCATCGAGTAAGCCTTCAGCTATCCAATCCCAGTTCTCGTCGAATGCGCGCGTCTCGATAGAGCTCCGGATAAGTCTGTCGGAACTCCTCCTTCTTCTTCGGATCCAGCGAGAAGGCGCGTTTCAATGACCGAATGCTTTCGTCAGGCCGGCCCAGCGCAAATAGTGCCTTCGCTTGCTGGAAATAGGAACTCGCGTGATTGGGCTCGAGGGTGAGGGCGTTGTTGTACGCGTGCAGGGCCTCTTCCAGGCGCTGGGCTTCGAAGAGGGTCTCTGCGTAATCCAACCAGGCCTCCCGATTGGCCGGCTCCATGCGAACCACCGTCTCGTAGGATTCCAGCGACTCGTCGATGAGGCCGGCGTTGTACTCGCAATCCGCTTTTGCATACCAGAGATCCGCGGACCGAGGAGTCAGGTGAACCGCCTTCTGGTAAAACTCCAGTGCCTCGAAAAAACGCTCCTGCGCGTCGAAGCAACAACCAAGTCCGTACCAGGCTTCCGCATACTGAGGGTCCTTCAACAAGGCCTTCTCAAAGCAGGCGATCGCCTGGGGATACTCCTGTAATTCTTCGTACGCGAGCGCAATATTGTAAAAGGTGGCGGCGTCGCCATCCTCTAGTTTTATGACCTGCTCATAGCTTTCAATCGCACCCCGAAGATCCCCCACATTCGCCTGGGCGTTGCCTTTATTATAATAGGCCGACGCGAACTCCTCGTTGATCACGAGCGCCATATCGTATGACTGTACCGCCTCCGCGAATCGGTTCATCCGATTCAGGACAATGCCCCTGTTGTACCAAGCGTCATACGAATACGGGTCGATCTCAATGTGGCGATCGTAACAGGAGAGGCTCTTTTCATCCTCGGCTAACCTGTCGAAGCAGTATCCAAGTTCGTACCAGACTTCCGGGTGCTCCGGGTTCAACTCCACGCACGCATAAAACGCTTCGATCGCTTGTTCGAGCAGATCCGCCCGCTCCAGGGTCACGCCCCGATTAAACAAGGCGTCCTCGTTGAGTGGATCGATCTCGAGCGCCGTCTGATAGGACTTGAGAGCCTCTTCCGTACGTCCCAGGCTGTCTAGCGTGATGCCCATGTTGATAATCGTCTCCGGATCGGAGGGATTTAGCGTCATGGCCTTCTCATAAGCCGTCATCGCATCTGCGTGGCGGTTCATATTATTCAGGAGAATACCGCGTCGCATCCACGCATCGGATGAGTAGGGCTGTGTCTCGAGAATACGGTCGATAGCACCGAGGGCATCCCCAAATCGCCCCAATTCGAAATAAAACGTCGCAATTTCCTCAAGGGCGTCCGAATCGAAATACGTGCCTGCCCCACCCTGTTCGTAGGCATGAACGAGGTCTTGCACGCTGAAATTCTCATCCGAGTCTTCGAGGTCGTCGTAGCCGAAATCGAACATGCTCATCGGGCGCAGATTAAGGTTATAGCAGAGAGGCTGCGCGAATGGACTGACCGGTGTATCGAGATCTTAAGCAGTATGCGCCAAAAGGTTCACGAAGTATACCGGGCCAGGGGCCATTTTGCAACATGATTACAGGATGCTCTCGTTCCGAATCGGAAGAGAGACCTAATTTAGGCGATCCGTGAGGGCGCTTTTTCCAATTCTGTCATGTAGTTTTGGATGAGGGCCATGATATATGCCGGGTTTGATGGTCTCAGCAGAGCCGGTCGCAGGCGCGCGCCTTCTATTCATATCGTCAAGCCGGCCGCCCGGTTAAGCTAGGCCTGTTGATGTGCCCGGGGGCGCCTTCACAACGCCAGTCCGTGTGTTAGGGTGAAATCACGAGTCATGCCGGGTTGTTATTCGAGGTGGGTATGTTGATCAGTTTCGAGGGTATCGACGGCAGTGGAAAGAGTACGCAGGTTGCGCTGCTGAAGCAAAGGCTTGAAGCACAGGGGTATGTGGTGGATCTCGTCCGAGAGCCGGGCGGAACCCCGCTCTCGGAACGAATACGGACGCTTTTACTAGACCCCGCGTTAGTCGTAGATCCCATGACGGAGTTATTACTGTTTTCTGCGTCGCGGGCGCAGCTGGTTAGAGAGCATCTGCAGCCGAGTCTGGCAAAAGGCAATATTGTGATTTGTGATCGGTTCTTTGACTCGACGACCGTCTATCAAGGTGCGGGCCGAGGTCTTGACCGGGACGGCTGGCTCGACGGGTTTAATAGAAGAGTGACAGGCGGGCTCGTTCCTTCGCGTACGTATCTCATCGATATGGATCCGGACGAGGCCCTGCGTCGGAGAGCGGCGCGGGGCGGTAAGGCCGCGCGAGATCGCATGGAACAGGCAGACCCGGAATTTTATGCTCGGATTGTCAATGCTTATCGCGCCCTCGCTCGCGCCGAGCCTGCGCGCTGGTGCGTGATCGATGGTCGTCGTTCCATCGAAGAAATCGCTCAGCACGTATGGTCTGACCTGAACATGCCGGCCAATCACTCTAGGAACACCCCTCGATAGAGGCCGTTCTTCCTGCATTCCAGGCGCAGCAGTAGCTGACGCGTTATTTAGTGCACATTACGCTCAGATACGGGTCTACCCGGAACGACCAGGCCATCTATGCCCCAGCTTCCTCAGAAACAGCTTGATGAAGTGCGTACGATCTTCAGCGCATTTCTGAAGCGCCGGAACCAGCGTCAGACGCCTGAGCGATACGCCGTTCTGGACGAGGTGTATGAGACTGACGACCATTTCGATGCTGATGAGCTCTACATCAGGCTGAAACAGCGGGGATCGAGCGTTAGCCGCGCGACCGTTTATAACACGCTGGAGCTACTGATCGACTGCGACCTGGTCGTGCGCCACCAGTTTGGTTCGAACCAGGCAAAGTATGAACGAGCTTACAGCTACTGGCAACATGATCATCTTATTTGTATGGATTGTAATGAGCTCTTCGAGTTCTGCGATCCGCGATTACAGGGCGTTCAAGAGATGATTGCCGACATTTTCAAGTTTGACATCAAACACCACTCGCTGAATCTATACGGTCATTGCCGTCGGGAGCAATGCCCGAATAAAACCGTCTAAGTACATTCTTTGTTTATTTTCCCGCGTGTCGTACGATACGGTAGGATATCTGATGGGGGCTTGGCGGAAGCGTCGGATTTCCTTTATTTATGGATCAGGATAGTGTATTACAGTGATAGATATGAGACGCTACCTCACCAGTCTCGCCTTATTGATCGTCGTCAGTGCGGCATCGCCCCTATCTTCAGGGAAGGTCCAGTTGACCTTTTTCCGGGTCTCCGAAGACCCCGGGGGGATGGTGGTTAGCTGGCAGACGGATGCCGAGGAGGAGGTTCGCGAGTATGAGTTGCAGCGAATGACACGGTTTACAAACGACCGGTTCATCAAAGTCGAGTCCTTCCAGCCTCATGGCGTCGACAAGGCTTATACCTTCAAGGACACACAGATTTTCAAAACGAGCACGGAACAGGTCGATTATCAGCTCGAAGTCGTCTATTCGAACGGTCTGCGCGAGTTACTCGCACGAGAGCAGGTTAATTACACGTCAACGGCTATCCGGCGTACCTGGGGAAGTATCAAAGCTATGTTTCAGTAGATTTCCTGTGCTGCTGCGCAGATCTTAGTATGCCTCGAACCCTGATTTTGTCTGGAGAACGCGTCCGCAGGACGATCAATCGACTGGCTTTCGAAGTAATAGAGCATAATCGGGGAGTGGAAAATCTGGTCATTGTGGGGGTCCGCAGCGGAGGAACCGGTCTTGCCGAGGCGCTCGCCGCGCACATTCATCACAATGAAGGGCATGCCGTACGTGTGGAGCACCTTGATGTAACCGAATACAGAGACGATCGGGATCGTACCGTCCCTCGCCCTGCACCGCTGGCCAGGCCGGCCACGATCGATGATCGGGATGTGTTGCTGGTTGACGACGTACTCTTTACGGGCCGCACAGCGCGTGCAGCGCTGGACGCCATCGTACATCTAGGTCGCCCGCGCTCCATCCAGCTTCTTGTACTGATCGACCGCGGGCATCGCGAGTACCCTATTCAGGCTAATTTTGTGGGGCGGACCATCCAAACGAAGCACATCGAACAGGTCGTTGTGGACGCAGGTGATAGTTTTGCAGTCTACATAGCGGAATAAGTCCCTACCGTCCTGTCAAACTAGTGGTGTGAGTCAGTTGTCATCAACTGGGTCGATCTGTACAAACAGCCGTATCTCATGGCCTTCCTTGAGCCGCGTCCCTGCGGGATAACCCTGTT
>Ga0163144_10001808_pt1:0-7500 | contig 50085 bp, 40 predicted proteins | sample OliLak19BULKMAT1_FD_123175 | JGI IMG/M metagenome (GOLD analysis project Ga0163144, IMG submission 123175) | Freshwater microbial mat bacterial communities from Lake Vanda, McMurdo Dry Valleys, Antarctica - Oligotrophic Lake LV.19.BULKMAT1 | ecosystem: Environmental > Aquatic >... | reverse complement strand
CCGTGTAGAAAATCTGATCGAAGTTCGACAATATGTTCGCCACGGTGGGTTACCGGATGTACGTTTGTCTTCCGATGACAGCGCGGCGCGGCTGGCGGATACCCTCTTTCTAGATGCCGTCCATCGCCTCGTGGAAGACAATATCGGAAATAGCCTGTTCGGGCTTGAAGCACTGGCGCGTGAAGCACAGGTCACGCTCCCCCACCTGGAGAGCCGGCTTTTGCGACTGACGCACCTCTCCGCCGCCGGCTTCTTACGAACCAAGCGTCTTCAGCATGCTCTGGGTCTCCTTCGTGACGGAAAATCACCGGCCGAGGTCGCATCGCTGACAGGGTTTCACAGCACGGGCTCATTTACCCGTCTCTTTAAACAGGTGATGGGTGTTCTGCCTGAAGCCTATGCTGCCTGATTCCCTGGCTTTCAGCCTGGGGCTCCTTACCGACTGATGAATAAGCGATACCACTCTGTGCTGCATACCTACCCACTCCCCTTCCGTAACGGGGGCTCGTCCATAAATTGACAGAGGCTTCGCTACCGTGGGCAGAGTTCGTTACGGTTGGTTTGTATTTTAGCCCGTCTACTCTGCAAACTCATCGAATCCGTGTATGTCCGCTCAGTCACTCGCCTTTCCCGAAGTTACTTTACACCTGGCCATGGAACATGGGCTAACTGAGCAGGAGTACGGCTGGATACTGGATCGACTCGGGAGAACGCCGACCTTCGTTGAGCTTGGCATCTACTCGGTTATGTGGAGCGAGCATTGCTCCTATAAGAACTCGATTGTTGAACTGAAGAAACTGCCCCGAGAAGGAGGACGGATGCTGGTGGGGGCAGGCGAAGAAAATGCCGGCCTGATCGATATTGGCGATGGCCTGGGCGTGGCATTTAAGATCGAATCCCACAATCATCCTTCTGCGGTTGAACCCTATCAGGGTGCCGCCACAGGGGTAGGAGGAATTCAGCGCGATATTTTTACCATGGGCGCTCGCCCGATCTGTTCGCTCAATTCGCTTCGTTTTGGCTCCCTGGAGCAGCCTCGTGTGCGTTATCTGTTGGATGGCGTCGTGCGCGGGATTGGCGATTATGGCAATTCGTTTGGTGTGCCAACGGTCGCCGGAGAAGTGTACTTCGATCCGTCTTACGAAGGAAATCCTCTCGTTAATGCGATGAGCGTGGGGATCGTCAAGGTGGGTGAAACGGTATCGGCGATTGCGACGGGTAATGGCAATCCTGTTTTTATCGTGGGGTCGGCCACCGGGCGAGACGGGATTCACGGGGCTACATTTGCCTCCGAGGAAATTTCCGAGGCGAGTGAGGCCAGACGGCCTAGCGTGCAGGTCGGGGATCCATTCACGGAGAAACTACTCCTTGAGGCGTCGCTCGAGGTGATTCGCAGTGGCGTTGTCGTTGGGATGCAGGACATGGGTGCGGCCGGCATTACGTGCTCAACGTGCGAGATGAGCGCGAAGGGGGCCAGTGGAATGGCGCTCAACCTGGAACAGGTGCCGATGCGGGAAACAGGCATGACGCCATACGAGGTCATGTTATCCGAGAGCCAGGAGCGGATGCTGGTGGTCTGCAAAAAAGGTAAGGAGACCGAACTGCGCGCTATCTTTGACAAATGGGATCTACATGCCGTTCAGATAGGCGTCGTGACAGACGATGGCCGGGTCAGGGTGTTCTGGCATGGCGACCTGGTGGCCGATGTGCCGGCAGAGCATCTCGTGTTGGGGGGCGGGGCACCTGTCTATATACGCGAGGCACGTCGGCCGGCGTACCTGGATCGCGTGGCTTCTTTCGACATCACATCGATTCCCGATGTGCAAACCAATGAAGCCACGGCCCTCGTGAAACGATTGATTGGCGCGCCTAATATTGCTTCGAAACGCTGGATTTTTGAGCAGTACGACACAACTGTGCGCACCAACACGGTCGTCGGGCCCGGTCCCAGCGACGCGGCGGTTGTCCGCATCAAAGGCACGAAACGTGGGTTGGCGGTCAAGACAGACTGCAACGGCCGATTTGTCTACCTGAATCCGAGGCGCGGCGGTCAGATCGCGGTCGCGGAGGCAGCCCGAAATGTAGTCTGCGCCGGCGGAGAGCCCCTGGCCATTACGAACTGCCTGAACTTCGGGAATCCATATAAACCCGAGGTCTACTGGGTTTTCAAGGAAGCTCTCGCAGGAATGGGTGATGCATGTCGCGCACTGGCGACGCCTGTGACCGGTGGCAATGTCTCGTTTTACAACGAAAATCCCGACTCGGCCGTATTCCCCACGCCAACCATTGGGATGGTGGGTCTCGTCGAGGATATTGATCGTGACACGACTACGGTGCCTTTCCGCAAGGCCGGGGATATCGTGTATCTTCTTTCCCCACGAGCGTGGCAACACCGTAACGATATCGGGGGCTCCGAGTATCTGGCCTGGATCCATCAGCGTACCGACGGCGACGCTCCGCATCTCGACCTCGAGGAGGAGAAGACCGTTCAACACGCCATGCTCGGGTTCATCCGTGCCGGGCTGGTCGAAAGCGCGCACGACGTCTCCGATGGCGGTCTGGCTATCTGCCTCGCGGAATGTGTGTTACACGCCGATCACCTCGGGGCAGACATCGATCTTGGCGGCGAAGCCGGTATCCGAACGGATGCCCTCCTGTTTGGCGAGGCACAATCCCGCATCGTGCTGAGTGGCCGGCCTGAGACGGAGACCGCTCTCTTTCAGAAAGCGGCCGCAGCCGGGGTGCAGTTGACCCGGATCGGCGTCGTGACCGATGGCCCTTTGTGCATCGCGCACGGCGGAGAGGCGCTGATAGAAGCCTCGGGGGCCGATCTTCGCACGATATATGAAAACGCGATACCCGATTTGATGCAGGGCAAGATATAATCGGCCGATACTCCCTTCGAGCATTAAGGTCCTCGGCAGGCGCAGATATTGTAACGATTACCCGGTCTTTCGAAACCAATAGGCCGACGATCATGTACATCGTCCCGCAAGACAAGACGCTACAGCTTTTACCGTAGGAGGCAAAATATGGCAGATAACGCCAAACCTGTTACCTTTACTGATGCCAATTTCAAGAGCGAAGTGCTCGACTCCGAAACGCCGGTGTTGATCGATTTCTGGGCGACCTGGTGCGGCCCCTGCCGTATGATCGCCCCGGTCATCGAGCAGTTGGCCGTCGAATTCGACGGTCGCGCAAAAATCGGCAAGCTGGACGTGGACCGCAATCCCGAAACAGCCATGCAGTTCGGGGTACGTTCTATCCCGACGCTCCTTTTTGTAAAGGATGGCCACGTGGTTGACCAAGTGATCGGCGCTGTTTCGAAAAAGATCCTGACCGATAAGCTGGAGGGACTGGTTTCTCTTCCGGCTAATTCCTGACGCTGGCCACTGCCGGCTCTATGCAGGCTTCGCCACGATAGATTTACCGGCCCGGAGGAGCGAAGTCGCCCCTCCGGGCTTTCCGTTTAACGGGACCCCCCACTACCGCACGTTTCATCATGAGTACAGGTATGCCAGCTGGTTCCCCCTTTCCCTCTGTTGATTTTTCGGCTGCCGTCGAGGCACCTGTCGTGATCGTGGGCACCGGGCCTGCCGGCCTGACGGCTGCGCTTTACGCCGCGCGGGCCAACCTTTCGCCTGTCGTATATCAAGGCATTCAGCCTGGAGGTCAACTCATTACGACCACCGATGTCGAGAACTACCCCGGCTTCCCCGATGGCATTCTCGGCCCGGACTTGATGCAGTTGTTCGAGAAACAGGCCGCTCGATTTGGCGCCGTCCTGCAGTACGGCATGGTAACACATGTTGATTTTTCTCAGCGTCCATTTCGGCTACTCGTGGACGAGGAGACGCCCGTTCTGGCACAGGCGGTGATCATTGCAACGGGTGCGTCGGCCAAGTACCTGGGCCTGGCCAATGAGAAGCGTTTGCTGGGATACGGCGTTTCCGCTTGCGCTACGTGTGACGGGGCGTTCTTTAAGATGATGGATGTCGCGATCGTCGGCGGTGGTGATACGGCGATGGAAGAAGCGCTCTTTCTCACCCGTTTTGCAAGCAAAGTTTATCTGATCCACCGTCGCGACTCGTTCCGGGCATCGAAGATCATGCAGGAGCGTGTATTCGCGAATGAGAAGATCGAGATCTTGTGGGATACGATAATCACCGACATCCTGGGTAAGAAAGAAGTGGATGGCATTGATATCGAGAATCTTAAAACGGGCGAGAAGCGGCAGATTCCGGTCAAAGCCATGTTTGCGGCTATTGGCCACAAGCCGAACACTGAGGTGTTTGCCGGCTGGCTTGACATGGATGAAACTGGCTACATCAAAACAAAACCCGGGACGACGTACACGAATATCCCGGGCGTTTTCGCCTGCGGCGACGCTCAGGATCATGTCTACCGTCAGGCCGTCACGGCCGCCGGGACGGGTTGTATGGCGGCTATCGACGCGGAACGGTGGCTGGCCGAGCACGGTGTGGCGGAACGAGCGACCGTGGCGTGAACCCTGGCGCGGCGCGGAGGTTATGCGCGGAGGAGATTTTTTAACACGAACCACACATTTTCTTTCCGCTCGCGGAGCCGGCGGTTGAAGTAGGGGAGCCACTCGGTGCCGTACGGGATGTAGACACGGACGTAGTAGCCCTCCTGGCGCAACTGAACCTGGGCCCTCGGTCGAATGCCATACAACATCTGAAACTCGAATCGATCCAACGGTACGGCCTGTTCGCGGACATACGCTCTTACGGCGTCGATGAGCTGGTCATCGTGAGTGGCAATGCCCGGATAGCGGCCACTGGAAATCAGCTGGCGTGCGTATTCGAGAAAGCGAACGCGGATCGTGGGCATATCCTGGTAGGCGATCTCAGCGGGCTCCTTGTACGCGCCTTTACAGAGGCGTACGCGTGCCTGGAGATCGATCATGCGCTGTACATCGCCGGCCGTGCGTTTGAGATACGCTTGAAGCACGACACCAACGTGGTCGGGATAGGTGGGATATACCTTCTCGAAAAGACGGAGCGTGGAGGCGGTGATATCGCTGCCCTCCATGTCCAATCGAACAAACACATCTTCTTGCCGCGCGACGTCGAGAAGCTGCCTCAGGTTATCCAGACAGAACCCTGCTTCGATCTTTTGCCCTAACATGCTCAGCTTGATCGAGATATTCGCTTCCGCGCGGAAGTTGCGGGAAGCGTTGGTCACCTTCAACAGCTCGATATAGGTGTCGCGCGCACGTTCCGCAATCTGTCGATCGCTGACATACTCCCCTAGCAGGTCGAGCGTTACGAAGAGGCCCTGATCGGTCAGGGTGCGGATAGCGGGGAGGGCCTGTTGGAACGACTCGCCGGCGACGAATCGGCTGGCGAGTGCGAAAGGGAGTTTCATCGGGAGGTGGAGCAGCCGATTCGCGCCGGCTCCCGGACGAGCTGTCCCGGGCGGCGCGGATTCTAGGCGTCGAGAACGCTGAGTGCAGCGCGTAGATCCCCGATCAGGTCATCGGGGTGCTCCAAACCGACCGAGAGCCGCAATAGGTTGGATGGAGTGCGTGTGGGCGGGGCTTCGACGGAGGCGCGGTGCTCGATGAGGCTTTCGGTTCCGCCGAGGCTTGTCGCGCGGCGGAAGACGCGAGCCGCGGCCGCGACGGCCATGGCACCTTGTTGGCCTCCCCTAACCTCTACGGAAATCATACCGCCGAAGTCCCGCATCTGCCTGGTCGCGACCTCATGGCCCGGGTGACTCGCGAGCGAAGGATAGTGAACGCGTTCCACGGCCGGGTGCACACTGAGGAAGCCGGCCACAATACGAGCATTTTCGCAATGGACGCGCATGCGAGCCGCCAGGGAACGCATACCCCGCAGGGCCAGCCACGCCCCAAAGGGGTCCATGACGGCGCCGCCGGCCGCCTGGAGTTTTCGAACGCGGCCGAACAGCCCTTCCGTCTGGCGAGCGACGATGGCGCCGCCGAGGACATCCGAATGGCCGGCGAGGTACTTGGTGACGGAGTGGAGGACAAAGTCGGCCCCCAATACAAGGGGCCGCTGGAGGAGAGGCGTGGCCCAGGTATTGTCGACCAGCACCTCGGCCCCGGCCTGGTGCGCGAGGCGTGCCACAGCGGCAATGTCTGTGATCTTCAACAGCGGATTGGACGGCGTCTCGATCCACACGAGGCGTGTTTCGGGGCGGAGTGCACGCTCAATCGCGTCGAGATTCGACATATCGACCGTAGTATGCTGGAGGCCCCATTCGGTAAAGGTCCCCGTTGCGAGTACCCGGACGCCGTGATAGACATCGTCCGGCATGATCACATGATCACCCGGTTTCAGGGACTGGAAGATCGTCATGGCGGCGGCCATGCCCGATGAAAATGCGGCGGCGGATGCTCCCCCCTCGAGCGAGGCGAGGGTAGTTTCGAACAGCCGGCGGGTGGGGTTATCGGCGCGGCTGTATTCATACGAACGAGGATACGCGCCGTCGGCATCCCGCTCGAAGGTCGTTGCCAGGTGAATCGGGGCGATCACGGCACCCGTAGCGGGGTCGACCGTGCAGCCGGCGTGCGCGAGAATCGTTTCCAGATTGGGCGTTGATACGGATTCCATGTTGACGTGTGAACCACAATGTGCAGGGGGGCGGCGGCGCACGATCTTCCTTCACGGTGCGACGTATACGGGCTGTCCTTTCAGTTGAATCGCAATCTACAAATCGAATTGAACGAACGCACTATTGCGGATCTCCGCGAAGAGTATCGCCGAGAGTCCATTACGGAGGGGGATGTGGCCCGTAATCCAATCGCCCAGTTTCGCCACTGGTTTCAGGAGGCGTTGGATGCCGCGCTTCCGGAGCCGAATGCCATGGTGTTGTCGACCGTTTCGCCTGGAGGTCATCCCAGTGCACGCGTCTTGTTGCTGAAAGGCTTCGAGGAAGAGGGGTTTGTCTTCTTCACCAACTACGCCAGCAGGAAAGGCGCCGAATTGGCCGGCAATGCCCATGCAGCCATGACGTTCCTGTGGCTCGCTCTCGAGCGCCAGGTTCGTATTGAAGGGTCGATCACGCGAACGAGCGCCGAGGCATCCGACGCCTACTTCGCCTCGCGCCCGCGGGGCAGCCAACTTGGGGCTTGGGCTTCGCCTCAGAGCGAAGTGGTTTCCGGCAGAGAAGCGCTGGAGGCCGACTATCGGAATATGGAGGCTCGATTCGCAGGACAGACGATTCCACGGCCGGCGCACTGGGGCGGCTATCTGTTGTCGCCCCACACCGTGGAATTCTGGCAGGGGCGCCCCAGCCGTCTCCACGACCGCATTCAGTACCGTACGGATCCTGCTGGAGACTGGCTGATCGAGCGGCTCGCTCCATGAAATGGGAGAGCACCGGTCGAATGCTAGGGTGTGTCGACAATCAACGAGGCAGGCGTCTTTCCGCCGATTTCGCGCAGCTCGTCGTTCCTTTTCTCGCGAGATGCGCTGCATCGCGCTCGAAAAGCGCCTCGATCTACACGAAATC
>Ga0163144_10001807_pt1 | contig 50085 bp, 38 predicted proteins | sample OliLak19BULKMAT1_FD_123175 | JGI IMG/M metagenome (GOLD analysis project Ga0163144, IMG submission 123175) | Freshwater microbial mat bacterial communities from Lake Vanda, McMurdo Dry Valleys, Antarctica - Oligotrophic Lake LV.19.BULKMAT1 | ecosystem: Environmental > Aquatic > Freshwater >... | reverse complement strand
GCTGGGACTCCAGCGCCTCGACGACATCGCGCGAGCTTGGCTCGCCTTTGGGCCTCCAAGTCGAGCGCGAAAAACCAGTGCGCGGCCCGTGTCCAGAGGCAGCACTCATGGGCAATGAGAAGGTCCTGGAGGGCCGCTCGATCTGATCCATTCCAACCAGGCGGCAACTATCTTGACACCCACCGGGGCCCTTCCGGCCAATCCAAGCATGAGCAGACCAACGAACAGCCAGCGCGGGGCACGACGACGGGGGCTATCCTCGCGTCACTTCACGACCCCAACCAAGATGCCCATAATCACGAGACTGCTGAGCCTCGCCGCCTGCTCGCTGATGGCGCTTCATCCGATCGAAGGCGAGGGCGCTGCGCCGTCGTCGCACATGGTCTACGACGGCCCCGTCGTGGGCGACATCCTCGTCAACGAGGTGCGCGTACCCGCGGCGGGCGAGGCCCTGTACACCTACTACGAAGCGCTCGGCTGGGGCGGCAAGGCGGCCGGTTATGCCGGCATCCAGGCGCACCCGAAGGCGCATAACTACATCTTCTCCATCTGGGACCACAAGGAGCACCAGGCTCCTATCACGGCGGTCTACACGGGGCCCGGGACCACGACTCAGACGTTCGGAGGCGAGGGGACTGGCTTGAAGTCATGGAACTTCGAGCTCGGCTGGGACACGGACGTCTGGTACACGCTCGTCACTCGGTGTTGGCCGGTCGGCGACCGCACCTACTATGGATTCTGGGTGCGATCAGCGCGCACGGGCGAATGGACCCACGTGGTGACGATGAACGTCGCGGCCGAGAAAGCGTATCTCCACGGCAGCAACGACGCGTTCATCGAGGACTGGCTGGAGACGGGCGTCAACGCTCGTACAAGTCACCTGCGCGGCTGTTGGAAACGCGACCTCGGCGGGGGCTGGCGCACGCTCGACCGCGTGAAGTACTCGGTCAATCACTGGGATTTGACGGAGGGCAAGCGCTCGTACCGCTTCCGCACGAACTGGAACGGCGGTGTGATCCAGGAAGAGAGCGGCGCACACTTCTTCATGACCGCCGGCGGTCGAGAGACCGAGCCGAAGGTGGCGAACCCATCCAACCACCGCGTGGAGAACGAACGCACGAAGCCGGACTACAGGCCGCTGGCCATTGTCGCCCCGAAGGTACGCGCGGCGGACAACGGCTCGCTCACCGTCACTTGGGACGTCGATCCGAAGTCACTGCCACAGTTTAGCTACACGCTCCGCGCCTACGACGATCCGGAGATGAGCGGTGAACCACTCGCAGAGCTGCGCGCAGTCGAGCCAGATGCCCGCGAGGTGACTTGGGAACTCCCCCGAGTCGCCACGCGTGCGCAGCGCCACGTACGCCTCGAATGCGAGGACATCCTCGGCAACGTGGTCGCGGTCACCGCGACACGTTGAGGGCGCTTCACTTCTCGAGGAGCCAGAGCTCGCTCGTCCGAGGGACGAAGCGCGACCACAGCAGGCGGCCCTCCACGTCGACGTCCAGGTCTCCGCCCGTCTCGGGGAGGCGCGCGATCGTCTCGTGTACGGTGCGCTCGACTCCGGAGTCGAGGTCCTTGGCGACGACGAGCCAAGAGCCGGCGACTTCGCTCGGCCGCACGAACAGCAGCTCGCGCCCATCCCTAGAGATGACGGGACAACGCCCGGAGGCAGCGAGGGGCGCGGGCGCCACCCCAGCCTCGAGACGGACGATTCCGCCGAAAAACGATTCGGCAACGAGCCAGGTGCCGTCCGGATTCCAGCGCGCTCGCAGGGCTGGTAGCAGCGGGCCGGGCTCGCTCGCCACGACGGCGCGCGACGCGCTGTCGAGCTCGACGATGAACGTTCCGGGTGGCTGGACGCCGAACACCGCGAGGCGCTGGCCGCCGGGAGCAGGCTCGGCGAATGGGTGATCCTGCATCGACCATCCGGGCACGAGCACACGTTCTGCTCCGCTCTCGAGGTCGACCTCGATCAAGTCGGACCCCGTCGAGCTGTCTCGATAACACAGCACGCGTCGATCGTCGATCCAACGCGGAAAGATGCGCAATTCGCCTTGGCCGCTGGTCGCACGCCGGGCCTCGCCGCTCGCGATGTCGAGCACGAACAAGGCCGCCGCAGCGCCGTCGTCTGCGCTGAAGACGATCCGCGTGCTATCTGGCGCGAACCGCGGCGACATGAGCGATCCACGCGATCTGTGGAGCACTCGTTCGAGGTTCGTGGCGGGATCCCAGAGCACCACCTCGTAGTCATCGCGCCGGTTCTGAAAAACCATGCGCGTCGAGGTGGTCGAGGGGCTCAGGTCGTCGCCCGCGCCGGAGGTCAGCTGCGCGAGCGCGCCGTCCTCGACACGCACGCTCCACAGATTGAGCGCGCCCCCACGATCGCTCGCGAATACGAGCGACGATCCATCGGGTGTGAACGCGAGATCGGCGTACCGCGCGCGCTCGGAGACCAAACGTCGCTGCTGTCCTGAGCCGAGGTCCAGGACCTCGATGACCCCGAGGGGACCGAGCTCGCTGCGCACAAACGCCAGCGTGTCGCCAGCGGACGAGAGCGCCGGATGCAAACTGAACTGGGGCGCGACCGAGCCGAGGTCGGCGCGGATCCGTTGCGCGTTGCCGGACGTAAGGTCGTGCGTGAAAATGCCGCCGTCGCGCTCGAATACGACCTTGGCGCCGTCTGCGCCGAACGAGGCGTTGCGTGCGCGCTCCAACAAGACGCGCGGTTCGCCCCCCAGCGCGGGGACGAGGAGCACACGCCCGACCTGACCCTGTTCGCCCTGCGCTTGTTCGTGGACGAGCAGCTGCTTGCCGTCGGCGGACCACACCGGTTCTCGAACTCCATCGACGGAGCGGGTGATCGCCCGAGGCGCCGGGTCGGCGATGTCCGCGACAAAGACTTGGGGGCGACCGTCCTCCTCCGACACAAAGGCCAGAGTTGAACCGTCCGGGGAGAGCGCCGGCTCCTCCAAGCGCTCGCGGATGAAGTTGAGTCGACGCTGCCGCCAGTGCTCGCCGAAGAGCGGGGGGGACACGGGCTCTTCGCCGCCCTGTCGGCCTCGCGAATGGAACGTCCAGATGCCGATCGCGCCTGCGAGCACGGCGAGCGCTCCGGAGACGACGAGCCATGGGTTGCGACCCGCCCGCCGCTCGTTGTGGAGCTCAGCAGGTCGGCCGCCGTCGCTCCAGGCCTGCAGCGCGTCTCGCAGCGCGCCGGCCTCTTTGAAGCGCTGCGTGCCGTCCTTGGCGAGCGCCCGGCGCATCACGCGATCCAACGCAGGGTCGAGGTCGGCCACCGGCGGCGGCTCGTCCTCGAGCACCGCGCGGATCACCGCGCCCACACCTTGGCCGCGCTCGAAGGCCGGTCGTCCGGCGAGCAGCTCGTACAGGACGGCGCCGAGGGCGAAGACGTCGGCAGACGCGTCGACCTCTTCGCCGCGGAGCTGTTCGGGCGCTGTGTAGCCGAGGGTCCCCAAGGTGGTCCCCGAGCGCGTCAGCTGAGGCGCATCGGCGATCCGCGCGAGCCCGAAGTCCATGACGACCACGCGCCCTCGTTCGTCGACGAAGAGGTTCGAGGGTTTGACGTCGCGATGCACAATGCCGCGGGCGTGAGCCGCCGCGAGCGCATCGGCGACCTGCACGCAGAGCGCGACCGCGAAGGCGTGATCGCGACCGCGCGCGGCCTCGTCGATCGGCAGACCGCGCAGGCGCTCCATGACCAGGAACGCGCGACCCTCCGCGTGTTCGAGCGCGTGGATCGTCAGGATGCCGGGGTGGTCGAGCGCCGAGGCGGCGCGCGCTTCCCGCAAGAGACGCTCCTCGGACTCGAGGTCGACGGCGAGGCCCGGATGCAGGAACTTGAGCGCGACCTCACGCTCGAGCGCAGTGTCCCGAGCGAGCCAGACCTCCCCCATCCCGCCTGCGCCGAGCCGTTCCACGAGCACGTAGTGCAGGAGCCGTCGACCCTCGATCATCCGGGCATGTTACTCGCGCGGCGTTCGACTTCGAATGTCGTGTGAACCCCGGGCGCCCGCGCGAGGCCCGTCGGCGGATCCGGAGGAATCTCGAGGTCGGCGCCGTCGCCGTGCGGCTCCGCGGTGTCTATTCCGAAGACGTCCGAGGCCTCATCTGCGACGAGTCGACCGACGCCCGACCCTATCGACGAGCCATCACGATGAACCAAGCCAATGCCAGCACCGAGGATCCCGCGGACCTAGGCCTTCGCATCGAGGTCTTCGTGACCTTGGATGGAATCCAGGGCGACGGCTTCCGATGACGGCCCGCTGGTTACCGATCGCCGCGAGTCGGAGTGTGGTCGAGCGGCCAGCCACGACGCGGCCAAAAGCGCCTCTAGGCCGAAGAAGATTGTGTTGTGGGAGAGAAAGCGCGTCGCCGCGACACGGCCGACCAGCGCGGGCGTCGTCAAGGCGATCGACGCCAAACCGAAGATCGTCAGAGCCCATTCGAGTCGGCGCGCGCGGGGGCCCTCGGTTGCCAGGCAACGCTTGAGCAGCACCGCGACAGGGACAATGAGCCAGATCATGTGCGCCTTGTGCACGAGCGGCGCAGAGGCGAGCACCCAGCACACAATCAAGCCGGCTTCGGCGGTCCAACCGACGGTGCCCGGCGCCCAGCGCCGCCGCGCGACGCGGACAAACACCGCGAGGGACTGGAGCGCGATCAAGCCGATCACGACGAGTCGCGCCGTGTCCGGGTCGAGCGCGACGATGTTCGCCTGCTTGCCTGTATGGGTCGCGGCCGAATCCGTCAGCAGCCGATAGCCGGCCGCGTACAGGCTCTGCCCGGGCAGATACTCGCGCTCGTCGAGCAGCGCTTGCCCGCCTCGGACATAGGGCGCCGCGGTGCCTGCGAGCCAGTTGTGGACATCGCTCGCGAAGTCGCGCGGACCGAGCGCCAGGCAGGGCACCGCGACGCCGAACAGCAGCAGCGACGCGCCTCCTGCCCAGACGCCACGCCAGCGGCGTTTCAACAGGAGCCAGAGCAGAAAGACGCCCGGCAGCACCTTGAGCGCCGCGCCCAACCCAAACGCCACGCCAGCGCGGGCCTCCCGTCCGTCCTTCAACGCGAGGAGCCCGATCACGATCGTGGTGAGGACGACGATGTTGACCTGTCCGTTCGCGAAGTTCGAGTCCGCGAGTCGCAGGAGAAACAACAGCGGCGCCCAGTACAGCCAAGGCGCAGGCGGCCCACGCTCGGTCGCGATCCGCGCCGCGGCGCGCGCGCACCAAAGCACGAGCCCGAGGTTCAGAAGCTGCCAGAGGAGCGACGCAGCGGACAGCGGCAACAGCGCCAACGGCGCAAACGCGACCGCGAAGAGGGGCGGGTAGATGTAGTCTTCGACGCCCGACGGAAGCTCACCGTCCAGCACAGCCCGGCCTGCGTCCAAATAGATCGTGAAGTCCGTCCCCTGTGGGCGGAGCGATTTGTTCCAGCTGCGAACCGCGAAGAACAGGCAAGCGACCGCGACGAGGCCGAACGCGATGGCATGGCCGCGGCTCGCGCCGGGAGGGTCGAGTGGTTGGGCCTCTGTCACGGGCGCAGGCTAGAGGTTCGTCGGTTTGCGGGACGTCGCATCTGCGGGTCGGTCATGGCTCCGTCACGAATTCGCCTCAGCCGCAGGGCCTGTGCTCGCCCGCGCGATGCACAAGCCCATCAGCAACACCGCGGCCCAGGTGACGACGGAGACCGCTTGCAGAGCGTTCTTGCCGTTTTCGCCGACGAGCTCTTGTGACAGAAGACTGCAGCTGACGTAGTAGGCAGCGAGCGTCCAACCCAGCCATCGCTGGCGTGAATCAACCGCTTCCGCGGTGAGGCCGAACAGCACGGGCAAGAGCGCGACGTGGTGCGCTTTCCACGTCACGGGAGAAAGCAAAAGGCACAGCGGCACGAACGCCATCGCCGCGAGCCACTCCTGGCGACCCGGTCTCGCCCGCAGCGCGCTCAGCGCGCACAGGCTCAGCAACACGAGCGAAAACCCGCGCGCGATCCAGGCTGCGGAATGCGCGGACACTTCGACGAAGTGAACATCCAGCGCCCTCGAGTCTCCCGGCGAGCGCACGAGCCGGTACGTCGCTTCGCGCAGGCTCTGGTTCATGGCCTCGAGCGCCGGCGGCATGCCGTCCGGGACCAGCGCGGACTCGTGCAGCTCCTCGAGCTGCGCGTAGGCGACGACCGAGGAGAACCAATCGCGCGCGAGGCCGAGGTAACGCTCGAGCCCGAAGAACGGAGCCGGCGCAAAGAAGAGCGCGCTCGTCAGAACAGTCGCGCTGATCACCGTCCGCCAGCGGCCCCGCAGCGCATAAAAGAGCAGGAGCGGCGCGAGATTCGGCTTTGCGATCAAGCCGAGCGCGATCACGAGTCCCGCGCGGCCTTCGCGGCCGGCGAGCGCGAGCTCGAGGCCCAAGAGCGCGAGAGTCCCATAGAGCAGGTTCCCGCCGCCTGCGGCCATGTCCCGCAGGAGAAAGCGACTGACGAGCAACAGCGCCAACGCAAAGAGCACGGGCACATGCGGCGCCAGCTCCGGCCAAGACGCGCGCGTACGACGTCGCAAGAGCACATAGAGCCCCACCAGCGCGCCGCACTGGAGCGACGACCACACGAGCCGCGCCGCGCGCGTCGGGAGCAACGCCAACGGTGCGCACACGATCGCATAGGACGGCGGGTAGGGCCCGTGCACACGCTGGCCATTGGCCGGATCGAAGTACGGGTCCTCACCCGCGAGGCTGCGCGCGCCGAATTCCTGGTTGAGGACGAGCACGCCGGCCTCTTTGCGCACGGCCCTCGCCATCAGTAGCACCATGCCGACCATCGCGACGATCGCGAGGACACGGTCTCGCCGCGCTCGCGCTCGCGGCGCATCGGGCGCGACGAGGCTGCGCAGCCGGGCCCATGTCGGCATCGCTCCGCTGGTCTCGCCCGACTCCACGGCGACCATTGGACATCAGCGGCGGCCTCGACCGCCTCCCATTCTCGGCGGCGACGCATGCAGGACGTCGGACGATCAGGCTCCGGTCAGCGCGCCGAGGGACGTCGCTCGGAGCGGGTTCCGAGAAGGTCTATCACCAGGGCTCGACCAGCCCCGCCGACAGCTCTCGGAGTCGGCCCAAGAGGGGCTCGTCGGGCTGGATTCCGGCCGTCGCGAGGGCGCAACAAGTGCGCACCAAGTCGACCGCGCGCGGGCGGGCGTTGGGGTTCAGCGCGCCCTCCTCGACGAGCTGGCGGAAGACGTCGAGCGCTTCCTCCCGCTCGCCGGACCGCCAGAGGGCCTCGGCGACCGGCCGCAACGTGTCGCCGCGAAAGACGTCGGGGATCTCGTCGCGGCGAGCACCGAACAAGGTGAGCGAAGAGCCGAGGAGCGCCTCGCCACGCGTGGCGTCGCCAGCCCGTGCGAACGCGGCGCCGAGGCGCGCCGTCGCGGGCACGGTGACATCAGGTGTCCAGGTCGAGGCCTCGAGGGTCGCCCGCGCGGCTTCGGCGAGCCGACCGGCCTGCGCTGAGTCGCCATGCTCCAGCGCGTGTTCACACAGCTCGAGGCCGTACTCGAAGCGCAGCGTGCTCGGCATCGTGCGCGCCGCCTCGCCGACGAACTCTTCGAGCTCCGCGCGAGCCTGTTCGTCCCTGTAGAAGCGCTCGTGCAGCTCCAGGGCCCCGCCGAGCACCCCTTGCATCAGCTCGAAGCTCTTCAGCTCGACCAATCTGCGGTACTCCGCCAGCTGTAGATCGAGATCCTCGCGGGGCAAGAGCCGAGCCTTGGCGCGGGCTAATTCGCGTCGCTCCGAGTCCTCGAGCTCGCGCTCGAGCGCATGCACGGCTTCCGGACGATCGAGGGCGAGCTCAGTCATCGCCACTTGCTCGAGGATGACTTGGGCGCGCCACTCCTGATCGCCCGACTCGATCGCGCCGGTCGCGATGGCGCGGGCCTCTGCTTGGTGTCGTTCAGCCGTCGCGAGGTCACCCTGAATCGCCGCGCGGTGGGCGAGCTTCCCATAGGCCTCACCGCGCTGCCAGTTCGCGATTCGATCCGCGAAACGTCTGGCCCGCTCGAATTCGCCGAGCGTGAGGCAAGCCTCGACGACTTCGGCCTGCGCGCGCGAACGATTCTTGATGTGCGGATGAAGGGGCATGCGCGACGCCGCGTCAAACGCGAGCTCGAGGAGCTCCAGTCGCCACGGCTCGATCGTCTCGGGCGGCGCCTCGGGCGGCGCCTCTACGTTCTCGGCGAGGCCGCCCACGACTCGTGTCGTCGTCCGACTCGACGCTGTCGCTTCGCCGACGGAATCGGTGCCGGGCGCTCGCGACTTCTCACACGCGGCGAGCAGAGAGAGGCAAGCGATGGTCGCGAATCGGGTGAGGACTAGTCGGTGCATGGATCGTCGGGTCGCGCGCAGTTCCTGCGCCGAGGTTCGCGGTGCAGTCTCAAAGGCATCCGTCGTATTCAACGGCTGGAAGCTGTTCGCGCAGGCGTGGCACACGCGGATTCTGGAACGAGAATAGCCCGGCTCCGTGGCTGCGGGGAGCCACAGAGCGCGGGCATTGAGACCTCTGCGCTGCGCGCAGCGATCTACGAGCACGGATCACTCGAAGGTGATCGAGAGTCCGACCGTGAAGTTCGAGCGCGGCTGGCCGCCCACCGTATCACGGTGCCAGCACTGGAAGTTCCAGGTCTGGCCGACAGCAGCGGCGACGAAGGCCGCCGGCTGCGGAATGCTCTGGTTGTTGATCGCCAGGCTCACGGCGCCAGCGGGGCCCGCGTTCTGGATTTGACCCGGCCCCGTGTAGCGACCGATGTTGCCAGCGAGGCACAGGTTGCCGAGGCTGGTGCCGGGCGTCGCGACGAAGCCCTGCGTCTGGCTGACGACGAACAACGTGAACTCGTTCGGCGGCAGGTTGCTGGCGTTCAACACGAGGTTGTTCGCAGCGAGGTTCGCGCTGCCGGTGCCCGAGAGGGCGCCGGTCAAGCCGACCGAGTTGCTGTTGGCGACACAGTAGTTGGTGCCGACACACTCGTCGCTCGTGAAGCCGAAGGCATCCGAAGCGGTCCAGTCGCAGAGCCAGCTCGCGCCGTTCGGGCTGAAGGCGCCGCGGTAGCCCACCGGCGAGAAGAACCCGTCGGTCGGGGCCGTCGCGACACTGGTCGCGGCAGCATTCGTCGCGCGCGGGTCGAGGGTGGCGACGGGGAGCAGCGTGCGCCCACCACGCGTGATCGGGCCCGACCGCGTGATCGCGCGGATCGGCGCGGCATTCGGGTCGATCAGGCCGGACTGATCGACGTTGTTGTTGCCCGCGGCGAAGACGCCCCGCGCGATGGCCTCGTTGTTGGCCGTCGCGTTGAGGTTACGGAAGAAAACCGAGTCGCTGATCTCCGCGAGCTTGCCGGAGGTCTGGGCCGTGTAGAACGCCGCGGGGCTCGCCGGAGCGTTGACCGTCGAGTAGACGTTGAAGTCGGTGGTCCAGGTGGCGGGCCAAGACAGGGTGCCGTTGTGCCCGTAGCCTGCGCCACCGTCACCGTCGATGTTGTCGAAGTTCACGACGTTGCGGCCGACGTCCATCAGGATGCTGTTGCGGATCTGGACGCGCGCGTTGTCGCGCCACGCCGTGGCGTGGTCGCCACCGGCCGGCTGACCGATGAGGGTCATGTTGTAGGCGACAGCCGACGTGACCGGCTGCCAATCCGAGTTCTCGGCGCCGTCCATCTCCATCATGTTGTCACAAACGCCCGAGCCCGAGGACGCGTTGAGGCTGTGACCCTGCACGATGAGGCCAAACTGCACTTTGCCGCGCCAGCCCTGGTCGACGTCGAGCGAATCGTCGCCGATGTTCCAGATGGCGAAGTTCTTCACGTTGACCTTCCCGCCCCAGATCTCGATGCCGTCGTCGACGTTGTTCATGATCTCGACGTGCGTGACATCCGTGCCACGACCGACGCCGCCCATCGAGAGGCCGTTGAGCTCGTTGTTGAGCGCGACGACGCGCCCGGTGTAACGCAGGGAGACGTAACGCAGCGTGCCGCTGTCGTCGTCATCGTCGCCGCCGCCGTAGAGCACGTTCGGGTCGCCCGGGAACGCAGCGACGAGGCCCTCCATCGCGCCGATGTTGCTGGCGTTCGGCGCGGCGGTGTTACCGGCGATCGCGTTCTCGCTGAGGTAGCCGCGACCCATCAGGGTCACGTTGCCCCACTCGTTCGCGGACTCGCGCCAAGTGCCCGAGCGGCGATCGCCGCCGATCCAGGTCGCGACGTCCGCGTCGGACGTGAAGATGATCGGCTGCGACTGGGTGCCGAGCGCGATGATCTGCCCGCCGCGGGCGACCGCGAGGCTGCCACCGACGTTGGTGCGGCTCGCGATCAGGGTCCCGGCCTCGATCGTAAGCGTCGCGCCGGGAAGTACGTAGACCTGGGTTTCGAGCTTGTAGACGTTGTTCGCCGTCCAGGTGGTCGACGTGGAGATATTGGACGTGACGAGAACGTCAGCGGCCATGGCGCTCGACATGAGGCCCATGCCCGCGACCAGAGCGAGGCTGGCGTTGCGAGCGACGGAGATGTGGTGGATTTGCTGCACGGAAGGGACCCCTCGGTGGGGAAATCAAGTTCGGTCGGCTGCCGCCGGCTGACAGGACGCCCCTGCCAACTCCGCGGTGGATTGCAGAAGAAGGTAGGTGCGCTGCTCAAAGGTCCGATCAAGGCGGGGCGAAGCGTCGAACAGGACTCTCGGCCGTTGACGCCCCATAATGCGACGAGGCCCGCGGGCGACGTCGCTCGCGGGCCTCGTCGGCCGGGACCTCGATCGCTCAGCGCCCCTGAGCAGCTCGCTCGATCTGCTCGAGGTACTTCTGGATATTCTCGCGCGGCCGGATGCTCTGAGCCCGGCGCAAGAGGGGCAGCGCTTCGCGATATTGCCCCAACCCGACGAACAACTGCGCATGACGCACCTTCGCGTCCGCTTCGAACTCCTCGAGACCCGCGGCTCGCTCGAAGTAGAACGCGGCTCGCTCCGCATCACCTTGCTTGCCATAATGCTGCCCGAGGAGGATCAGCGCCTCGCCGTCGAGCGGGTCCAGTTGCACGATCTCCTCCAAGACGGTCGCGTCGGCCTCGCCCTCGCCAGTCGCTGCCGCGAGTCGCACGCGCGCCTTCAGGAGCTCCTTGCGGTCGTCGGGCAGAACCTTGTCGCCGACGATTCGCTCGATGCCGTCGAGGAGCGCCTCTGCTTCACTGTGTGCGCCGCGCGCGCGCAGCACATTCAGCGCCCCGAAGAAGCGCTTCAACTCGCCTTCGGGTTGCAGCTCCAGGGCGCGCAGGTACGAGTCCACGCCGGGCTCGAACAGTTGCTCGTTCAAATAGATGTTCCCGAGCGTGCTGAGCGACTCGAAGTTCGCGGCGCCGAGGCGATCCGCGATCTCGAAGTTCTCGGCCGCCCTCAGGGGCTCTTGCAGGCCAATGTACGCATTCGCCTGCAACATCCAGAGGTCGGCCCGGTCGGGTGACTTCTCGAGCAGCGAGCCCAAGAGCGTCACGGCCTCGGCGAATCGGCGCTGCTTGAAGAAGCTGCGCGCGAGGCCCATCGGCCAATCCGGCGTGATCGGATCGAGGAGCACCGCCATGCGGTACGCGCTCTCGGCAGACATGTGTTGCTCGAGATTCGTATACGCGTACCCGAGCAGCCCGTACGTGATGCTGTCGCCGCCCCCGAGCTCGATGACGCGGGTCAGGGCGGTGGCGGCGGGCGCGAACTCATTGGCTCGCACTTGCACGAGCGCGAGGTTCTTCCATGCCCGCCGGAAGTTTGAAGCCTTCTCCACAGCCACGCTGTAAGCCTCAGCCGCCAGCGAGAACTCTTCCGCCTGGAAATGCAGATTGCCCCGCATGAAGTCGAAGACTGCGCTCGACGCTGGCCCACCTTGTTTCGTGAGGGTGCCGAGCGCCTTGTCGATCTTCCCCGCGCCGATGAACTCCATCACTTGCTGCAAGTGCTCTCGCTCCTTCTCGGTCACGGTCGGTTCGATGTCGGTCGCCGCGATGTAGCTCTCCGTGAATCGCTTCCTGAAGCCTGGATCGTTCCAGAGCGTCAGATCGAAATCAGTCCACTGGATCGCTACGACCGAACCGGGCGCCTCAGGTGGCGCCTCGTCCCGAAGCGCGAGGCGCCGTTCCGATGCTCCCGTGGCAGCGAATGTGGTGGAATCGGGGCGTCCGCCTTCGGACGCTCGGCACGCGACGAGGGACGCAACCAGCGCAGTGCCGGCCAAGATTCGAGAGAGCTGGTTCATGATGCGAGGTGTCCTTGGGGCGAGCTGTGACAAGGCCCGAAAGGAGTTCAGTCAGGGAACGTGATCGGCTGGCGCATGCGGAAGCGCACGGGTTCACCCTTGCGCCTACCGGGTTCGAAGCGCCATTGCTTGATGGCGGCGAGGGCCGCGCTATCAAAGAGCGGATCGGTCGATTGTTGGACGATCGGGTTCTCGACCCTTCCGCGCTGGTCGACGATGAACAGCACGTACACCGTGGCCGGCGCGCGCTTGCGCAGCTTGGCGGTGAACGCCGGATTTGCGCGGTGAGTCGCGCGCGGCTCCTGATCGAGGTCCGCCAAAGAAAAGAGCGCGTCGAGGTCTTCCCCCGCTGCCGTCGGCGTGATGAGTCGTGACGCGAAGTCGCCACCGAGAAAGCCCTCTCCGACCGTCGCGTTGAGTGCCAGCTCGAGCTGTGCCAGGTCGAGGAGCGGCACGTCCTCTGCCAGCTCTGGCGGCGGCGGCTCCTCCTCGGGCTCGGGCTCCGGCTCCTCCTCCTCGATCGGAGGTGGAGGCGGAGGGAGCGCGGCGGTGTCCATGGACTGCAAGACCGTGTCCTTGTCGGGCTGCTTCGTGATCGCCTGGATCAACGGCAGAACGAGGAACACGGCGACAGTGAGGACGCACGCGCCTGCGACGACGAAGAAGCCGTGGGCTGTTCGCCCTAGAAACGACGGTCTGCGTGCGTGTCTCATCGACCGATCAACCTTTGTTCGCGGCCGTGGCGAGGCTGACCTTCGTCGCTCCGGCGAGCTTCGCCTCGTCGATGATGCGCGCCAGAATGCCAGTCTGGGAGGCTTGGTCTGCCTGGATAATGACCGGCGTGTCCTCCTTCTGGATGATGCGCCGCACGATCGCCTGCACGCCGCCGACGCCGACGTCGCGCCCGTCGTAGACGACCTGACCGTCGGCGGTCAGCGCGATGAGGATGCTGGTCTTCTCGAGCTGCGAGGCCGACGCCGCTTGCGGTTTGTCGACCTCGACGCCGGTCTCGTCCACGAAGACCGTCGTGACGATGAAGAAGATCAGCAGGATGAACACGCAGTCGATGAGAGGCGACATATCGATCGCCGTCTCTGTCTCGTCGTCGGCGCTCGATTCGCGAAAACGTCCCATAGTGTGAGTTCCTTCGGGTCAATCGGCGTGGGCCGGAGCGACCGCGCGCTGGCTCGTGCGCGGCATGGAGGATGAATTCGTGGGGCCCTTGACAGCCAGACGCGCGCGCAGGATCTCTGCGACACGCTGCGACGCGATCGCGCGCGCGCGCTCGAGCCGCGCGGCGCTGTTACCGCGGTGCAGGGTCTGCGTGCTGACCGTCTCGACGTGCGCCAAGAAAGCCTTGTAGCGCTGAAAGCGGCGGTTCAACTGGTACTGGAAGAACAGGCCGGGCAGCGCGATGACGAGGCCCGTCTCGGTCGTGATCAGCGCTTCGGAGATGCCGCGCGCGACCATGTTCATGGTCTTGTCGCCTCCCGAGCCCGCTGCGAGCGCGCCGAACGTCGACAGCATGCCAGTCACGGTGCCGAGCAGGCCCACGAGCGGCGCAGCATTCACACACACGCCCATCACCTTGAGGTCGCGCTCGAAGGGCGCGGCCTCAGTAGCCCGCAGCGCCGCGAAGCGCTGGGCGGTGTCTTCGAGAGTCGCCCCTCCTGTCACGCTGTCGAGGATCTCGCCGAGGTCGCCGCGGCGCTCGTGCGGGTGATCGATCCAGCGCCGCCACGTATCTTCGGTTACGGCGACCCGGCTGCGTCGACGGAGCCGTAAGTAGATGTGTGTGCCGACACCAAACATCGCGAAGGCGATCAGCGCGATCGCGATCATGGCCCAGCCGCCATCGAGCCAGATCTCGATGGCTTGCTGGCCCAAGGTCTGTGCCGCCTGACTCGCGCGTTCGAAAAGCTGCTGCATGACTCACCTCAGCGGACTGTGGATGGCTGGGATTTGGCACGGGGACGCCCGTTGATGTCGAGCGGACCGAGCATCTCGCCGAGGATCTTGGTGACCTGCTCACGGATGAGCGCCTCGTCCGGCACAGCGCTGCCCTCCGTGGCGGCCACACTGACGCCGCGCACCTGGCGAGCTCCGTCGTCCGGAATGCGATTGACGAAGCCGACCGCGGTCGCCTCCATGTCCGCCACGATCCCGCGCGCCTTGCGGGACAGGAACGCGTGCATCAACAGGGACGGAATCGCGACGATCAGTCCGAACTTGGTCGTAATCAGCGCCTCGGAGATGCCACCCGAGAGCGACTTCACATCGCCCGAGCCGAACACGGTGATCAGCTTGAACGTATTGATAATGCCGGTGACCGTGCCGAGCAGGCCGAGCAGCGGCGCCGAGGCGGCGCAGATCGCGATGAAGGGCAGGAACGAGTTGAGCCGCAGCTTCGCGGTGAGCACGTTCTCGTACATGGCCTCCTCCACGAGCGCGCGCGGCTCGTCGAGGTGCTGCACGCCGGTCCAGAGCATCCCCCCTAGCGGGCCGCGGTCGCTCACGGCGCTGCCGAGCTTCTGGGTCGCTTCGCGGTCATTGCGCGCGACGGCCTCGAAGAGCTGCTGGACCGTTTTGCGGCCCGGACGGCGCACAAAGGTGAAGCGGATCCACTTGGCGAGCGCGACGAGGAGCGCCGCGGCGGCCATGAGGAGGATCGGGATCATGACCGGACCGCCATTCTTGATGTGCTCGACGAAGCCCTCCTGGGTCGCCTCCATCTTGTGGGCGTTCCCGAGGGTCGGGTCGAAGGGCAGCGTCCCCGCACCCTCGACCACCAGCTGCCCCGCGCTCGCGTTGTCCTCCGGCGTGCCGAACGGCGCGACGATCGGCTCCGTCGAGAGGCGCTGCTCCGCCGTGCCGACGAGGTGCCCGGAATCAGCGCGAAAGAGGGCATAAGGGCCCACCAGCAGGAACTGGCCACGCTGTACGAGCCCGTTGGGATCGACGGCGTTGCCGGCAAAGCGAGTGCCTCCCAGCGCGTCCTCGAGCCGCTCGAACGAGCGCGTCAGGAGCGAGGCTTGAACTGCGAAGACCTCGCGCTGATCCAGGTCGGGCTTCTCCGGGGCTGTGCGCGCCGCATCGATCGATTCGCGGTAGCGCTGCTTCTCACCGATGTGGAGCCGGGACTCGAAGTTGCGGATGTACTCGCCGAGTTGATTGGCGACGTAGCTGGACTCGTCCTTGCGCTGCTTGAGTTCGGTGCGCAGGTTCGAGAGGTCGAGGCTGCGCCCGTCGATTTGCCGCGTGACATCTTGCAGCTCGGCGCGCGCAGCGCTCAGCTCGAGCTCGAGCGCGCTGAGCTCTTCACCCAACGGAATGCGCTCGGCGACAATCGCTTCGCGCAAGGTCGCGAGCTCCACAAGGCTTGTTTCGAGTCGCGCCCCGAGGTCGGTGCGCGCCGACTCAAAGGTCGGTGTCTGAGCCAGGCCCAGACTGCAAGACAGGAGCCCAACGGCTACGACGGCTCGCATGATGCGCATGGCTGTGGCGTGAATGGATCGCGGTTCGTTGATGTCAGTTCTCATCGCGCGCTCCTCTCTGCCGCATCGACGATGAGGGGCAGACTCACGAACGCCGCGGGCTTCTCGTTCTGGAAGACCGCGATCGCCGCCAGGATCGCCGGCGCGGCGTCGTCAGCAGGAGTCCATGACCAGCCATCTGCTGTCGGCGTGCCGTATCCAGCAGCGCTGCCCTTAGCGCTGGCGTAGTAGGCCTGTCCAACTCCGACATAGAGCGTCGAGACTTCCATCGACGAGCCGTCGGGGAGCTCGCGCACTTCGAGAGCGAGCTTCACTTCACGGTTGAACTTGTCGGATTCGTTGAGAATCGCGAGCACGTTCAAGAAACGCTCGGAGAGACTGACCTTGGTGTCAGACGGATCAGCGGGGATTCGCTGGGATGTGATGGAGACGCGCTCTTGCAGGGGCGCGGGCAGGCGCGGAAGCAAGGCTTTGGCGCGCGTCTCGAGCTCGACGATGGTCGCGAGCAGGGCCTCGCTGGTCGTGCGCAGCCCTTCGACCTCGCTCTGCAATTCGACGCGCTTCTTGTCGCTCTCACCGACCGTTCCCCGCGCCTCGTCGATCTTGGTTCTCAAGGTCTCGATCTCGCGTTTCACGAGCGCGACTCGATCCTCGAGAAGGGCCCGCCCCTCCGCCCAATCTCGCTTCTCCTCCGAGATAAGTCGGCGCGTGTCGACCCACCGCTCGAGCGTCGCGCGAGTCACCTCGATCGGCGCTTCGTCATCGCCGAATTCTCCGAGAGAACCCGCGATCGATCCCGAGAGCGGCCCCGACGGCAGGACCACGAGCAGCGCGGCCAGCGGAATTACGAGCGACGGCATGCGTCGCGGTGCGCGAGGGTGAGTCATGGTCATTTGTCCGATTCGAAGGACCTGATAAGGCGATCAGAAGGTGAAGCTGGCGGAGAGGCTGAGGGTGTACTCGATGCCGCGCGTGAACGAGTTCCGCGTGAGCTCTTCGTCGATGTACTGCGAGCGGTACACCTGCTCGATGGTCGGGTTGGTGAGGTTCTTGGCCTGGAACTGAAGGCGCAGGAATCGTCCGAGTTGCTGCGAGAGCGAGAAGTTCAACGTGTCGAACTCGCGCGCGTAGATGCTCGGGACGAAGTTACCGAGCGACTCACCGGGACCCGCGACGAGAGTGTCACCCTGCACCGTATAGAAGAGCCCGAGCTGAGTGCCTGTCGTCGGCAGGTCGTAGGTGAGAAACAGGTTGTAGAGGTGGTCCGGCGCGTTCGTCATGTCGCGCTCGGTGATGGGCGCAGCGATGTTCGGCTGACTGAGCGCCTCGATCTCGAAGTCGGGCAGCTGCACGCGGCCGTCGATCCACGTGGCATTGACACCCACTCCAAATCCGTCGAGCTCGGACCAAAGCTCACCGAGGCTCTGACGCACCTCGGCCTCGATGCCGCGCAAACGACCTTCGGGGTAGTTGACCGGCGTCGTGAAGTCGAAGCCTGCGAGACGCTGCACGGTCTCGATAGGGTTCTTGATGTCCTTCTGGAAGAGGGAAAAGGACATCAACGCGCCAGGGCGCGGCACATAGTCGGCGCGCAAGTCGTAATTGGTCAAGTCACTCATTTGGAGTTCCGGGTTGCCGATGAAGATCGGTCCCCCGAGGAACTCTTGCTGGATGATCGGGGTCAGCTCCTTGAACGTCTGACGCGCGATCGTCTGACTGAAAGCTGCGCGCAAGGTCAGGGAATCGGTGACGGCGTAATCGAGGCCGATCGCCGGCAGTACATCGTCCTGCTCAAACGTGACGTCGGAGTCACCGGGATTCAACGTCACCGGAGCGGTCGCGCCAGGCGGGAACCAGGTCGCGTCGCCCTCGGGCTCGTTTACGATCCCGATGTCAGTCGACTCGAAACGCGCGCCGAATACGATGTCGAGTCGCTCGCTCAGCGGCAGCTCCATCATCCCGTACCAGGCGGCGATGTCCTGATTGCCGCGGTAGTCGATGTCGAACGCCGAGGCCGTGATCGCGTGCGGCTCGTTCGGGAACGACGCGCTCCAGAACTCCTCCCACTCGCCCTGGAACATCGCCGCCCCGTCGCCGAAGTTGCTGAACGTATCCTGGTTGAACGTGCGGTCGACGCTGTCCCCGAAGTAGCCGACCTGTGCAAAACCGCGCTCGCCGCCCCACTGCTCGAAGGGCCACTTCAAATTCAGCGCGAGCTGAGTGCTGTCTTCTTCGATCGTGGTGAAGATCCGCTGCAGGTTGCCGAGGTTGAAGTTGGCTGCTGGCTTGAACGGCAGGAAGACCGGCTCGGTCGTGAACGGCGGAATGAACGGCGGCGCACCCGGGTTGAACGACGCAGGGAGCCAGAGGGAGCCGAATTGACGCTTGTCGGGTTGATCTGCGTTCGCAAAACTCGAGGAGACCGTCCAATCCAGCACTGGGGCCTCGAAGCGCAGCGCGTCGCCGAGCTCGAACCCGTCACCGGGGAGCTGATGCTTGCCGTTTAGCTGCAGAGTGCCCGCCGAGCGCTCGGTGTACTCGAGGGTTTCCGTGCGGATATAGGGAGCTGCGTTGACCTCGTTGGAGGTGTTCCCGGGCCCCATCGGGTCCGTAGGGTCGTACCCCGGGAAGAAATACTCCTTGCCACGGGTGTCCTCGGCGAGCGTCGCCGTGTCCGTGACGTTGCGCGTATACAGATAAGTGAGCGCGACTTGGTGGTTTTCGGTCTCGACGCCGAAGGTCGCGAGCCCGCCCCAACGAACACCGATGGACGACTGTCGCACATCGAAAAGCGCCGTCTTGAAGTCCCCCTCGAGTGGCGTGCCCTGGAGCGTCTGGGGGACCAGGCCCGAGCCAGGGGACGCCACCCAGTACGAGTTGTTGACACCGTCGTCGAAGAAGGTGTTCTGACGTTCGTAGAAGAGGCTCAGGAAGCCGCCCACCTTGACCTCGTCATTGACGAACTCGCTGCCGCCGCCCGCGATCGACCACTTGTGGTTGACCGGGGCCTCATCGGTGGAGACACCTACGGCGCCGGTCCAATCGTCACCCAAATTCTCGGTCTGGATTCCGGGTCGGCCGTGGCCCCTGCCGAGGGAGTCGACGCCGCCGCCTTCGTAAGTCAGGAAGTCCGAGCGCCCCGTGACCTGGGTCGCATGCCCGATCTGGCTACTGAACTGAATCGTCGTTTCCTGGGGGATGCCGCGCAGACGCACGTCGACTGCGCCTCCCGAGGCGTCACCCTGCTGCGACGGCAGGAAGGTCTTCGTGACCTGCAAGCTGTCGATAACGGTGCTCGGGAACTGATCGAGCTCGACGGCGCGCTTGTCCTGGTCCGCGGAGGGCAGGCGCACACCGTTCATCTGCGAGCTGACGTAGCGGTCGGGAAGACCACGGATCACCGCGAACTTGCCGTCCTGCACGGACGCGCCCGCGACGAGACGCAAGGCGCTCGAGGCATCGCTCGCACCCGCCCGAGACATGAGCTCCGAGCTGATCGAGTCCATGAGCGCCGCGCTGTCGAACCGGAGCTCCAGGAGCGCCGCCTCCCCGCCGCCCCCCATCGCCAAGAGGTCCTCGACGACGAATTCTTCCATCTCGACGAACTCACCCGACAGGTCGGCGTTGACCTCGGTGAGCTGACCGCTCGTGACGACGACGTCCGCCCTGACGAAGCGTACGTAGCCCGACTTGGAGATGACGAGGGTGTAGCGCCCCGGGTTCAGCTCACCGACCACGTAGGCGCCTTGGTCGCTCGTGGTGACGGTGCGCCCGACCTCGACGACGAGCACCTCGGCTTCGGGCAACGGCGCGTCGAAGTCCCGATCCCGCACGAAACCGCGGATGGAGCCTGCGGGCGTGTCCTGCGCCGACACTTGGCGTGGGAACAGAATCCCCGCGCAAGCGAGCGCGAGCGCAGCGGAGGTCCTTCGGCCAAGGGGCCACAACGGACGTCGAATGAGCACGTGGTGCAGGGAACGAGACGATCGGAGTCACGCCAGCAGCGCTCCCGTATGGACACGCCTGACGGCGGCATCTTGTGTTGAGATCGTCAAGGGACCGTGAACCGCGAGTGGGCCGTCGGTCAAGGCCCCGGACGAATCGATGGAGTGGCCGCCACCCGTCTAGGCACGAGGTCGAGCGCGCCGAGCGACCCCGTGGAGGCCGCCCGGAAGGGGTGAGCCCGTCCCGTCCCGAGGCATCGGGGCCTGCAGCAGGGAGCGCCCGCAGGCGTCATCGACGCGTCGTGGGCCTGGTGCGGGTGCCGGTTTGGGTCAGCAGTCCCGGAGGGCGAGGGAACATCGATGCGTGTGAGCGCGTCATGAGATAGGGTCGTCTGGTAGCGCTGCACGCGCGTCGCGCCGCGACACCCTCGACCGAGGTTTGCGGGTGGTCCGACCGGATCGCCCGACTGAGTGTTCGATCCAGTCCTCTGAATCCAGAATCCATGAAGCATCACATCCTGCTCTCCCTTTCCGCCATCGCCCTCGCTGGCCTGTCCGAGGCCCAGACGATCCTCCCGGCCAACCCCACCCCCAACAACGGCGGCTCCGTGAACTGGGGTCTCTTCTTCGACGTCGCCGCCGGCGCCAATGCGTTGACGGTCACCGACCTCCGCACCGCCAGCAACGCCACCGCCGGCAGCGCGGTTGAGTTCGAGGTCCTGACCTACGTCGGCTCTGGCCTCGGCGGCCCGGCGGCTGCGGGCCCGGGTTCGGACATCACGGGCTGGACCTCGCTCGGCAACGGCGTGGGTGTCCAGGGCCCGGTCGGGAACGGCATCTCCGAGTCGATCGACATCCCCGACATCGTGGTCCCCGCGGGCCAGACAGTCGGCGTGTGCTTGCGCTTCGTGGTCGCCGGTCCGCGTTACTTCGGAACGGGCACGGCGCCCTACGGCGTGTTCTCGGACGGCAACCTGACCCTGACGACCGGCGATTCGCGCAGCGCGCCGTTTACGCCGGGGGGCAGCTTCTTCTCGTCCCGCGGCCTCGTCGGTGAGCTGACCTACATCGGCGGCGGCACGGCCGGCGTCGGTATGAGCTACTGTGGCCCCGCGGTCGTGAACACGACCGGCAACTCGGCCGACATCATCGCGACCGGCTCGGCCGTGGCCGCGAACAACGACGTCACGCTCGTCGCGAGGAGCGTGCCCGCGAACCAGTTCGGCTTCTTCCTGACCAGCATGACCCAGGGCAACGTCCCGAATCCGGGCGGCAGCAACGGTGTCCTCTGCCTCGGCGGGACGATCGGTCGTTACGTCGGCGCGGGTCAGATCAAGAACTCAGGCGTGGGCGGCACATTCGACCTCGTGCTCGACCTGACCCAGACCCCCGCCGGCGCGGTGTTCGTCTCGATCGCCGCGGGCCAGACCTGGAACTTCCAGGCGTGGTTCCGCGACATCGGTCCGATGGGCCAACCGCAATCGAACTTCACGGACGGCCGCACGATCACGTTCCAGTAAGTCTGCATTCGGCAGCGCTACAGGCCGCCCGCGTGAGTCACACGACTCGCGCGGGCGGCCTACGTTCCGGATGGTGGTTGGGAGCCAGGCTCCGTATCGAGGCTCCGTATCGAGGCTCCGTATCGGAGGAATCGTTGTGCGGTGCCTGCGCGGATGGCCGCATCGTAGTACTACACCCGCGTCTGGGCTGCCGAATCGGCGTACGGTACCAGGTACGCGGCGCCGATTCGGCAGCCCGCATTGCGCGGTGCTCAAGCCGCTCGACGTTCGTGTTGGCCAGCGTCCGTCGGCACCAGTACCGGCTTCGTCCCGGAAACACTCGCCGGCGAGTACCCAGCGACCAGTTCGAGGATCGCCAACATGCGCGCCGCCAGATGATCGCGACTGTACAACGGCGCCGCCGCGCGACTCTTCGCAGCCAACTCGCGTGTGCGCGCCGGTGACGCCGCGAGCGCCTCGAGCGCATCCGCGAGCGCGGCCGGGTCCTCAGGCTGCACCACGATCCCGGCGCCTGTATCCACAACGATCCCGGTGGCCTCACCCGCAGGACACGCGAGCACGATCGGCAACCCCATGCCCATCGCCTCGAAGATCTTCGAGGGAATGACCGTCGCGAAGAGCGGCGTGTCCCGCAGGTGCACGAGGGCGACATCGCACTGCGCCCACACCTCCGGCATGCGCTCCTTCGGCATGGACGGGTGCAAGGTCACGTTGTCGAGGCCGAGCTCGCGCGCGCGTTCGACGAGACCATCGCGGGCCGCGCCGTCACCGACGAACAGGTAGTGCACGTGCGACTTGCCGCGCGTGAGCGCCGCCGCCTCGAGCACGCGCTCGAGGGCGTGGGCCATGCCATGTGTGCCGACGTAACCGACGACAAATCGACCGTCCAGATCGAGCTCGCGCGCCAACTCGGTGCTCCGCGGCGCCGGCCGGTACTGGCCGAGATCGACGCCATTCGTGACGACGTGCAGCTTCGAGCGCGCGATGCCGCGACCTACAAGGTCGTCGACAAACGCGTGGGTGACACACACGACCGCCTTCGCGCGACGGTACAGGAAGAGCTCGAGGCGTTCGAAGAAGCGGATGGTGAGCGAACCCTTGACGGCCCCGACCGCCACCAGTGACGCCGGCCAGATGTCCCGCAGCTCGAACACGAACGGCGCGCGGCGTACCAGCGCCAGCATCCAGCCCCCTACCGCGGCGAAGAACTGCGGCGACGTCGCGACGACCACATCGGGGCGACGCTGGAAGAGCCCGGCGAAGAAGCCCGCGACCATAAAGGACATGTAGTCGAGAGTGCGCAGCAAGAAGCCCTTGTTCGCGACGATGAACGTCTTGACGCGCACGACGTCGATGCCGTCGATCACCGCGCGGCTATACCAAGCGTTGCGGTAACCCTCGTGCACCTTGCCCTGCGGGAAGTTCGGGGCACAGGTGATCACCGTCACCCGGTGACCGGCAGCAACCCAGCGGCGCGCATGCTCGTGCAAGCGCGAGGCGGGCGCGTTGGTCTCGGGCGGGAAGTTGTCGGACAGGAAGAGCACGTGCATGGGATCACCACTTGAGGTCCACCCTCACGGAGGGCCGCTCGAAATCGAAACTCAGCGCCTTGCTCGCAAGCGTCGCGCCGAAGGAAGGGTGCCAGGTGGACGCTTCGACCCGAGCGCGCGCGCCGTCCAAGTTCCAAGTGACCGCGGGCGCCCCCGACCTGGCGAGACGCCGACTCTCTTGATCGACCTCGTATTCCGGGTGCAGGTGGAGCCGCCCGATGGCGCGGCGGTAACGACCCCCCAATTCGTCGCGAACGCTGAGCTCGCGCGACCCGAAGCGCCACGTACGCCGGTGCACGACTTTGCCGCTGGCGCGCCGATAGCCGTCGTGACCACAACGCACGATCACGTCTCCGCTCGCGACGTCGCGCTCGATCTCGAGCCCGATGGGGTGCGCGCGGCGCGCGACACGGAAGCTGCCCCAGACCTCGGAAGAGCTCTCGCCGTCGACCTCGACCGTATTGTGCGCAGAGGTCGAACGCTGACGCAGCCGCTCGGCGCCGGGTTCGTAGTGTGACGTGCCGCTGTCGACGATCCAACGCGCTCCCGCGAGCGACGCCTCGAAGGTCAGCGTGTCCGCGTGCGCGTGGCCGGGCAGGTAACTCGGACCGATCTCGCCCACATCGCATAGCGCGAAAAGCGGTCCGCGCTGGATGCGCACGAAGCCTGAAGCCGCGAGATGCAAGACGTCTTCGTTCGGAGTCGCGCTCGGCCGCAATCCCAGGCGCCGCGCGTAGGTCTCGAGGGCCGCTGGGCTCGGCGCCTGCCCGATCGCGGCGTCGTTGAACAGGCTGATCTCGCCGTCGGGGTGCGCCATCGCCGCGAGCCATCCGCCCATCGAGCGCGCGAGGTCGAACCAGGTCGGCGGCGCGCTCAAGGCCGCCGGCGCAGCCTCCGCCAGCGCGAGGACATCCAAGAGATCCTCGAGAACGAGCGCGTGGTACATCGGGCTGCGTTCGAAGTGTCCGCCGTCGGCGAGGACCTGCTCCCGCAGCTCGCGGTCGAGAAGTGCGACTCCTTTGCGCAGCCACTCCTCGGCCTCGGGACCGCTGAAGTACACGCCCGCGAAGATCAGCGCTTTGGCGTTCGCGAGCAGGTGGTTGCCGAGCAGGTGGTGTTCGAGGCGCCGCCGCAGGAGGCGCGCCTGCACGGCGAGGCTGTGCCGCGCCGCCGCCGTGAGCCGCTCGGTCCCGAGCCCGAAGCGCACCCAGTTGACGATCCGCAGCGAGGTGGGATAGGGGTCCCAACCGACGCCGAGACCGGGCTGTACCTCGTCGATCCAGCGCTGGATCAGGGCGCGGTTCCATTCCACTCGCTGCTCCGCTCCGTTCGCGCGCAGGTCGTCGAAGTAGTGGCCGTGGTAGCGCCACAGCGCGCTGCGGGCGGGGTCATCCCAGTCGGAGGCGCACACGAAGTCACCCTCCTGACCAAGCATGCGCGCCCGCGTGGGGCCGACGAGGACAGCGTGACGAGCGGCCGGCGCTGCGAGCGGCTCCGCCGAGCGGACCATCGGCGCAGGGCGCCGGTCAGGACGCGGCGAGCGGAGTGAGCGCCAGACGCGGGCGTAGACCTGCACGGGCCGCAAGTGCCGTACGGTTCGAGCGACGAGCAGCGCGCGTGTCATGTCCATGCCCCGCGAGCTCGCTCAACGGCGCGCGGACTCCGATTCGACGCCACGGGCGTCGGCATCGACTCCGCCACGCCGAAATTGCGCGAGCCGTTCGACGATTCGCTCTGCAGCGCGGCCGTCTCCGTAGGGATTCGTCCCGCGGGTCATGCGCTCGCGCACGACCGGGTCGAGCAAGGCAGACTCGATGCCGGCGACGATGCGCTTGCGGTCGGTACCAACGAGCTGGACGACACCTGCGGTGACGGCCTCGGGTCGCTCCGTCACGTCGCGCGTCACGAGCACAGGCACTTTCAGCGACGGTCCCTCCTCTTGGATCCCGCCCGAATCGGTCAGGATCACGTCCGCCCGGCTCATCAGCCATACGAACGGGCGGTACTGCAGCGGCTCGATCAAGTGCACGTTCGCGACGTCACCCAAGAGCTCGTGCACCGGACCGCGCACCCGGGGGTTCAAGTGCACGGGGAAGACGACTGTCCACTCGGGATGCGCAGTCGCGACTTGGCGCAGCGCTGCGCACATGTCCTCGAAGCCCGCGCCGAAGCTCTCGCGTCGGTGGCCCGTGACGAGGACCATGGGGCCTCTGGCCTGCTCCAAGCGCGCTCGAAGGGCTGCGCCGAGCAGCGCCTCGAACGCTGCCGGTGGCGTCGCCCGGACCTCCTCGCGTACCGCGAGGAGGGCGTCGATGACCGTGTTGCCTGTGACGAGGATGCGCTCGGTCGGCACGCCTTCGCGCAACAAGTTCTGCGCCGCGCCCTCGGTCGGCGCGAAGTGCAGGGTCGCGATGCGGCCCGCGAGGACGCGATTCAGCTCTTCCGGAAAAGGCCTGGCGAGATCACCGGTGCGCAGCCCCGCCTCGACATGCCCGACGGGGATCTCGGCGTAGAACGCGGCGAGGCTCGCGGCGAAGCAGGTCGTGGTGTCCCCATGCACGAGCACGATGTCCGGACGCTCCGCGCGGAAGACGTCGCGCAGCCCGAGCAACACGGCGCTCGTCACGTCGAAAAGATCCTGCCCCGGGCGCATGATCGCGAGGTCGTGGTCGGGCGTGAGGCCGAAGACCTCCAGCACCTGATCGAGCATCTCGCGGTGCTGCCCGGTCACGACGACCTTGGCCTCGAAACGCGAGTCCGCCGCGAGGCGCTGCACGACCGGCGCCATCTTGATCGCCTCGGGGCGTGTGCCGAAGACGCTCAGGACCTTGGTCCTCACAGGAAGATTCCCCGGGTGTCGATCAGGAGCTTCTCGTGCAGGATCTCGCGATCGATGCGCTTGAATTGTTTGTGGTCGGTGAGCACGAGCACGATATTAGCGTGCTCGAGGGCGTCTTCGAGGGAGCTGAGCTCGAACTCCGGGTGCGAGGCGAGGTTTGGCTCGACGACCATCAGCGGCGCGTCGAGCTGGGCCTGCAACGCCCGCACGATGTCGACGGCCGGTGAGCTGCGTACATCGTCGACGTCGGCCTTGAACGCGAGCCCCAGGCACGCGATCACCGGGTCTTTGACTCGTCCGACACAGCGCTTGACACGCTCGACGACCCACTCGGGTTTGGCGTCGTTGACCTCACGCGCCGTCCGCACGATACGCGCGAGGTCCGGGTTCGCGTGCACGATGAACCACGGATCGACCGCGATGCAATGACCGCCGACCCCCGGTCCCGGCTGCAGGATGTTCACACGTGGGTGACGGTTGGCGAGGCGAATCAGGTTCCAGACGCTGATCCCTTGGCTCGCGCAGATCATCGACAGCTCGTTGGCGAACGCGATATTCACGTCACGGAACGAGTTCTCGGTCAGCTTCACCATCTCGGCGGTACGCGCGTCGGTGCCGATCACCTCGCCGCGGACGAAGGCCTCGTAGAACGCCACGGCCTTGTCGGTCGAGGCCTGGTTGACACCACCGACGATCCGGTCGTTCTCGACGAGCTCGGTCAGAATGCGACCCGGCAGGACACGTTCGGGACAGTACGCCAGGAAGACGTCCTCGCCGACACGCAGCCCCGTCTCCTCGATGATCGGCGCGACGAGGTCCTCGGTCGTCCCGACGGGGCTCGTCGACTCGAGGATCACGAGGTTCCCGGCCTGGAGGTACGGCGCGAGCGACCGGGTCGCGGCCTCGACCGCGCGCATGTCGGGGCGCGCCGCTTCGTCGATGGGCGTCGGCACCGCGATCATGAAGATGTCTGCTGCGGCCGGCTCATGCGCGGCCTTCAAGAGGCCGCCGTGCACAGCGCTGCGCACCATGATGTCGAGGTCCGGCTCGACGATGTGGATGCGCCCACTGTTGATCGTGTCGACGGCGTGTTGCGAGAGGTCAACGCCGTGGACCTGGAACCCGCGACTGCAGAGCAACGAGGCCGTCGGGAGCCCGATGTACCCGAGCCCGACCACGCATACGCGCGCGGTCGCGACAGGGCGCATCGGTTCGGGGCCCCGGAGCAGCTCCAACGCGGGAGTCCCGCCTCCACCCCGGGCCGGCAAAGGCCCCGCCGGTGCCGCGCTCGGCAGACCCTTGTGGACAAGCTGTTGACCGTCGTTCATCACTTCACTGCGCATGACTCTGTACTCCTCCGTTCGATCCGAATGCACTGCGTGCTCAGGCCGCACGTTTACCTCTGCGCGCGCCATCGGTCCCGTAGCCGTAGCCGTAGCCATAGCCGTAGTCGCCGCTCGTAACGCCGCGCGCGATCACCGCGTTCAGCACAGCGCCGACGAGGTTCGCGCCGACCTGACGCAGGCGGTTGACTGCATGGCCGACGGCGGCGTCGGTGAGCTTCGAGCTGCGACACAGGAGCAGCACCGCGTCGACTTGCGGCGCGAGGCACTCGATGTCCGCGACCGCGAGCACGGGCGGCACGTCGAAGACGACTAAGTCGTATGCGGCGCGCAATTCGGCGACCAGCTCGCGTGTCCCGCCGCCGGCCAAGAGGTCGCCGGGCGTCTCCGGGACGCTACCGGAGGGCAACACGTCGAGGTTCTCGTGGAACGTCTGCACGAGGCAATCGTTCCAGCGGTGGGTTCGGCGCAAGACCTCGGAGAGGCCGGCCATCGGGCCGATCCGCAGGTAGCGACTCACCGACGGCCGTCGCATGTCGGCGTCGACCAGCAGCACACGCTTCCCGACCATCGCGAACGAGAGCGCGATGTCGATGTTGGTAATCGACTTGCCCTCGCCCGGGACACACGACGTGATCGCCAGCGTCTTGCGGTCCTCGCTGTGCCCGATGATGAACTTCAGGTTGGAGCGCAGCGCGCGGTAGGCCTCGGCGATCGGCCCTTCCGGGTCGTCGCGCAGGGCGACAAAGTGCTCACCCGCGCCCTTGACCCGCGTGCGGCCACGACGGAAGTCGGGGATCGAACCGACGACGGGGAGTCCCGTCGCGTGTTCGAGCTCCGCGGCCGTGTGGATCTCGCTGCCGTGCGCCTCGCGCAGGAGCGAGAACGCCACCGCGGAGGCCAATCCAACCATCAGTCCGAGCAGCCCGTGGACGGGCAGCGACGGGGCGACGGGGCGCCGCGGGGGCGCCGCGGCATCGATGAACTCCGCGGACGCGATCGTCGCGGCGCGGGTGATCTCGGCCTCTTGCTTCCGAAGGAGCAGCAGCTTGACGATCTCGCCGTGGGTGGCGACGGCGCGCATCGGCGTCGCGAGCTCGCGCTCGGACTCGGGCAGCGCGGCGAGTTGCTGTTCGAACTGTTCGACCTCGCGATCGACCGCCGCGATTCCAGCGTCGATACCGGACAGCCGCCCGCGCAGCTGCGCGAGGAGTCTCACGCGCAAGCGCTCGATCGCTTCATGGATGCGACCACGTTCGGCCGCCGGCAGCGCGCCGAGCTCGCCTCTGCGTGTGGTGTCGAGGGTGTTGTACTCGTGCAGCATCGTCTCGATGCCGCGGACACGGCCCGCGAGCACCTCGACGATCCGGCCCTGCACCGCATCGCGCTCGCTGCGCACGATCTGGAGCTCGGGCAACGCGTCGGTGAACTCGCTCTCGAGCGTCCTGGCGCGCGCGTCGAGGTCCGTCCAACGCTCGACGTAAGCGTTGAGCATCGGATCGGCGGTGCCTGCGTCTGCAGTCGCCACGAGCGCGCCGAGCACCGAAGCGTCGCCGTCAACGAGGCGCGCGTGGATCGCGCGCAGAGTCTCGAGCTTGAGTGTCTGGCCGTCTTGCTCTGCGCGCCGCGCGATGAGCTGTTGCTGCAAAAGAGCCTTGTAGCCCCCGGCGTCGGTGCGCTCGAGCACTTCGGCTTCTGCAGAGAGTCGCGCGATGCTCTCGACGAAGCTCGCGGTGACTGGATCGATGGACTCGATTCCGATGCGCGACATGGCCGCGAGGTCTCCGCTCTCCACGAGCGCGAGGGCCTCGTCCAGCGATGTGCGCTGCAAGCGACCGTCCAGGCGACGGACGTCGAGCTCGGAGAGCTTCCCGATCAAGGCGCGCGCGGTCTCGCCCACGTCGACGAATTGCGGGCTCGCCTGTTTGTGCTGAACGACGAGGTCCTCGGACTCGCGCAAGAGCTCGAGCTGCTCATCGAGCTGGCCCTCGATGAACGTCACTGTCTGCGAAGCGCGACGCTCGGAGGAGGCCTGATTGCGCTCGAGATAATTGCGACACAGCGCGTTGATCGTCTCGGCGGCGCGCTCAGGGTCGGTGTCGTGATAGACGACGCGGATTACGCCCGAGCTGCGATCCGTCTCGGAGACACGAGTCGCCTGCATCACACGCTCGACCGCATCGACACGAGTGTCGTGGTGAAGCCGGAACCGGCGACCGGTCAGGTCTCCGGTCGGCGCGAGGACGACGGCGACGCCGTGGGATTCGATGGGCTTGCCTGGCTGCAGATCGAATTCGACCTCGCCCCGCGCGCCGAACCAGCCGCTTCGACCGATCGCGACGCGCGTCGGCGCGAGGAACTCCACGACGAGGTCCGGGAACTCGCGCATGTCGGCGGGCGGACGAACCTCGGCGTGCAACCGCGCCGTTCCCGGATGGGGCTCCGGTGTCCCGAGACCCACGAGGCGCTTCAAGCGGCTCGCAGGGAGGCGGCCCTCGTCGTCGACGAGGGTCGTGAGCCCGAGGTGCAGCGGGCGCTCTTCGCCATTGACCGCAGCGCAACCACCCTCGGGCGAGGCGACGACGGCCTCGGTGATCGTGCGCGAACGCAGGATCTCCATCTCGGAGACGGCGACGGGCGCCTGGGTGAGCGCGGCGAGGTCGCCGAGGATGCTGCCCGACGAGCTCTGTTGTTCCAGACGGAGCGTCGCCTCGGCGCGGAAGCTCGGGTCCTGGCCCCCGTACCAGACGAGCGCCAACGCTAACCCGAGCGCCGCACCGAAACAGTGCGTCAGCCGACGACGACGCAACAGCTCGAAGATGTCGCCGAGCACGATCCCGGTGCCGCCGGTCATCGGCGCGTCGACGTGTGCCTCGCGCACGCTCTGAAGCTTGCTACTTACCATTGATGCGATCGTCGATCAGAATCAACGTGGTGATCGAGCTGAGCGTCGACGACATCGCGGTCAGCACTGGGAGGGCCTGTTCACTGAAGCGTCCGAAACCCGTGCGGCGCACGAACAGAAAGTCGTCGGGCTGGATGATGATGAGCCCGGAGTCATCGGGATGTGCGCCGTCGATGACGTGCACGTCTACGCCCTCGGATGTCTCGCGCAAGAGCACGATGCGATCGCGATCGGCGAACGGTGAATAGCCACCGCCGAACGACAGCGCCTGATAGACGTTGAGCGGCCGGTCGAGCGCGACGGGACCCGGCGTCTTGACCTCGCCGTACAGGTAAAAACGACGCGCGGCGTATTCGACGACCGAGACCTCGACCTGCGGGTCCTTCATGAACGCGCTGTAGGCGGCGCGAATCGCCTCGCGCGCCTCAGGGAGAGTCTTGCCGTCGACGTCGACGCTGCCCACGAGCGGCAGGGCGAGGCGGCCATCCGGGTCGATGCGCGTCCCGGTCAACAGGTTGCTCTCGGGCGTCGAGAGCTCAGGGTGCCCATGGACTCGTGCGCGAACGATGTCGTTGGCGCCGAGACGGAGCAGCGCCGTCGCGTCCGGGGCCGCGAGAGGCAACGGTGTTTGCGCGTGCTCGAGCGAGGTGGGCAGCGCACGCGAGCGACAGCTCACCGCAGAGAGAACCGTGCAGAGCGCGACGCACAACACTGCTGGATGCACAAGGGGCTGAGGGGCGCGCTGAAACGGCATGAGGACTCTCTGGGTCGTGAATGCCGTGGCGCATTGGGGTGACGTCACCCCACGTGCTCGAGCCCACTATCGCGGCGGACCCACCGGCGCAGGGTGTATCGGTCTGGGAGGGATGAACCCTTAGAGCGCGAAAGAAATTCCGACCCATCCCTGGCAGAAGTGCTCTGCGCTCATGCAACGCCGCGATCGCGTCGAAAGACATGACGGGGCGCCGCGCGCGCCGCTCCAACCCATGACCACTTGGATCCTCGGTGACATCCACGGCTGCAGCGCTGAGCTCGGCGAGCTCTTGCGGCAGATCGGCCCAGGGCCCGACGATCGAATCGTCTGTTGCGGCGACCTCTTCCATCGCGGCCCGGATCCAGCGGGCGTCATGGACCAGCTGCGCGAGGTACGTGCGCTATTCGTTCTCGGCAACCACGAGCGCGCGCTTTTGCGCCGCGTGGGAGTCGCGCCGCGCCTCCACGATGGCTCCGACCGCAGCTCGCTCGACTTGGTGCTGCCGTCGCTGGACCCGGAGGACCTCGACGGAGATGGACGGACGCCGTGCGAAGTGCCCGCCGCTCGTCGCGCTGAGCTCGTGCAGTTCCTGCACCGCCACCATTCAGGCTATCTGCTGCGCCGCGCGGACATCGCAGGCGCGGGGCTGACAGAGGACGGCCGCGAGTGGCTCGTCGTGCACGCGGGTTTCGACCCGCGCCGGCGGCCCGAGGACTGCTCGGTCGAGATGCTGTGCTCGATCCGCCGCCTCGAGGGTCGCGGGCGGCCGTGGTGGTACGAACACTGGCGCGGCCCCGAGCTCGTCCTATTCGGTCACACACACAGCGCGGCGCCACGGCTGTTCTCGTGTGGCGGGCGCTTGATGGCGCTCGGGCTCGACACTGGATGTGTGTACGGCGGCGCTCTCTCGGCGTACTCACCCGAGCTCGACGAGCTGGTCCAGGTTCCGGCCATGCGTTTCTCGAAGATCGCGATCTGACATGAATACGAAGCAGCTGCTCGTCATCGTTCTCGCTATTGGGGTCGCCCTTTCGTCCGTGGCCGTCGTACGTCGCGACGTGCGCCGGGTTCCCGTGCAGGTCACGAACCTCGCGTCGTTGCCGTCGTTGACGTCGACCATATCGCGGCAGGTCGCGCTCATCGACTTCTTGCCCGCTGAGTTCGTCACGGACGGCAGCGTGAACTATGGGAACGAGGCGCGCGCGGCGTTCGCTGCGGCGGCAGGCGGCGTGCTCGTCCTGCCGAACTTCCCTGTGCTCGTATCGCGTGCGCCGGGCCAGAACTGGTGCATCCGAGTGGATTCCCCGCTCGCGGTCCAGGGCTCGACCTGCTCGGTGCTCGTGGAACGCGAAGGCGCCGTCCAGCTCCTGCGCGTACAGGGCGTCGCCGGATTCACGATGCGCGACGTCACCCTGCGCGGCAGGGCAGTCCAGGGGCAGGGCCTCGCGCACGGCCTTTTGCAAGTCTTCGGCGGCCGCGATATCGCGATCGAGCGTGTGCGCGTCGACGGGTGTGATGCTGACGGCATCGTGGTCGCAGGCGCCGAGGGTGTGTGCATTAGCGGGTGCGCCGTCGCCCACGCCTCGAAGAGCGCAATCTACGTGAACAACTCCCGCCGCGCGCGGGTCGTGCACAACGAGGTGATCGAGTTCGGCGGTCACCGCACACCGGCGGGGACGGTAGTCGGCGCTGGGATTCAGCTCTCCAGTAACACCGACCTCGTGTGTTCGCACAACATCGTCCAGGGCGGCGTGGGCGTCGGCATCCTCTTGAATGCGCTCGAGGGTGGCACCGCGCCCGTGGGCTCGCTCGTGACCGAGAACCGGATCACCGCGGTCTCGAACCCCACGAACCCGAACGTTTCGTCGGGCATTCGTCTCGCCAATGGCAGCGGCGACGGCCGCACACAGACGATCGTCAGCAGCAACTCGCTGCGTGGCTGCGGGACCTTCGGAATCTACGTCGAGAACCACCACGGCGCGCTCGTTACGAACAACTCCATCGTCGAGAGCGAGCGCTGCGGTATCTTGGTCTCGTCGGTCCAGGACGCGGTCGTGACCGGCAATATCGTGCTGAACAGCGGCACGTCGGACCTCCGCGACACGTATCAGGTCCAGCTCATCAACCGGGCCTCCGGTGTCATCGTGCGCGACAACACGCTCGCGGATCTCGGCGGTTACGAGCCCGGGACCGCGCTCGACGCCGTCTCGGACACGAGCCAAGGCGCGCCGAACAATGTCGAGCCGCGGTTCGAGCAGGGTGTCGGACCACGATTCAAAGGCGCTTCCCAGATAGGCGACGTGATCGTCGGGCGGACGCCGACGGCCGGAGGCCACATCGGCTGGGTCTGCGTGCATCCAGGTGAACCCGGGGTCTGGCGCCCATTCGGGCGCATCGAGTTCTGACGCAGGATTCCCCACCACCTGTGTCCCGTTCTGGTCGATGAACCCAGGGCGATGTGTGGCATCAACGGCTGGATTCGGCGCTCTGGGCCGGTGAACCCCGAGATCGTCGAGCGTATGAACAGCGCGCTCCTGCACCGCGGTCCGGACGACGGGGGTGTAGCGGCGCTCGGGAATGCCGCGCTCGGGATGCGGCGCCTCGCGATCGTCGACCTCGCGGGCGGGCGCCAGCCCATGCAGACCGCCGACGGGCGCTTCACCATCGTCTACAACGGTGAGCTGTACGACGTCGGCCCGGCGCGTCAGCGCCTCGAGGCCCAGGGGGTCCGTTTTCGGACTCAATCGGACACGGAGGTCCTGCTCGAGCTGTTCAGAGAGCGCGGCCTCGGGTGCCTCCCCGGCGCCTCCCTCGGGCACAGCGAGGACGCGGGCACAAACGGCATGTTCGCGTTCGCCGTCCACGATCGCGACGCAGGGACGCTGACACTCGCCCGCGATCCGATCGGGATCAAGCCGCTTTACTATTGGGTCGGACCGGACGGAGAGCTCGTGTACTCGAGCGAGCTCGCGAGCCTCCTCGCGCATCCGAACGTGCCGCGGCGGCTCGACCGACGTTCGCTGACGGCGCTCCTCGTGGATCGTTGTGTCACGGACCCCTGGACGCTTCTCGATGGTGTCTTCCAGTTGCCGCCCGGGCATTGGCTGCGCTGGTGCGACGGTCGTATCGAGGTGCAGCGCTATTGGAGCCTCGCGATCACGCCCGAGCCCATGTCCGAGGCCGCGGCGGTGGACGAGCTGCGCGCGCTCCTCGAAGAGTCGGTGCGCTCCCAGCTCGTCGCCGACGTCCCGGTGGGCGTGTTCCTGAGCGGCGGCGTCGACTCGTCCACGGTCGCCGCGCTAGCCGGGCGCGTCTCGAGCGGGCCCGTGCACAGCTTCAACGTCGGCTTCGCCTCGCCGGAATTCGACGAGAGCGAGATCGCGCGCACCGTCGCGCGTCACATCGGGAGCGAACACCACGAGCTGCGCGTCGAGAACGCGGGCTTCGATCCCGCGATCCTCGACGTCGTCGTCGATCATGTGGGTCAGCCCCTCGGCGATTTGTCGTGTATCCCGACTTATCTCGTGTCGCGCTTCGCGCGTGAGCATGTCACGGTCATCCTTTCCGGTGACGGCGGTGACGAGTTGTTCGGCGGTTACGACCACATGCACTGGGCCGCCAAGGTGCGACGGGTCCAGCAACACACCCCAGCGTTCCTGCGGCGCATCGGCGGCGCCGTGCTCGCCGGGGTCGCGCCGTTGACGGTGGGCGCGGCTGTCGAGCGCACACGCCGCGCGCGCAAGGGCCTCGAGCTGACGTTCTGCAGCCCGCTCGAGCAACTGCGACGGATGATGAGCCTCTGGAGCGAGGACGAGGCCCGCGCGCTGCTCGCGGAACGCGACGCACACTCGCTCCGCGCCTACTCCTACGCGGATCCAGCGACGCTCGAGGGCCTCGCGCCGGAGGACTACACCATGGCGGTCCTCGCGCAGAGCTACATGACCTCGGCCATCTTGACCAAGGTCGACCGCATGTCGATGGCCGCGAGCCTCGAGGTGCGCGTGCCGCTGCTCGATCGGCGCGTGGTCGAGTTCGCGTTGCGCTGCCCGCTCGCGCACAAGGTGCATGGCCGGATCGGCAAACACGTCCTGCGCGAGGCTGGACGGCCGTACCTACCCGACGTCGTGTATTCACACCCGAAGAAGGGCTTCGGCCTGCCGCTGCACGGTTGGTTCAACGGCGAGTTCTGGGACCTGTTCGAGGCCCTCTACGCGCCGGGCACCTCCGCCGCAGCGCTGTTCGAGCCGCGCGCGCTGCGCGCGACCATCGCCCAAGGACGCGACGCCCAACACAACGTCCTGAAGGTCTCGTCGCAGGCCGCCGCCGGTCGTGTGTGGCTGCTCGCCCAGCTCGGCCGCTGGATGGAGCGCTTCCAGGTCCAGGCATGAGCGCGACGGCGCGTTTACGTCTGCTGCTCGTCGGACCGCTGCCGATCGAAGGCGACGTCGTCGGCGGCACCAAAGTCTCGTTCGCGGCGTTGGTCGCCACGCTCCAGCGCGACGAGCGCCTCGCCGTGACCGTGCACGACACCTCGCGCCCCCGCCAGGGCCGCGGGCGGATCGCGCGCGTGTTCCAGGACCTCGGCGGAATGGCGCGACTCAGCGGGCGCCTCGTCGATCCGCGGCGTCGCTATGACGTCGCGATGTTCAATACGTCGTCAGGCGGCCTCTTGCAGTCGGGCCCGCTCGTTTGGCTCGCGTGCCGGATGCGCGGCGCGCGGCTCGTCGTACGTGTGTTCGGCGGGGATCTGGACGTGTTCTTCACCCGCCTCGGACCGCTGCGGCGCTGGCTCGTACGGAGGAGCATCTTCCGCGCCGAGCGGCTGCTCCTCCAGACACACGCGCTGGAGACGCATTTTGCATCTGAAGCCAGAACCAGCTGGTTTCCGACCACACGCGACATGCCCGCTGTGCCCGCGCGCGTTCCCACTTGCGAAGCCGAGGGCGCAAGGCGCTTTCTGTTCCTCGCCCAACTGCGCCGCGAGAAGGGCGTCGCCGAGGCCGTCGCCGCTGCGGCGAGCCTGCCGGAGGGCGCGACGCTCACCGTCGCCGGGCCCGCGATGCCGGGCTTCGCCCTCACGACGCTCGCGCCCTCCGAGCGCTGGAGCTACGTCGGTCCGATCGCGCCTGCCGATGTCCCCGCGCTGCTCGTGGCGCACGACGTGCTCGTCTTCCCGACCTACCACGAGGGCGAGGGCCTGCCCGGCATCGTGATCGAAGCGCTGCAGCTCGGCTTGCCCGTGGTCGCGACACGCTTCCGCGCCCTCGAGGAGCTCCTCACGCACGACACCGACGGCCTCCTCGTTCCGCCGCGCGAAGTCCCGCCGCTGGCCGAGGCAATGACGCGCCTCGCGCAGGACACAGCGCTCTACCGCCGCCTCGCCGAGGGCGCGCGCAGAACGGGCGAGCGTTACCGCAGCGCGCCACGGATCGCAGAGCTCACGCAGTGGCTGATCGGAGACGACGCTATGAACTCGGCCTGCGAGCTCGAGCCCCGGAGTGACACAATGAGTGTCCCCTCGCGCCTGCCAACACGCTCGAGCGTCGAGCGCTGAGAGGCGGCGGGTCAGTCGCTCGGATTCGGCGCCGTCGTGGGCGTCGAGTCGTCGCCTGGGTTTTCCTCGAGCACGGCTGGGCGCAGCAGCTCCTGCAGCACCGCCACCGGCATACGTCCGTCGAGTTTTCCGTCGAATCCGTCCGCGGCGATCATCCGCTCGCGGAGCTCTTCGTGGATGACTCCGCCGGTGTGCTCGACGTGTGCGAGGGGCGCGCCGAGGGTTAACGTCACGAACTCGAGTTCGCCGCGCAGCACATCGAGCTCGTCGCGTAGCTCCCCCATCGACCGCGCACGGTTGCGGGTCGCGCGCCGCTGCGCAGTTCGAAGGCCGGTCAGCTCTTTCGCCAAATTTCGAGGCGAGTACATCGGATCCCAGAAGAAGGGTAGATCGTCCATGTCGCGAAGATTCGGCGCGGGTCTTATTGGGGAGTGGACGTGGAAAGGATGGCTCGCGGCCGTGACGATCAGAGCTCGAACGACTCGCCTTGGACCGCGACGCGCAAGCCTGCGGCGCCTAGCGCTGCCGAGGCGGCGCTGCCGGCATCGAGCAAGGGGTTCGAGTGATTGAGGTGCAGGAAGCGGATCTTCGCGCGCTCCTCGGCCGGTAGCGGCGCGAAGCGTGTCAGGCTCTCGACGACGAAGGGGTGCGGGATCGAGGCCATGTCGCGGCCCGGCAGCTCGGCGCCGTCGAAGAACGTGCCGTCGAGGTACGCGACATCGACCTCGTGCACGAGGCCCTCGATCGGCGTCTCGAAGCGCTCCCACTTGTCGATGTCCGGCAGGAACAGGACCTTGCGGCGCGGTCCTTCGATCACGAACGCGACCGTGTCCGTGAACTCCGCGCGATGCGGGACCTCGAGCGCCGTGACGCAGAGGTCCGGGCGAAGCTGGACGGCGACGCCGGGCACGAGCTCCACTGGGGCGATGTGGCCGGCCTCCACCAGGAGGCTCCACGGGCCATTCGTGCGGAGGAATTCGCCCATGCGACGGGTGCCGTACACGGCGGTCGCCTCGGTGCCGTAGGCCTCGCGGCCGAGCTGCCAGAGGCCGAGGTAATGGCCCGCGTGGGCGTGGGTCAGGAAGATGCCCTCGAAGAGGCGCGGGCGCCCCGCCCTCTCGCGCTCCGCTGCCTCGCGCGCCTCTCCCCCGCGCCGCGGGCCGCCGTGCGCGCGCGCGAGCTCGACCTGTTCCGCGAGGTCGGGCGTCGCGTCGAATAACCAGCGCGCGCCGTCGCGCGGGTCGACCAGCAAGAGGCTCGCGACGTGGCGCGCGCGACTCGGATCGCGACGCGCGGCCTCGCACAGCGGTTCCTGGCAAGCGAGCTGCGGATAGCCCCCATCTTGCGCGACCCCGAGCAGCACAACGTAGGGCTCCGTCGGCCAGCCGCCCGCCGCCGGTTCGGTTGCGCTCCTCGGGGCTTCCAGCCCCTCTTCACACGCAGTGAACAAACCTAGGCCGAACGCAGCGAGGAGCGCGGCGCGTGTCCTAACGGGCGAGATCACCATGCACGCAAGTTACCCGCGCGGTCGATCTGCGACGACCGCGATCACCACCCCCTGACTCGAAGCGCCGTATCCTGCCTGCCATGCCGAACGCACTCTCGAGTCCTACGACGCCAGTCGCTGCACGTCAGCACGGCGCTTTTGCAGCCCTCTTCTTCGCGCTCTCTGTCGCGCCGGTCCGGGCCCAGGACGCGGACCTGGTGCTCGTCGGGGGCCGCATCGTGACACTCGACGAGGCGCGCCCCGAGGTGCGCGCGCTCGCAGCCAAGGACGGACGTGTGCTGGCCCTCGGCAGCGTCGAGGAGATCCAGGCGCACGTGGGCGAAACAACGCGCGTGATCGAGCTCCAAGGGCGCCTCGCGATCCCTGGTTTCATCGAGGGGCACGGGCACTTCCTCGGGGTCGGCGACATGAAGATGCAGCTCGATTTGACCCGCGCCGAGTCGTGGCAGGAGATCGTCGCCCTCGTCGCGAAGGCGGTCGAGGAGGCGGCGCCCGGTGAGCTCATCCGCGGCCGAGGCTGGCACCAGGCTAAATGGACCACGCCCCCAGATAGCAGTGTCGAGGGCATGCCGGTGCACACTGCGCTCTCGGCCGTAAGTCCGGAGAACCCCGTCGTGCTCGTCCACGCCTCGGGCCACGCGAGCTTCGCGAACGCGCGCGCTATGGAGATCGCGCGGATCACCGCCGAGACCGCGAACCCGCCCGGCGGCGAGATCGTCCGGGGCGCCGATGGCGCGCCGACCGGGGCCTTGCGCGAGACTGCAGCGGGCTTGCTCCGGCGCGTCTTTCTCGGCGCGCGCCCGACGGAGCTGCGTCGCCTGGCCGATTTCGCGCGCGACGAGTGTTTCGCGAAGGGTGTGACGAGTTTTCACGACGCGGGCACGTCCTTCGAAGCCGTCGACCTCTTCAAGTCGATGGCCGACGACGGCGAGCTCGGCGTGCGGCTCTACGTGATGCTGCGCGAATCGAACGAGGACATGGCCCTGAAGCTCGCGGATTATCGCATGGTCGATTACGGCGACCACCACCTCACGGTGCGCGCCGTGAAACGCTCGATCGACGGCGCGCTCGGCTCCCACGGGGCCTGGATGCTCGAGCCCTACGTGGACCTGCCGAGCAGCACAGGCCTCAACACGATTTCCCTGGAGAGCCTCGCCGAGACGGTGCGGATCGCGCGCGAGCACGACTTTCAGGTCTGTGTGCACGCGATCGGCGATCGCGCCAACCGCGAGGTACTCGATGCCTACGAACACATCTTCGCCGAGCGCGAAGGCGGCGGCGCAGATCTACGCTGGCGCATCGAACACGCGCAGCACCTGCACCCGCGCGACATTCCGCGTTTCAGCGCGCTCGGCGTGATCGCCGCGATGCAGGGTGTGCACTGCACCTCCGACGCGCCGTGGGTCATCGCCAAGCTCGGCGCGGAGCGCGCGGCCTCGGGTGCCTACATGTGGCGCACGTTGCTCGACTCGGGTGTCGTCGTCGTGAACGGGACGGACGCGCCGGTTGAGGACCTCGACCCTCTCGCTTCGTTCCACGCGACGGTCACGCGGCGCCTCGCCGACGGCTCACAGTTTTTTCCGGCCGAGCGCCTGACGCGCCTCGAGACCCTGCGCAGCTACACCGAAGCGTGCGCATATGCGGCGTTCGAGGAAGAGCACAAGGGACGCCTCTCGCCGGGGATGCTGGCCGACATCGTCGTGCTCTCGCGAGATATCCTCGACTGCGGGGAGGATCAGATCCGCGGCGCGAAGGTCCTGCAGACGATCATCGGCGGCCGCGTGGTCTTCGACGCGAGTCGCTGAGAGACCGGCTGCTCGAGCCGAGCCGCGCTGAATTCTGTAGGTGCACGTCGCGCCGAAGCGTCAGCGGCTTGAATCGGAATCGGCGGCCCTTGCATCCTACTACGTTTGTAGTAGGATGGCGGTGTGCCGCCCCTGATCCCGATTCGCTTGAGCGCCGCCGACTGGCGGTTGATGCGCGCCCTCTGGGCTTCGAGCGCCTGTGAGGGTCGCGCGACGGCGCGCCAGGTGTTGGACGCCCTCGAGCCCGGGACCGAGTGGGCCTACACGACGGTCAAGACGATGCTCGATCGGCTGGTCGAGAAGCGCCACGTGACCCGCTCGAAACGCGGATTGGCGGCCCACTACCGCGCGCGGCTGTCCCGCGAGGACGCGGAACGGCGCGAGGTCAAGGCCCTCAGCGAGGGTGTGTTCGGCGGTCGGCGCGCGCCGCTCGTGCATTACTTGGTCGAATCGGAGCGCCTCTCCGAGCGCGACCGCGCCGAGCTGCGCCGGCTCTTAGCACAAGCCGGCATTGACACCGAGGCCGGCGGCGACACGCAAGGCGGCGCAACGCGGTGACGATCGCAGCACCAGATCTGGCAGAGCTCCTCGCCGCGGCCGCCGGCGGGCTCGGCGAGAGCATCGGACTCATCGCCGTGGGCGTGTTGCTCGAACGTTCGCTCCTCGACGGTCGCCGAGCAGCGCTGCGCGCTTGGGTCTGGGCGATTGTGTCGCTGCACTTGTGTCTGGTCCCCTTGGTGTGGGCGCTGGACCGACTCGGGTTCACGGCGCCTTGGTCCACGCCCGTATCGGGGGCGCTGACGACGACTCTGTCGAAGGCCTTCCAACTGCCAGTCGACACGCTCTCGGGGCACGCGACACATGAGGTCGCTGCGACCCCGTACGCAGGCTCCTTCGCTATCGTGCTCGCCTTGTGGTGCGCGACGGCGGTCGGTCGCTGCGCGCTCCTCGTGCATAGGCATGCGGCGGCCCGGCGGGCGTTGCTCGCGGTGACCACACCCGCTCCCCGGTCGCTCGTGCACGAGGCTGACACGATCGCGCGCGCGCTCGGGCTCAAACGCGCCCCTCGGCTGCGGTTGCACTTCGGTGATGCGTCCGCCTTCTTGTTCGGTTTCCGGCGCCCGCTGCTGGTATTGCCAGCGGCGCTGGAAGACGACGAACGACGCCGCGCGGCGCTCTGGCACGAGTGCATGCACCTGCGTCGGCGCGACCCGCTGAGTCAGCTCACGTGGGAGGCGCTCCGCTGTCTGTGGTGGTTCCATCCTCTCCTCGGTTTGGCGCAGCAGCACGCCACTGGTGCGCGGGAGCTCGCCTGCGACGCCGCGGTCGCGCGGGCCCTCGGGGAAGGTCGTGAGAGTTACCATCGCGCGCTCCTCTGTGATGCGGCGGGCCTGTTGTCGGCCGCGGAGACGCGCGCTCGTGGTCCCCACGAGCATTCGACGTTCGGCCCGCTCACGCTCGGTTGGTCGAGCGCGCCGGCGTTGATCCGTGTGCGCCTCGAGGCCCTCGCAACCGACCCGCGCGAGGACCGTTGCCGTCAAGCCGTCGCGGTGATGGCCCTCGCGGGGCTCGCGGCGTTGATGTTGGTGACCACCACCGGCAACTCGCAGGCGAGCGCACGCGTCGCCGCGCAAGACGACCTCCCCGCCTGGTGGTCGGACGCCGAGCTCGCGAGCGCCGAGGCTGCCCGGTGGCGCGAGCGCCAGGCAGGCCTCGGCTGCACGACCGGTCGATTGATCTTCCTCCGCGCGCTCGCGCTCGAGCGCGCGACGTCCCCCGTTTCCGACCTCTTTCGTCAACCCTGATCGCGTCACGCACGACGCTGCGAGTCCACCACGATGCCCTCGTTATTGCCCGCCCTTCTCCTGACCTCCGCTTGCACCCTATTCGTCGCCACAGGCTTCGGGATCACCCCATCGAACGTCGCCATGGAATCGCGCCAAGAGGGCGGCATGCCCGCCGAGGTCCTCGCCCGCATCACCCCAGGGAAACAACACGCGGACATGGCGTGGTACCTGGGTGATTGGGACGTGTCGATCAAGTTCACGATGCCCGGCATGCCCGCCATGCCTGCGAGCAAAGCGACGTGTCACTACGAATGGTTGATCGATGGCCGTTGGATGATGTCCCGCATGAAGGGCTCCTTGATGGGCTCGGCCGCGGAGTGGGTCCATGTGCATGGGTACAACAACATGACGATGAGCTACGAGACGATCGGCTTCGACAACATGTCGACGGATACCAAGGTCTCTTATGGCAACGCCGTGACCCAGGACGGCAAGACGCTCGGGTTCCAAGGCACGCTGAACGAGTACCTAAACGGGCAGATCTACAAGCCCTTCCGCACCGTCCAACAGCGCACAGGCGACGACAGTTTCGACCTGCAGATCTGGGACCCGGAGATCGGCCCGAACGGCGCCCAGGTGATCTTGATGCAGTACAAGCGCGCGAAGTGACGCCCGCCCGGCTGACCCAGGCGTGGTACTCTGCGGGGCGTGAAGACGCCTGCTGAAGTGGCCCCGAACGGAGTGGAACTCAGGCTAGGAGCCTACGCCAAAGAAGCCACCTCGCAGCGTGGTGTCCACGTGCGTCCCAGCAAGGCGCAGCAAGTTCCCCATAGCTTCACGCTATTTGGAACCTTGCTGCAACGCAGCTGGGGCGTGCGTGGGCGCCGCGATGTGAGTTGGATTCTGTGGCGCAGGCTCCTAGTGATCCGGGACCATGGTGGGGACCTGCGACAAGGGCCGCGCCTGACGCTGCGGACGCGTGCGGATTGAAGTCCAGCTCAACGAGGTCTCGAGAGGTCCACAACCATGCAGCGTCAAGTGATGATCGTCGTGCCGGTCTACAACGACTGGCCTTCTTACACGAAGCTGGTCGAGGCCCTCGACGCGGTGGCGGGCGAGTTGCCCGATTGGCGGATCGACCTCTTGGCGGTCGACGACGGGTCGAGCGACGATTTCAGGAAGTCCGCGCTCGCAGGGACCAAGCCCGCGCACCTCGCATCGTCGCGCGTCGTCGAGCTCGTCTGCAATCTGGGTCACCAACGCGCGATCGCGGTCGGCATGGTCACCGCGCTCGAGCGCTTCGAACAAGACGCGTTGATCGTCATGGACGCCGACGGCGAGGAGGATCCAGCCTACGTCAAAGAGATGCTCGCTGCGCACGTCGACGATCCCGAGCGTGTCATCACGGCGGAACGCGGCCAGCGCTCCGAGGGCCTTGTGTTCCGGTCGTTCTACCAAATCTACAAAGGCCTCTTCCGAGCCCTGACCGGCCAGAGCATCTCCTTCGGGAACTTCGGGCTCTTACCGCGCACGCAGGCGAAACGCTTGATCCACCGCCCCGAGACCTGGAGCAACCTCGCCGCGTCGATCATTCGCTCCCGTGTGCCCACGAAGAGCGTCTGGACCAAACGCGCTGTGCGTTACCAAGGGCAGTCGAAGATGAACTTCATGAGCCTGATCCTCCACGGGCTCGGCGCGATGTCCGTCTACAGCGACGTGCTCTTCGTGCGGTTGCTCTTGTCCTCGGTCGGGCTCGCGCTCCTGGCCCTGTGCGGCATCATCGCCGTCGTAGGGATCAGGATCGGTACGGAGCTCGCGATCCCGGGTTGGGCGAGCACGATGGTCGCGGCGCTCGCGATCATGCTCGTGCAGTCGATCGCAGTGTCGTTTGGCGGCATCTTCATCGTGCTGCAGAGCCGCTCGACGCCGTCGATCATCCCCTCGGCAGTCGCCCCGCAGTACCTCGCCACCGTGCACGAACTGCACCGTCGATGAACACGACAGGCTTCGAGTACGCGGGCGGCGAGCTCGAGGCCTTCGCGGCCGCGGCGAACTGGAAGCGCCACTTCGCCACGACCATCCGCCCCTTCGTCAGCGGACGAGTGCTCGAGGTCGGCGCAGGCATCGGGGGCACGACTCACGTGCTCTGGAATCAGGGGGTCGAGAGCTGGCTGTGCCTCGAACCCGACACGCGACTGCGAGGTGACCTCGACGAACGGATCGCGGCCGGCCAGCTTCCCAGCAGCGTCACGGCCCAAGGGGACTCGCTGCGCGACCTGCCGCGAGACGCGCGCTTCGACACGATCCTGTATATCGACGTGCTCGAGCACATCGAGGACGACGCCACAGAGTTGCACGAAGCCGCGGCCCGCCTCTCTTCGAGCGGGAGCCTCGTTGTCCTCGCGCCGGCTTATCGGTGGCTTTTCAGTCGCTTCGACGAGGCCATCGGCCACTATCGTCGTTACTCGCGCCGAAGCCTGCTCGAGTTGACTCCGGACGGGCTCGTGTCGAGGCGCGCTCGCTACCTCGATTCTGTCGGGGTCTTGGCATCCCTCGCGAATCGTGCGCTGCTGCGGAGTCCCATGCCGAGCCCGCGCCAGATCCAATTCTGGGATCGCTGCATGATCCCGTGCTCGCGCGCCCTCGACGTCGTGACGGGGTACTCTTTCGGCAAGTCCGTGATCGTCGTATGGCTGCGCCCGTCCTAATCAAAGCCCAGATGGAGCAGCTCATGGCGACGGGGCGCTTCATCGTCGTCGGCTTGATCGCGACCGGCGTGTACTTCGGATCGACCGTCGCGCTCGGCAGCAGCCGCGTCGGCCTCAGCCCCGTGACGGCCAACACGATCGGCTTTGTCATTTCGATACTCGTCTCGTACTTCGGGCACCACTTCTACACGTTCCGCGTCTCCGGTCGGCACGACTTTTATTTTCCGCGCTTCCTGTTCGTCACGCTGACGCTCTTTGGCCTCAGCACTGTGGCGACCAAGGTCCTCACCGAGACCTTCGGGGTCAGCCATGTGCTGGTGACGGCCGGGATCGCGCTCGCCTACCCGCCCTCGAGTTACCTCTTGAACTTCCTCTGGACGTTCAAGAGCACGGAGGGTTGAGCGCGGCGCGCCGCTCACTGGAAGTCGAAGACTTGACCGAGGCTCAGGGAGATCAGCGGGTCATAACTCGTGCCGTCGACGTCGTCCAGCGGCACCGAGAAGTCGACACGTAGGACACGCGCGCCGAACAGCTTGCTCGAGCCGACGCGCAAACCGACACCGGTCGAACGCAACGGTCGGCCAAACCCCTGACCGCGCTCTTCGATCCAGCCGATGTCAAGGAATACGACCGCCCCGAACTCGATCGCGCCGAGGCGCGCCTGGAGGTCGATGCGATCCTCGAGGTTCAATCGCACGACCCGTTCACCCGTGAATTCACGCGCGGGAAAGCCGCGCAAACCGCTGTCTTCACCGAGGAGCAGCTGCACGGGCAAGCCCTGGTCCTCGAAGGCCTCGTCGAAAGACACATGCGCCGCGAGGGTGTGCGGCCGGAGCCCCAGCTCGAAGACCGTCGCGTCGAGGCCCGTGGCCCAACCCTGGAATTCGCCGCCCTCTGTGCGCCCGCGCGCGTTGGCGCGGAGCGACACGAACGTGTCCAGCGCTGGTTCGTACGCGAAGCTCGTGCTCAACGAGTACGTCGGCTGGATCGCGTCCGACTGCCCCTCCTCGGTGCGATGCGACGCACCGACGAGCGCGTCGAAGCCCGCGCCGAGGCTGACGTCCTGGATGAAACGCAACGTATCGAGGCCCTGCACCTTGCGGAATCCGAAGAGCTTGCGGTGGCCGAACGTGAAGCCGCCGAGGGTGGCCGTAGTGTCGCCGGGGACGTCGATCGTCGAGGCTTGTGGCCCGCGCGCCGTCCCGAATTTGATGTCGTCGTGTTGCGCTCGCAGCCCGACCGTCCACGTGCTCTCCGCGGGACCGAATCGTCGAAACGTCGCGGCCTCCACCGAGCTACGATCCAGGGGCACCTCCGCGACCGAATCGCCCGCCTCGAAGTAGTCGCTCGCGGTCGCTGCAGTCGACGTGTTGATCCGCCACGACGCGCGGTCTCGCAGGAACTTGAACGGCCGCTCGAAGCCGACGGCGGCGAAGTCCCCCTCTTCGGTACGGCCGACCTGGGCCGTGGCGTTGACCCAGCTGCCGGCGACTTGACGGTCGAAGTACGAGAAGACCCCGCGGAACTCGCCCTCGCTGTTCTCGCTGAAGCCTGCGGCGATGCGATCACCCGTGCCGAAGACGTTCGACTCGCCGAGGGTGGCGCCGAGGCTCGAGACCGCACCCACGAAGGAACCCGAGGCGCCGATGGAGAATGTGAGGCGATCCTTCGTCTCGATGTGCAGGTCCTTGACGGCGGGATCCGAGGTCTCCACGAGCCGGACCGAGGCCTCGGCGAAGAGGCCCGTCGCGCGCAGGTTGCGCTCGAACTCCTCGGCATCGACCGCGCGGATTCGGTCGCCTGGCGCGAGCCAAAACTCGTTGCGGATCGTCGCGGCCTTGGTCGTCGCGTGGGTCGCGTTCAGGACGCGGGCCACGAAGCTGTTCTCCGCCTCGTCCTCCGGGAAGATGTCCCGCGGATGGATCTGGATCTCGCCGAGAGTGAACTCCTCGAGCTTCGCGAGGTCCTCCGTGAGCGCCGCGGCTCGACCGAATGCCGGACGCCGACCCGCGACCGTCGTGCAACCACCGACGAAAAATGCGAGGAACACGAAGTACGGAGCCAGGCTCGTTGTTTCACGATTCACCGCTCGCTCGCGCGGGGCGCGAGCGAGCGGTGAATCGTGAAACAACGAGCCTGGCTCCGTACCCACCGGCGCAGCCTACGAAGGGGCGGTGTCCGATGGAATCAGCGAATGTGCTGCGCGCGCGTGACGTGTGACTCAGCGACGACGGAACGCGAGCGGCGCACGTCCGCGGGTCCCGGCGGTCTTGGCGGTCCCCGCCTCGAGCACTTCACCCTGGGCCACGAGATCGTCGATGACTTTGCGCACGGTCCCGTCGGACGCTCCCGATCGTTCGGCGACCGAGCGCACGGTGAACTCACCCTGCGCGGGAATGACCTCCACGATGGACTCTGTGGAAACCCGCGGCTTGCGTTTCTGCACCTCGCCCGCTGCGGGACGACCGTGGCCGTTCACGCTGGCTGGCGGCGTGCGCCGCGCTCGCCGCTCGTTCCCGGTGAGCTTCGCGGCTTTCAAGTCCGCCTCCGGGACGCCCATCCGCCGAAAAGCCTCGACGGTGACGTCGTTCGCGTCTGCCCAGGCCCGGGCGTGCTGGATGAATCCGGCGCGGAGGGCTTCCTCGTCCACGTTCTTGAGCTTCGCGACCTCGGAGTGCGCCCGCAGCTGCGCGATCGGATCGGAGGTCGATTCGATCTCTGTTTCGAGCTCCTTGATCCGCTCGTCGTCGACGAGACCCTGCGGGTCGGCGAGGAACTGCAGGTAGTGGCGCAGAGCGTCTTCGGCTTGGTCGGTCATGGCGCAGGGCGAGGGCGAGTCACGTCGCGTGGGGACACGGCGAACGCTTGGGGGCGGGGAGACAGTCCCTGAATCCTACCCCGAGTGATTCGCGGGCGACGCCGCGAGGGCGCCGGATCGATCCCCCGTGCGACACGCCCAGAAGTGGGACCGAGCCGCCGGTTACCCTCTGCCGAGCGCCATGCTCGAGCCCTCCGAAGCCCCCTTTCGCCTGCGGCGCGCCGAGGCCGTGTTGCGCCGGCGCACGGCCCGACTCGTGCTCGTCCTCGAGCGTCCGTGGAACGACGAAAACGTACAGGCAGTGCTACGGACGGCCGAGTCCTTCGGCGTGCAGCACATCTGGACCGTGCGCCCCCTCGAGACACGCTGGAAAAACTCGCGCTCGTTGACCAAGGGCAGCCACCTGTGGCTCACGGAGCGCCATTTCGAAGACACGGCCGCGTGTGTCGCGGCCCTGCGCGAGGCGCGCCTGCCGATCTGGGCCACGGACCTCGGGCCCGAGGCCGACGAGGTCGAGACACCCGCGGACCTCGGGCCGCTGCCGCCGCGCCTCGCCCTCGCCGTCGGGCGCGAGGTCGACGGGGTGAGCGCCGAGCTTCTGGCCGCGGCGGACCGCCGGGTGTACCTCTCGATGCGCGGCTTCACCGAGTCGTTCAACCTCTCGGTGGCGACGGCGCTGATGCTGCAGCGGTGTTTCGATGCCGAGCCGAGCCTCGTCGGCGCGATGGACGAGGTGGAGCGCGCGGACCTGCGACGCGCGTGGTTTCGCCAGCTTGCGGGCGATGACGAGGCCCGCTGCGCCGAGTACGCCGCCTGGGCCGAGAGCCCGCCCGAGCCGGCGGCGGACGCGCGCCCGTCCCTCGCCTCGCGCGCGCCGCGTGTCCCGCGCAAGATCCGCCACAAGGTGTGGCCGAATGAGACGCGCGACGGGTCGCGCTGACGGTAGCGGAGCGACGGGCTAGGAGTCTGCGCCGTCCATTGCGTCAGTTTCTGGACCGAGTTCCAGGTCTTGGAAACGTGAGGCCCGTGAATGGCTCGCGAGGTGGCCCAGGGAGGTCGCGCATGCTTTGGCACGGCGCTTGATCCAACGGGGCAAGGCCGGTCAGTCGGATCGGCCACGTGAACCGACAACCTCTCCAGATCGAGCGAGCCTCCATGATGCCCCTCCACCCCTTCGCGACGATTCGTCGCATCGTCCCTGTCAGCTTTGCCGCCGCCCTCGCGATGACGGCCCAGGCCCAGATCGGCTTCCAAGCGCCGACCACCGTGCCGACCGGCGCCCGCGCCGGGGGTCAGATCCTCGCCGACCTCGACGGCGATGGCGACCGTGACCTCGCCGTCATCAGCGACGGCAACGGGACCCAGGACCTCGTGCAGCTCTTCAGCAACATCGGCGGGACGTTCAGCCCGGCGGGCACCATCTTCCTCGCGAACGGCTCGAGCCCCGCGAACCTCGCGGCTGCCGACTTCAACGGCGACGGACGGATCGACCTCGCGGTGACGCTCAAGAACGTCAACCAGGTCCAGGTCCTCACCAACGTCGCAGCGTTTAACTTTACCCTGTCCGCCGCGGTCGGCACGGGCGGCGTCGAGCCGCGCCAGGTCACCGCAGCCGACATGGACGGCGACGGCGACGCCGACCTCGTCATCAGCAACCGTGACTCGAGTACCGTCTCCGTGATGCGCAACACCGGCGGCGTGCTGAGCCTCGTCGGGGCGTTCGCGATGGGCGCCGAGGCGCGCGACAACGCGGTCGGCGATTTCGACGGCGATGGCGACCTCGACGTCGCGGTGGCCTCCCATGACTCGCGTCAGGTGGCCGTGCTGATGAACATCGGCGGCGGCGCGCTCGGCGCTCCGTCGTTCTTGGCGGTGCCCCCGGCGACGCGGCCCGATGGCCTCGCGGCGGCCGACGTTGACGGCGATGGCCGGATCGATCTCGTCGTCGGCGCTGGCGATGACAGCCTCGTGAACCAGAACTTCGCTGTCGTCTTCCGCGGCAACGTGGGCGGCGGGTTCGGTGCGTCGACGTTGCACCCGACCGGCGCGCTCGACACCGGTGACGTGTTCGTGGCGGACCTCGACGGCGACGGCGATCTCGATATCGTCACGGCGAACCAGAGCTCGGGCAACCTGTCGATCCTCACCAGCAGCTACGCCAATGGGGGCTCGACATTCGGCGCGCCGACCTTCCTCACCGCAGGCTTCGAGCCGAGCGAGCTCGCGGGCGCCGACCTCGATGGCAACGGTTCGGTCGACCTGACCCTGACCCTGCGGCAGCAAGCGGGTGTCCTCGTGTACAGGAACCTCGCCTCGGGGATCTTCTCGAACTACTGCACCACCAACCCGAACACGACCGGCGCCGCCGCGAACCTGAGCGGCCAGGGCAGCAACGTGATCGCAGCGAACGACATGGTGCTCGTCTGCTCGGCGATGCCCGCGAACCAGACCACGCTGTTCCTCACGAGCTCCGTGCGGGGCTTCACGCCGAACGCCGGTGCCTCGGCGGGGAACCTCTGCCTGGGCGGCTCGATCGGCCGCTTCCAGCAGCAGATCACGATGAGCAGCGCCGCCGGCACGGCCTCGATGCCGGTCAACCTCGGCGCGCTGCCCCAGGGTTCGGCCCTCGTCAGCGCCGTCGCCGGCCAGACCTGGAACTTCCAGTGCTGGTTCCGCGACACGATCGGTGGCGTCCCGACCTCGAACTTCTCGAACGGCCTCTCGACGACGGCGCAGTGAGTGTGCGAACGGCGCGTCGAGAGAAGTGAACTGGAGCTAGTGAGATAGGCAGGAGCGCTCGACGCGCCAAGCCGCGCGGCGCTGGGGTCAACCCAGAGCCGCGCGGCGCTTTTCGTGCGAGCCGGCGCTCGCGGCGAGGGTGAACTGTTTGGTGCCGCACACCAGTTCTGTGTGAGCGTGCCGTCGACCTGGAACCGCTTCGAACCCCTGTACGCCCCGCCGCCCCCCAAGTCGCGAAGGTCATCAAAATGCGCTCCATGGTCGGCGCTTCGGCGGACGATGCTGCGGAGGCGGCGGGGCTGCCGCTGCGGACGGCGCAGCGGCCCATCCATGCGGCGATGCGGTGGCTAACGAAGCGGCGGTCCGAGCGGGACTTGGCGCATCTTGGGCTCGTGGACGCACCCCCATCGGTACGCGTTCACGGGGGGTAGGAGGCCTGGAAGCGCCATTTCGGGCCGATGACACCATGCAGTGGCGCCCCCCGAGATCGACCCGTCGTGCCCTGGATGCCGCTGGCTGATGGAACAGCT
>Ga0163144_10001806_pt1 | contig 50094 bp, 43 predicted proteins | sample OliLak19BULKMAT1_FD_123175 | JGI IMG/M metagenome (GOLD analysis project Ga0163144, IMG submission 123175) | Freshwater microbial mat bacterial communities from Lake Vanda, McMurdo Dry Valleys, Antarctica - Oligotrophic Lake LV.19.BULKMAT1 | ecosystem: Environmental > Aquatic > Freshwater >... | reverse complement strand
TGAATTGGACTTGTCATGCCGCCGAACTTCCCGTGTGACTATCCCCGTTTTGGGATCGCAGAGTTGAATGTGCCGGCCGCCGATGGCAACCAGTTGGCCATCGGGCGAGAAGGCGATCGCTGAGGCCTGTTGGCTACCGCCCGTCGCTGGATACTTTCAAAGCAGCTTCCGCAATTTGAGATCCCAGACCATCGCATCGCAGACACCTGGCGATACCGCACGGCTTCCATCGGGCGAGACGATGATGCTCCGCGCCCAACGATGGTTCAGAGAATACGACTGATGGATCCTGCCGTTCGTCGGCTCCCAGAGTTGCACCTCGGCATCATTTGTTTCCTCCATCGACCTGATTGCGATGAGCGTGCGGCCGTCCGGCGGCAGGTCGAAGCCGTCGACTTTGTAACGGTGCCCCTGACGGAGCGAGCCTAGCCGGGCAATCGCCCGGCTTGCCGCCGAGACCGGCCTGCATTCCCAGAAGATCATGGCGACGGCTCCGGTGAGAAGCCCGAACGAGCATCGAGTCTACACCACCGTCGTGTCGGGTGCACGGCTCGAGGAGGGAAACGAAAAAACCCCAGCCGATTCTCGGCTGGGGTTTTGACTTTGTGAAGTTGCGGCGATTGGATTTGAACCAATGACCTCCAGGTTATGAGCCTGGCGAGCTGACCGGGCTGCTCCACGCCGCGTTCTGTACCGGAATAGTAGCAGGCCCTCGGCGGAAGGGAAGAGGCTTTGCGAAAAACCTCTCGGTCGACTGGGGCCTCCGGGGCGTCCGCTACCCTTTACTCCGCCGACCGCGTTTGGCGGGTCGGGGGGAATCGGCGTTCGAGTCGGCGGACGGCGACGGGATCGGATTCGATTTTCGCTCGGCTTCGGCGGCGAGTTCCAGGAAGCGCTGTTGGCTCCGCAACGCCGGCTTACCCTCGGCGGGCACGAGCCGACGATAACTGCCGTCGGGCAGCAGTTCGCGGGCCTTGGCGTTGTCCGCCAGACTGACCGCCAGGATTTCGTCGATGACCCGGGCCTTCAGGTCGGCCTGTTCGATCGGGAAGACGACTTCGACGCGGCGGATCAGGTTGCGGTCCATCCAGTCCGCACTGCCCACGTAAACTTCCGGCTTGCCGTCGTTTTCGAAGTAATAGATGCGGCTGTGCTCCAGGAAGCGATCGACGACCGACACCACACGAATGTTCTCGCTCACGCCCGGTACGCCGGGCCGCAGCGCACAGATGCCGCGACAAATGATCTCGATGGTGACCCCAGCCTGCGCCGCCCGATAGAGGGCTTGCACAATCATCGGCTCCAGCAGGCCGTTGATCTTGGCAATGATGCGGCCCTTGCCGCCGGCCTTCTGGTTGGCCGCTTCCTGCTCGATCTTTTCGAGCATGAAGTTCTGCAGACGGATCGGTGCGACGATCAGCTTCTGCCAACTCGGCCGCAGCGCATACCCGGTCAGGAAGTTGAACAGCAGCGTGACGTCGTCCGCAAAGGCGGGCTTGGCGGTGAAGATGCCGATATCGGTGTAAGTCCGCGCGGTGGTTGGGTTGTAGTTGCCGGTGCCGAGGTGGACGTAACGCCGCATCGTTCCCTGCTCCTCCTTGCGCACCACGAGGGCCGCCTTGCAGTGGATCTTCAGGCCGATGAAGCCGTAGACGACGTGCACCCCGGCCTTTTCCAGCTCCTTGGCCCAGAGGATGTTCCGCTCCTCGTCCAGCCGGGCCTTGAGTTCGATCACCGCGGTGACCTGCTTGCCGCGGTCGGCGGCGCGTTGCAGCGCCTTGACGATGGGACTGTCCGAACTCGTCCGGTAGAGCGTCTGCTTGATGGCGTGGACGTTGTCGTCGTCGGCCGCGGCTTCGATGAAATCGACGACGTGCTTAAAGCTCTCGTAGGGGTGGTGGAGGAGTATATCCTTCGCCCGAATCGCGGCCCACATGCTCGACGGCGTCGGGAACTCCTTCGCCGGCGTGGGAAGGAACGCGGGGTCGCGCATTTCCGGCGTGCCGGTCAGAGCGTGAATCTGGAACAGGAGCGTCAGGTCCAGCATCCCGTTGGCCCGGAAGACGTCCTCGTCGAAGAGGTCGAAGGCATTGACGAGGAATGTCTCCATCTCGGCCGGGGCGTTCGCTTCGATTTCCAGCCGCACCGCCGCACCGCGTCGACGCTGCTTGACGTTCTCCTCGATCGCCGCAAGCAGATCTTCGATTTCATCTTCTTCGATCTCGAACTCGCTGTCGCGCGTGATGCGGAACATGACCGAGTCGACGATTTCCATACCGGGGAAGAGTTCGCCCAAGTGCCGGCGGATGACCAACTCCATCGGCACGAAGTCCTTGCCGCCGGGCAACGGCAGCAGGCGCGGACGGATGCCGGGAACCTGAACCACGGCGAAGAGCATCTCCGGTTCGTTGGGACGACGCAGCATCACCGCCAGGTTCAGCGACTTGTTCGCCAAGTGCGGGAACGGGTGGCCGGGATCGACCGCCAAGGGGGTCAGTACCGGGAAAATCTGGGCGCGGAAGCTGTCCTGCAACAAGGCTTCTTCGTCGGCCGTCAGGTCCGAAGCGCCGCGGATGGTGATGCCCTTCTCCGCCAGAGCGGGCTTTACGACGTCGCCCCAGCAACGATACTGCCGGGCGACCAACTCGCGGACGGCCGAGCGGATACGGGTCAACTGATCGTCCGGCACCATTTTGTCGCCGCCGGTGCCGCGCATCACCCCCGCAGCCACCTTCCGCTGCAAGCCACCGACGCGGACCATGAAAAATTCGTCGAGGTTCGCGCTGACGATGGCGAGAAACTTCACCCGCTCCAAGAGCGGCACTCCGTCGTCCTCGGCTTCTTCCAGCACGCGGACGTTGAATCCCAGCCAACTCAATTCGCGGTTGATGTAGAGGCTGGGATCGTCGAGCGGAATCATGCGTCGGCTTTTCTGAGGTTCACAGGAGGAGCGGGAAACGAAAAAAGGCTTCGGTGCCTCGTCTCGGTTCTTGACAGTCCAAGACTGTTTCAGGAACCTCAACCCGAGAAACCGAAGCCCGATCGTCGTCGAAAGTCGCTCGGAAATCAACCGTTGTTCAGTTTGGAGGCCAGCGCCCGCGGGGTCGGGAGTCGCAGATCCCAAACGATGCCGACGAAGCTGAGGGACTTCAGGATGTACCAGCTGAGGTCGTACTCGTACCACTTGAAGCCTTGGCGGGCCGAACTCGGGTAATGATGGTGGTTGTTGTGCCAGCCTTCTCCGAGCGTGAAAAAAGCCACGAACCAGTTGTTGCGGCTATGGTCCTTCGTGGCGAACCGGCGACGACCGAACAGGTGACACACCGAGTTCACCATGAACGTGCTGTGGTAGAGAACCACGGTGCTGGCGAAGAACCAGCAAAGGCCGGTCAGTCCGCCCAAGACCCCGCACAAGACGCCCATGGCAATGCCGGGGACGAGGTCGAACTTTTCAAGCACCTTGATTTCCGGATACTTCTTGAAGTCCTTCATGAGGTCCCACTCGGTCGCGTTGAAGCGGTTCGAGATGACCCAGCCGATGTGGCTCCACCAGACCGTGTCGGCGATCGGCGAATGCGGATCTTCGGCTTCGTCCGAATGCTTGTGGTGCGTGCGGTGGTGCCCGGCCCACCAGATCGGCCCACGCTGGAGTGCCGAAGCACCCATCATCCCGAGAAGGAACTGGAAGACGCGGCCGGTCTTAAAGGCCCGGTGTGCGAAATAGCGGTGATAGCCGGCGGTGATGCCGAAGCCACGCAGAATGAACAGCCCCACGGCCATCACCGGCGCCCACCAATAGAAGTCGACAAAAAAGATGCCGAAGGCTGCAAGGTGCATTGCCAGGAAGGCAATCACGGTGACCAGCGAGCCGGTGCCGCGGGCCGGGCGGGGCTGTTCGGAAACCGACAGGTCTGCGGCATCCGATGCCGCAGTCGCCGGGGTCGGCATCGTGCCGAGGGTCGCCGGCATATCGGCGACGGCCGGGGTGTGAGTCAAAGCGGGAATAGGAGGATCTCCGGAGCGACAGATAGGGATGCGACACGGCCGAGACGACGCAAGCACATACCAAACGTTACGCGTTAGGATAGGAGCATAAATCGGCTGAGTCTCGCCGCAAGCCGAGATTTTTTCCGGTCGACCTTCCAACGGCACTTCGATCTGCCCTCTACAATAGGTGTCCGTACCTCAGTTTGGAGTCGTCGAGATGATGCACTTCGAAGGGTCGGAAACTTTTGCCGATTCCGCGGACCGAATCCGGGATTATCTTGCAGATGCGGGTCGGATGGCCCGTGCGATTCCCGAACATACCATCACCGCCGCCGGACCCGACCGCGCTGAATGGGACGTCCGGCCCAAGTTCGCCTTCATGGCGGGCAGCCTCCATACGACTGCCGAAATCGTCCTGCGTTCCGGCGATGAACTCCGCTACCGCATCGCCAGCGTCGGTGTCGGCAGCAGTTCTACGATGGATGTACGTCTCTCATTTACCGCTAAAGATGACGGAACAGTCGTCCGCTGGACCGGCGATTTGGTGGAACTCGGTGGTATTCTCAAACTCGTCCCGCGCGGCATGCTGCAGGTTGCCGCTCTCAAAGTCATCGCGGACGTCTGGTCCGCCGTCCGCAGCAGACTCCAGGAACAATCCGAAGCAGAGACCGAGGCTTGAACCATGCCGATCCACGACTGGACCAAAGTCCTCGCGGGCGATTTTCAACACTTCCATCAGGATTGGTCGATTGAAATCGCCAGACAGCTGAACCGCGGGATCCTGCCCAAGGGCTACGAAGCCGCGACTTCTACGTCGATCTGCCGCTGGAGTCGAGCCATGCGACAACTTGGGAATCGCTGCCCGAGAGCATGCGCGACGATTTGACGTAAGCTTCCGACGTATCTGGGGTCGATCCGCCATCACCGGTTGTATGCAGCATTCTCGCCGGTGCTCACTTCGTGCTTGCGCCTCACCAAGGTTCCCAGCAGACCCCTTAAGGCTTCGCGTCGCTTGCCGCCGGCCAGAATCGCCCGCAGACTCCAGCGCAGCGATTGCCGGGTTTCCTTGCGTCGCAGCGTAAACGCGGCGGCGCGGAATGTGGAGGCGTAGCCTTCACCGATCGTTTCGGAACACAGAGCGTTGGGATTGCGGGCAATCGCGCGGTTCATGATCGCCTCGGCGGTGCGGACGCGGTCGATCAGCTTCCCCGAGAGGTTGCCGTGGCCGGTGCGGTACCGGGTCAGCGGCTCGGCGAGGCCGTGGAAATCGTAGTGTCGGGCAACGCGAAGCCATAAGTCGTAGTCGATCGCCAAGTCGAGATTCGGATCGAAGCCGCCCACGCGATCGAAGACCTGCTTCTTCACCATCGCGGATGAGAAGCAGACGAAGTTCTTCAGGAAGATCTGTTCAAACACATGGCCCCGCGGGAACGCCGTCGTCATTTGCTGGACATTGGGGGCGATGGTTCGGCCGGCATCGTCGATCAGTTCGCGGGCGGTGAAGACGACTCCGCATTCGGGATGCTCCGCAAAGACCGCGAGTTGCTTCTCCAGTTTCGTCGGCAGCCACGCATCGTCGGCATCGAGATAAGCGATGAAGCCGCCCCGACTCAGCCGTTCGCCGAGGTTTTTGGCGCGCGATTGACCGAGGCGATCGCTGCGGACATACCGAACCCGAGGGTCGCGCAGGTACGGCCGCACGGCGGCCGGCGTTTCATCGGTTGAGCCATCGTCGATGATGACGAGTTCCCAGTCGGCGATCGTCTGGGCGAATACCGAGTCGACCGCCGTGGGCAGGAATCGGGCATAGTTCTTCGCCGCCATGACGACGGAGATCAACGGCTTCACGCGGCGACCAGCCTGCGGGCCGGGGCGACGTCCGAAAACTTCATCGCCTGTTCGACGAGGTTGTGGAACAACTGAACGTCGAGGGCGGACGCACTTTGGCATTCCGGGTGCCATTGCGTGCCGAGGCAGAACCAGCTTTCGTCGGTCGATTCGATGGCTTCGATGATCCCGTCCGGCGCCTTGGCACCGACGCGCAGCCTGCGGCCGACTTGGTTGATGCCTTGGTGGTGCATGCTGTTCACGCGGAGTTCGTCGGCGCCGAAGATGTCCTTGAGCAGGCTGTTCTTCTCGACGCTGACCATGTGGCGATGCACGCCGCCGGCTTGGTCGTAGTGCGGCATCGCCTTGGGGCAATCGAGCGGCAAGTGGTCGAACAGCGTGCCGCCGAAGTAGACGTTCAGGAGCTGCATGCCGGTACCGATGGCGATCAGCGGCAGCTTGCGTTGGAAGACCTGGTCGAGCAGGTAGCGGTCGCTCTCCTCGCGGCGGACTGCCATCGGCTGTACGGCATTCGTGAGCTGTCTGCCCATGCGGCGCGGGTCGAGGTCCATGCCGCCGACCATCACCACGCCGGTGACCATGTCCAGCAACGCATTCAGTTCCGGGAAGTTTTCCTTCCGCATCGGCGGCAGCAGGATCGGCAGGCCGCCGGCATTCAGGATCGAGTCGAAATAACCGTCGTTGACGCGGGCAAAGGCGGAGCCGATCTTCGGTTCGTAATAATCGCTGTTGATGCCGATGAGGGGGCGTTGAGGCGTGCGTGAGGCCATGAGCGGGGGTCCTTCCCAAACGAAGCAAGACGGGGACGACGAGGCATCCGAGCCTCGCGGCCCGTGGAAACGCGAGGGCCGTTCCACGGACGTCCGCAAGCTTACAAAGTTCGGGAGTTGCGAATCAAGTCGGGTTTTTGATTTCGTCGCCGGAACTACAATGCCTCCAACATTCACTCGACTCAGGTGACGACATGCCGATTCCCATAGTGGCGATGGTTTGCGGTGGTTTGCTCGTTGCCCTCGGCGTCGTCGCTTATGCGGCACCCGACCTGCTCGGCGGCGGGAAGTCCTACCAGATTTCCGCCCTATCCCCAGCGTTCGTCGGCCTGCCGCTCGAACTGCTCGGAGTGTTCAGCCTGATTATTCCGAACCTTCGCAAGCACCTCATGCACGTGGCCGCGATGCTCGGCCTGTTCGGTGTCGTCGGCGGGCTGGTGCCCTGCTTTCTGCGCGGCTTCGACTTCAACGAGACCGCCGTGAAGGTCGGCCTCGGCATGACGATCCTCTCCGGTGTCTTCCTGATCCTCTGCATCAAGTCGTTCCGCGATGCCCGCAAAGCCCGGGAAGTCGGGCTGTAAGAATTTCACGACAGGGATCGCAGACATCGCGGAGACGACAACCAAAATCTGTTGAAGCCGGGATCCGACCTGCCGGCTCCATCGGGCGAAGCCCACGCGTGACTTTCTTCGCTGCGGTCTCTACGGTGATACTCTTCGATCCTCATCGGAATCGGCCCATGCTTCTGACCCTATTGCTGATGCCTGCGGCGCTCGTCGGCATCGATGTCGAGAAGTTCATGGACATTCGACCCGGCACCATTCCCATCATCGTCTCGGCGCCGCACGGCGGGCGGCAGGAGATTCCCGGCGTGCCTTTGCGTGTCGGCGGCAATACCGTGAAGAAATTCGTGACCGTGCTGGACACCAACACGCTCGAACTGGCGGAAGCATTGATCCCGGCCATCGAGAATGAGTTCGGCGGCAAGCCCTACATCGTCTTCGCCCGCTTCACCCGCAAACAGATCGATGCCAACCGTCCGGCCGAGGATTCCTACGAGAATTCACACGCCAAGCCCTACTACGACGCCTACCACAAGGCGCTGCTCGAAGCCTGCCGCGATATCCGCAAAACTTGGGGCGGGGGATTGCTGCTGGACCTGCATGCCCAAGCCAAGACATCGGACCTGATCTACCGTGGGACGCAGAATTTAAAGACGGTGAAGCTTCTGAAGGACCGCTTCGGCATGGCCGCGATCACCGGGCCGAACAGTCTGCTCGGCCAGATGAGCGGTAAAGGCTACGGCATCTTCCCGCCCATCGCCGACCCCGCCGATGCCGCGGAGTTCCCGAGCTATTCCGGCGGCTGGATCGTCGGCCGCTATGGCGCGGACTCGGGTACGGGACTGGATGCGATTCAACTCGAAATCGGCGCCCGCTTCCGCACCAACAAAACGATCCCGAAGACGGCGGCCGACTTGGCCGCAGGGCTGAAAGTGTTTTCAACGGCGTACCTGCCGCAAGAGCGACGGAAGTGAGTCGAAGAAAAGTCGTTTCCAACGAGCCTCCGGGCTTGCCCCGGAGGTCCGAATCGGAGTCGAAAAACCGCGGTCAGGTTGACATGAGAGTTGCAGACCTCCGGGGCAAGCCCGGAGGCTAGTTGGAACTTAGGATCGGCGGCGTCAGTCGATGGTTACGACTCGTCCGTCCGCAGGATACAGCTGAAGGGCGAAGTTGATGTTCTGGGATTGGGTGAAGGGGATGCTGCGGACCGAGCCGTCGGCAATCGCGAACAGCGTGCCGCCCGAGAAGGCCGAGCCCCAGTTGTGCAGATGCGCGATGGTCGGGCCGTCGCGGAGATTTTGGTGGCCGCTCATTAGGTTGTTGCCGAGTCCACGGCTGGTGCCGAACTGACCTCCTTGGAAGATGCCCTGATCGCCGTTGTCCGGGTTGTTGTCGCCGAATTGACCGGTCTGGAGAGCCTTGCCGCCGACCAGAATCGTGTTCGAGCTACCGTCCGCAATGCCTTGAATCGTGATCCGTGTGAGGAAGGCCGTCGGATCGCCGCCGTTCGAGGCAAAACCGGTGACGCCGTTGATGGTCAGCGCGTACAAGGTCGGCGAACTGTTCAGAAACGTGTTGATCGCATAGTCGGTCACCATGCCCTGACGGGCGGTCGCGTTAGCGCCGTTCTTGGTGCCGGTCCGACTGCGGCCGGGGCAAAGATAGGTTTTCACGCCGGCCTGCCACAGGGGGATGATCGCGGGCAGGGACAGGTAGCCGCCGGCGTTGTTCGTATCCAAGGCCGGGAAGGTGTTCCCGGTCGTGGCGATAGCCAAACTGCGGTGTAGGTTGTCCTGCTCGATGTAGGGCAGAATCTGCGTGCACCAAGTGCCCGAGTTGCCCACGGAGGCGTTGTGCCAGCCGTTGTTGGTGTAGAAGGCGTTGCCGACCAGGCCCGCGTTCGGCCCGCGATAGCCGTTGTAGGGCAGCGAATTGAACGTGTCGTTGTAGGTCTGGAACGCCAAGCCGATCTGCTTGAGGTTGTTCTGGGACTGCGAACGGGCGGCCGCTTCGCGGACCTTCTGGACGGCGGGCAACAGCAGGCCGATCAGAATGGCGATGATCGCGATGACCACCAACAACTCGATCAACGTAAACCCGCGACGAACACTGGACTTCATGCCGACTCCCCAAAAGTGAAAAACGGGAAAAAACGACGATCGCAAACTGCCATCGTCCACGAGGAACCAGCGCCGAAGATCGGGGGAGAACAATCTTCAGACGCGATCGAGATTCGGCGTCCCGAAGGATCACCGCACATCTCGAAACTCAAATTCCTCAGCAAAACTTCACAAATACACACTACAGGAAACAGACGGAATGAGTCCATCGATAAGTTGGAACTCTCGTGAAATTTTCGCGAATTCATCGAAAATCATGACCGCCAAACGATACCGGGATTTTCAGCCGGTGTTCATCAGTGACGTGGAAAACGAAAAACGCCCGTCGAAACCTGTCGGCTTCGGCGGGCGTCTGCGTCGGCTCGTCCTTCGGTCAGTCGGCTTTCTTGGCTTTGTATTCGCCTTCGAGGATCGGCTTCACTTCGTCCGCATTTTCCGCCTCGTAGTCGCTCAGTTTCGCGGTCTTCTTTTCCTTGTCCAGCTTGAAGACGCACTTGAACTTGTAGCCCTTGGGCGGCTTGGCGGGGAACTCGCCCTCTTCCTTCACCTCGGTCACTTCGGCCGAGACGCGGCTTTCCTTTTCGTCCAGCGTGTACTTGCAGGTGATGATGATACCGTTGCCGCCGGCGGAAGCCTTCAGGATCAGTTCCGTCTTGGTCTTGAATTCGAAGAGGATCTCGATGCCGTCGGCTTCCTTGACCCAGCGACCCTTCAGCGGCACTTCGTCCTTCTTGTCTTCCTTTTTGTCTTCGGTCAGGCCAAGCGCGGTGAAGCTCACCAGCAGGCTCAGGACAGCGATCCAGCGCATCATCATGGAGAACTCCTTCGTCGACGATTGTTTCGGTCATCGGGTCGATTCGAACGCGATGACGGCATCCTACGCGATGCTCTCGGCTTCGGCCGGCATTCCCGCATGAAGAACGGATGAACGCGCCGGGTCGCACGCTTGGACCACGCAACAGTTCCGACCCAGCGCCTTAGCCTGCGACAACGCGGCCGCAGCCCGTTCGCGAAGCTGATCGTAGTTGACCTGCACACCGGGAAGCGCGACCGCGAAGCCGACACTGACGGTCACGCGGATGTGACTGTGTTGGTACAAAGTCGGTCTCTCCGCCACGCCGGCCCGCAAACGCTCGGCCAGGATTTCCGCCCCGCCGACGTCCGTATCGGGGGCGACGATCATGAACTCCTCGCCTCCGACGCGGCCGAGGGCGTCCGTCGAACGGATGGAGCGCTGAAGCGTCTGCGCGAGCCAGGCCAGGACGTGATCGCCACCACTGAGAAGGTATTGCGAATTGATGAGTTTGAAGCGATCCGCATCGACCAGACCGAAAGCGACGGCGGCAGGGCTTCTGGACTGACGCAGCAATTCCTTGCGGGCGATCAACTCGATCGCCCGACGATTCGGCAGACTCGTCAGCGAATCGGTCAGCGCCATTTTCTCGAGAATCTGGTTTTTGGTTTGCAGCTGCATCATAGCCGATTCGAGATCGCGGGTGCGGTCCAGCACCCGACGTTCCAGCTCGGTATGCGAACGGCGAAGTTCGTCCAGGAGATGTTCGTGGCTTCGTTCCAGCATTTGGGCCCGGGCGACCGAGCGCATGGTCGTGAGCAAATCCTCGCCGCGCCAAGGTTTCAGAACCAGCCGGTGAATGCGACAGCAATTGATCGCATCGGCCGCATCCTCAATGCGTGCGGTGCCGGTCAGCAGCACCCGCGCCGTCCGCGGTACAACGCGGTGAACCCAATCAAGCAGTTGAATCCCCGAACCGTCCGGCAACTGCAGGTCGGTCAGGACGATGTCGATGGGTCGGTCAGCGAGCATCCGCCGCGCCTCATCGGCATTGCCGGCGGTATGGATTTCGAATTCGCACGCGAGTTGTCCAAGAAGAAGCGCGAGAATTGCCGGATCGTCGTCGACGACCAGAAGCGAACAGCTGTACCGCACCGATTCGATCGGCGGCTGCGATCCCGTTCGCGCGGCGGGACTGTTCATGAGTGCTGCGAACGGATCCGGTGGGAAAGCATTCAACGTCCGACCTCGCCTTCCATCGGAATCGAGCCTCGATCCGCTCATCCATGAGCGGATTGCAGAGAAGTCGACGGCGTCTGCCACGAGTCGCCTCCTCTCAACGAGTGTAATCCATAAAGATCGAGTCGGCGGGAAAATCGCACCTTTCAAGCGACGGGATTATGTGAATCCTACGCATTTCAGTGAAGTCGAGCATCCGACTCTGTCGATGGTGACGATTGGCTCTGAGGTTCAGGTGTCCGGATTACGGAGTCGGCGGAAGCTGGGAGGAAAATTCGGCCGAAATCGGAAATGGCTGCTTGATGTGCCATCAACGTGCGTTTACAATCCTGTTGCTTCGATGGCAAGGGGGGCCGACAGGACTTACCTGCGAAGTGGGCCGACGACTTTGGATAGGTCGCCCGTACCGGACGGATTCCCGCAACGACTCGCCGCCGCTGGTTCTCAGCCGTGCCAACGAGTCGTTCGTCGTTTCCGGACCGCGTACAGGGTTACTTGTCCGATTCTCGTTGAAACCACCGCAACCGCCGCGTGACCCGGCTGAAGTTCTGCCCCCACATTCAAGCATTGGATTTGTCCAGCCGACATGCGAATTGTTCGCTTGGACGGCACATGGATCGGAAGGAACCGAACCGTCGTTTCCGCTTCACCGGGGAGAATTCATTCGGGCGAAAATTCGAGTCGCTGCCATCGAGAACTTCAGGCTTTACTGTCCTGTCCTCACGTATGGACAAAGTACGACGCGAACGAGATCACCGAATCCCGAAGCCACGAATCGACGGAAGTACCGCTCGAACGAGTTTCTGAACAAGGACCGTCCGGCACGCCGGCAGGATGCCGACACGATTCCCTTCCTTTCACGAGGCCGTAATGACACTGAAGACTGCCCGGCGCACTCGCTCGACGCCCTCGGTCACCATGGCGGAAGTCGAGACCAATGCCCAGTTTTCCTCCGACCTCCTCACTCCCGAAGAAGAACGCGAATTGCTCACGAGTTTCTGGGAATGCAAGACCGATCTCGTCCGCGTGCTGACGCGTCACTTCCCGGCCCTGCGGGACATCAAGCCGCCGCTCGAACCGTGGCCCATGGCCCAATTCATTCGGGACAACGCCAACGCCGAAACTCGTGAAGTCCTCGCCGTGCGCCGTCTGCACGACCGTTACGTCCACTTCAAGCACCGCTTGGCTTCCGCCAACATTCGCCTTGCCGCCCACGTAGCCAAACGCTTCCGCCACCATTCCCTGAGCTATTCGGACCTCCTTCAGGAAGCCGTCTGCGGCCTCATGCAGGCGATCGACCGCTTCGACGTCTCCCACGGCACCCGCTTAGCCACCTATGCCACTTGGTGGATCCGCCAGACGCTGCAGATCGCGGTTGCCCGTCAGAGCCATCTGGTCAGCCTCAGTCCGCACCACCTTCAGGAACTCGGTCTTCTGCAACAGGAATCCGAAGCCTTGGCCCACGGCGGCAAGCACCTGCCCAGCCCGGCCGAACTTGCCGCCCGAACCGGTTCGAGCCTCGAGCACCTCAACCACCTGCAGACGGCCACCCGCACGCCGGTCAGCCTGAACGCGGTGCTCGACGACGACAGCGATTTCAAGCTCACCGAAGCCATGCCGGATACGCAAACGCTGACCTTGCAGGATAATAACGAACGCCAGGAAGCGCTCCGCTTCCTGATGGAAAACCTCCGCCCCCGCGAGAAGAAGGTCCTCGACCTTCGCTTCGGCCTGACCGGTTCCGGCACGCACAGCCTGCGTCAGATCGGTCATCTGCTCCGGATCAGCAAGGAACGCGTCCGCCAAATCCAAAACCGCGCCCTCGAAAAGCTCCGCGCCAACGCCGAACGCGTCGGCTGGGAGCCGACGCTTTTGCTCGAGTAAGGTCGGTTACCGCCGACTGAAATCACCGACGGGCGGCGTAAACCTCATGGTTTTCGCCGCCCGTCTGCCGTTACGACCGGCCTGACGCAGCCTCATTGAGATGCCCCGGAAACCGCGGCAGCCAGCACCAGCACGGCGTCGGGAACGGCTGACGCCCACAGAGTCACGTCAGGGGCATCCTTCGCCAGGAAGTGGCTTCGCGTCGACGGCACGAGTCTCAAGATGATCCACCAGGCGGCCGCGTCGAGCGATTGCAGCGATCGGTACCAAACCGCAAAGCGATTCAGCCGCTTCACGAGCTACGACTTCTTGACGACGATGACCTTCAAGGCGTTCTTCGCCGCCTTCGAGAGCTTGCTCGTTTTGTCCTCGTCCTTGACGATCTTCTTCAGGTCCTTGGCGGCATCCTTGGCGTTCGGACCCATCGCGGCCAAGCCGTTGATCGCAGCGAGGCGGATCGGTTCGTCCTTCTCTTCATTCAGGGCCTTGGTGAAGATCGGCATCACTTCCTTCACATCCGGATCGATCATGCCGACGGCCTTGAGAGCCGCGATGCGGACGGTCCTGTCCGCATCGGTCATCGCCTTGACCATCTCCGGCTCGGCGTCCTTGATCAGGGGCTTGTGAATTTGGCCGATCTTGGCCAGTTCCTCGAGCGCGGTCACGCGGACCTTAGCATCCTTACTCGTCTTCAGTTCTTTGGTGTACTTCTCGGCATCGGCCTTCTTGTCCGCGAGTGCGAGGACATCGCCGCCGAGGATGAGGACGAAGCCGGCAACCAACGTGAAGAAGCTCGCGATGCGGTAGAGGGACATGGTTCGGCTCCGGGAACGGGCGACGGGTTGATCTTCCGGAATTAGACACCTCGGATTCTCCGGGGTTCCGTCACCCGGTGAACAAGGCGTCGATCGGCTTGCCGAGGTTGAGCGTGACCGGCCGGCCGAGGCGGTCGTGCAGTTCCGTATCCGGTGAGATCCCGAGAGTTCGGTAAATCGTGGCACCCAGATCGTCGGGTGAAAAAGGATTGACGGACGGATAGGCGCCGATGCCGTCCGACTTGCCCAAGACCTGCCCGCCGCGGACGCCCGCCCCGGCAACGAGGGCTGAGAAACAGGAAGCCCAGTGATCGCGGCCGACAGCGGCATTCGGATTCTGTTTGCTGAGCTTCGGCGTGCGGCCGAATTCGCCGACCAGCACCACCAAGGTATTGTCCAACAATCCGCGTTGTTGAAGATCATCCAGGAACGTCGAGAGTGCCACATCGAGCGGCGGGACGAGTTGCGTCTTCAACTGATTGAAGATGTTGTCGTGGTTGTCCCAAGCCTGCGATTTCCCCATGTTCGCCTGGATCATCGGCACGCCCGCCTCGACCAGTCGCCGGGCCAACAGCAGCGTCTGGCCGAACGGGTGCCGACCATACGCGTCGCGCGTTTTCGCATCTTCCTTGGTCAAGTCGAAGGCCGTGGCCATTTTGCCGCCGGTGAGCAGGCGGAAGGCCCGGCTCTGTTGGTCGTCCAACTTCATGGCTTCCGCCGTGCCTGCCAGCCGCAGTTGGGCGGCGTGCAGTGTTTTCAAGAGCGTCGCGCGGTCGTCGAGCTGATCGACGTCCAGCCCTGCCGCCGGGCCGACGTTCTCGACATTGAAGTCCTTGGCGTTCGGATTCTGGTGCAGCTGCATCGGATCGTGCTTCGGCCCGAGAAAGCCGGCATGTTGACCGGGCCAGACGAGCGTGGGTGAAAAGAGATGCCAAGGAACGTGGACCCCCGCCGGGGTGCCGTCCTGCGGAGCACGCAGGGCATTGACCGCGCCGGCGAAGCAGGGCCAATCGTCCCGAGACGCAACCTTGTCGAAGAAGGCGCCAGGCTGCTGCCGGCCGGTGGTCACGTGGTGCGACGCGACGAGGTGGTTGTTTTCACGATGCGTCAGGGTCCGGACCACGGCGAACTTGTTCGCCCGCTCCGAGAGCTTCGGCATCAACTCGGTGAACGACACACCGGGGATTTTGGTATCGATCGCCGCGAATTCGCCGCGGATCTCGGCCGCGGCGTCCGGTTTGGGGTCGAGCGTATCGAGATGGCTCATCGCGCCCGACGTCCAAATCAGCACGACCGACTTGCCGGATTTCCCGGAAGCTTTTGCACCAGCTGCCGGCCGCGCGAATGCCGTCGTGCGCGGAGCGCCGAGCAACCCGATTCCGAGCGCTCCGGAGTAGCCGACCTGCAGCATCTCACGGCGGTGCAATCCGATTCCCGGTCGATGGGCTGGCATGGTTGGAGTTCCGCACGGGAAGAGAGATCGCAGGAAAGTCTCGGCAGGACTAGGATGATACCGGACTACCTGCCCCGTCGCCAAGCGGAAATCCCGTCGCCATGCAGACGTTTCTGATCGTCACCGCAATCGTGCTCGGCCTCGCCGGGCTGTTGGCGTTCCTCTGCTTCTACTTCAACTATCGCAGTTCGCCGAAGTCGATCTGGGCGGCGCGGATCCGCACCCGCGTCGCGGAGTGGAACGCGCGGCTGGCTGTGCTGGACCGTAAGCAGGAGATTCCTCGCGAGGAGACTCAGTTGCGGGACGAGTTCTTCCGCCGGCATCTGCAGTCGATTCCCTACTCCGCGGTCCAAGGCTACCCCGGCATCGGGGTGGGGATGTCCGAAAAGCTCGCCCAGGAGAACTTCCGGAACCTCGCGGAACTGATCGGGTACGACTTCATGCGGATCCCCGGCTTCGGCCCGGTGAAGAGTCGGGAGATGACGCATGCCGTCGACGAATTGCATAAGGAAGCCCGGCAACGCTTCGATGCAGGCGCCTGTACTGAGGCAGTCGAATTTCATCGCCGGATTGCCGCAGCCGTGGTGGCGCGGGCGGTCCAAGCCGAGGCGATGAAGCGGGAAGCAGCCGGCATTCACCGGGCGTTGGCTTCGGGACGGGAACTCATCGAGATGGCCAAGCACGTCACCTTCATGAACAGCGTGATGAACTCCGGCAACGTGCCGGGGCTGGACGACATCCAGCTCGGCCGCTCGCTTCCCGAAGTCACGATCGACGCCAAGCCGGAGCCGCTGAGGGTTACGCCCGTGCCGCCGCCGGTCGCACTCGATCTGCCGAAGGTGGCCAAACCATCCCGTCCCGGTTCGACCGCATTCCCGCCGACCGGGACTGTGCCGCAATCGCCCGCAGGCCCGCAGCCGGATCTGTTCCAGCGCGAACTGGGCCGCGGCACGAGCGCCGCATCGACCGCGCCGGCGAACCCCGGCGTGGCGAAGCTGCGGGCTTTTTGCGGCTTCCTGCTGATGATCGCCAAGGCCGACGGCCGCATCGCCAAGGCGGAACGCAACGGCGTGCGTGCGACCTTAGGCGATCACTTCGGCAGCGACCCGGTGCTGTTGCGGTTCATCGATCCCACCCTCGAAGCGATGGAAAAAGCCATCCCAGGCGAGGCCGAGGCACTTGCCGCCGTCCTGCCGCACGCGACCGCGGCCGAGCGCAAATCGCTGCTCGCCGCCGCCCACCGCATCGCCGATGCGACCAGCGAACGCAACGAGCGCGAGGACGACTGCATCAACCGCGTGGCTGCCGCTTTCGGCATTGAGGAGAAACCGAGGGCGTCGCCGAGCGTAGTCGCGCCGGTACCGGTGACGATGGCCGCCGATCCGCGGGCTGTATTGGAGATCGAACCGGGCACGCCGCTTTCGGTCGAACTCATCCGCCGTCGTTACACGCTGCTGACGGAAAAGACCGACCTGGTAAGGGCGTCGGCGATGGGGCCGGAATTCGCCAAGCTCGCCGCCGACAAGCGGCAAGCGGTGCGGGCGGCCGCCGAAACACTGATGGCGCCGTTCGGCGAGCCGCTCGATAAGCCAACCCCGGCGGCGTCGACCGACCTGCGCGACAATCCCATGCTCGACGACGTTTTCGGAGCTTAACGCCATGGCCCTCTTCGACGATCATCCGCTCACGGAACTGGACAAGAAGGCGCACGCCCTCCTGGGCGAAAAAGTCGTCGTCAAGTCCCTCGCCGGCACGGCGGCGCTGCAACGGCTGCCTAGGTATGTCTCCGAATATCTGATCGCCAAGTACGTCAAACCCGAGTCCTGGCAGGCGGACCTCGTCAACATCCAGAACAAGATCAAGGAACTGCTGCCCGACCTGGAGCAGCGCGAAGTGCTGAAGGAAAAACTGCTCGGCCGCGGCGAAGTCACTTTGATCGACAATGTCGAAGTCCGCGTCGATCTGAAATCCGGCCAGCGCTGGGCGCGGGTGCCTGCCCTGGGGGACAACAACGTCCGCATCAGCGGGGCGATCACCGAGAAGTTCCCGGGTCTTTTGCTCGGCGGGCTGTGGGGCACGGTGAAGGTGAAGTACGCGCCGGAAACGGACGACTCCGCACCGAATGAACTCGCCGAATTCACCCCCTTCCAGGTCGGCCCGCCGGACTTGGCCGCGTTCCGGGCGGCCCGCAGTCAATTCACGACCGACGAGTGGTGCGGCCTCGTGCTCCAGTCCGCAGGCTATGCCGCCAATGCCTTCCCCGATCGCCGCACCCGGCTCATCGTGTTCACGCGGATGATTCCGCTGGTCGAACGCAACGTCAACCTCATCGAACTCGGGCCAAGGCAGACGGGCAAAACCTTCCTGCTCCGGAACCTCTCGCCGCGCGTCTTCGTCGTCTCCGGCGGCAAAACCACGCCGGCGAATCTGTTCGTGAATCTCAGCACCAAGCAGGTCGGTATCCTCGGCACTCGCAAGGTCGTCGTCTTCGACGAAATCGCCCATACGACCTTCGACGGTAACGAGACCATCTCCACGCTGAAGGACTTCATGGAAAGCGGCCAGTTCAGCCGCGGATCCTTGGGCTTCGCCTCGGATGCGAGCCTCGTGTTCGCCGGCAATCTGGATGTCGAAGGCGCCGCGCCGCATCCGAAGTATCGCCACCTGTTCGAGCCGTTGCCGGAAGGACTGATCGACAGCGCCTTCCACGACCGCATGCACGGCTATCTGCCGGGCTGGGAGGTGCCGAAGATCACGCCGGCGGCCTTGGCCTCGGGCGTCGGTTTCGTCATCGACTACTTCGGTGAAGTGCTGACGCGGCTGCGCGACGATTCCTTCGCAGACGCCGTCCGCGGTGTCGCCATGCATCCGGGACTCACAAAGCGCGACCAGACGGCCGTCGAACGCCTCGGCTCGGGACTTCTGAAGCTCATCCACCCGGACGGCCGATGGACGCCGGAAGAACTTCTCGAGATCGTGACCTACGCCTGCGAACTGCGGCAGCGCGTCCATCAGCAGCTCTGCGTCCTCGCCCCCGGCGAGTTCAAGGCCAAGCTGATCGCCCCGGCCTCGGTCGCCGGTCATACCGCCAAGGACCTGCTCGCCAAGGCCGTCGTACCCAAGATCGACCGGCTCAATACCGAGGCCGTCGTCGGCGCCGTCACCGGCCTGAGCGTGCTTTCGAAAGGGAGCCAAAACTACGGTGGGGACACGATCCTGATTCAGGTCTCCGCGATCAACGGCGGCTCGGGCGTGAGTGTGACCGGCCTTCACGGCCCATCGCTGAAGGATTCCGTGCAGGCCGTCTACAACCTCATCAAGGCCAATGCCCGCAGCTTCGGCATTCCCGAAACGAAGCTGAAAAGCCAATCGGTCGCAGTGCATCTGGTCAAGATCGCCGAAGCCAAGGACGGCCCCTCGGCCGGACTCGCTTTCCTCATCGGCATGGTCTCAGCCTTGACCAACCGCAAGGTGAAGCCCGGCCTCGCCTTTACCGGCGAAGTCGCCCTCCACGGCGAAGTCGGCGCCGTCGGCGGCATCCCCGCGAAGCTGACCGCCGCCCACGCCGCCGGCCGCACCACTGTCCTGATCCCCGCCGCCAACGCGGATGAGGTGAACCAACTGACGGACGAAGTCCGCAACGCGCTGATCGTCAAGCCGATCCACACTGCGAAGGAAGCCTTGGAGCTGGCACTGGAGGTGTGAGGATGCTGATGATAGGAGTTCCGCGATGGGCCGTCGCACGGCGGCTTCTCGAATCTGAGCAACGGTGCGGACTTGCATGCGAGTTCGGTTTTTCGGCGGAGGAGAGACCGTCAACGCGACGAACCAACCGAGGCGGAAATGGTATTTGGACGAGGCTTCGATTAGCATGAACATCCCGCCCGAGAATCTCCAACGGCGGTCCGTTGGGAGAGAGAATCATGGGCGATGACAGACGACACTTCCTCGGGGCGGTGGTCGCGGCAGCGGCAACCTCGGCGGCTTCTGCTCAAGATAAGAAAGGCGATTCGGCGATGACGCGACCGAAGGTGATCTTCTTTGACGTGAATGAGACGCTCCTCGACCTGAAGCCGTTAAAGGAGAGCGTCGGCAAAGCACTGGGCGACCGCCCGGAACTGGTCGCGCTTTGGTTTACGACGATGCTGCAATACTCGTTGGTGACCACGGTGGCCGACCGTTACAGTGATTTCGGCGTCATCGGCGTGGCTTGCCTGCAGATGGTCGCCCGAAATCAGGGGATCGATTTGAGCGAGGACGCAGCGAAAAAGGCCGTTGCTCCGATCCGCTCACTGCCGCCGCACCCGGATGTCTCCCCGGCTCTCGTGCGGTTGCGGAATGAGAAATACAGATTGGTGACGCTGACCAACTCCTCAAGCGCTGCCGTCGCCGACCAGTTGAAGAACGCCAAATTGGATCAGCTGTTCGAGGCTTCTTTGAGCGTCGAAGAGGTCGGACTCTACAAGCCGCATGCCCACGTCTATCGCTGGGCTGCCCGCCGTATGGGGGCAGACGTGTCTGAGTGCCTACTGGTCGCTGCCCACGGGTGGGATGTGGCAGGGGCGGCTTGGGCCGGGATGCATGCGGCGTTCGTCCGTCGTCCGGGCCAGCAGCCTTTCCCACTCGGGCCAAAGCTCGAGTTGACGATCGCCACACTCACGGAGTTGACGGACAAGTTGGTGGCGTTGAAATAAGCCACGGCCGAACACTCCTGCAGGTTTCCTACCTCCAGGAGATTTGATGCGCCAGGATACCCAGCGTGCCGTCGAAGAGGCCCGACCCGGATTTGAACCGGGGAATGACGGTTTTGCAAACCGTTGCCTTACCGCTTGGCTATCGGGCCTTAGTTCTTCCGCATCTTAACCGGCCTGCTTCGGTTGTCAATCGTCGCGGCCGGTGGTGATGAGACACTCCCGGTATCGGCTTGGGTTCGCGCGGGATTCCAGTGATTCCGGTTTTGCGGTGAATGATCAAGCCGGATGGTCGTCTCGGTCGATACGACCTACGAACGAACCGGCCTTGCCTGCGTTGCGCGACAATGTTACTGTCCCGCGTCGCGGAGCGTGTGGCCGGAGTACGGGTGCCGCCTGATGCCGGACTTTCGCACACTTGCAGTTCTACTCGCCGCGACTAGTGCGGTCTCCGCCGGCTGCAGTTCCGTGGAGCCGGCCAAGTCGGCGCCGCTTCTTGGCGTGCGGGCGCAACTGGCTGCGAACGCTCCGAAGAAGCCGGGGGGCCTGCTGCCGCCGGTGCGGGTGTCCAAGTTCGTCTTTTATTGCGATGTGCCTCTCGACGTCAACGATCCCGTATTCAAGGAACTCGAAGAGCTGCCCGATCAGATTCAGCGCGAACTGCGGCTGCCGCTCGGCAACAACATCGTCCAGGTCTACCTCTTCGAAACGCAGGACAAATACGAAGCCTACATGCGGGACCGCTTCTCGTGGCTGCCGGTCCGGCGGGCGTACTTCATCACCGATCCGAAGCGGCCCGGCGGCGCCGAGGACTTGCAGGTTTATACCTGGCTCGGCGAACATCTGCGGACCGACCTCCGGCACGAACTCACGCATGCCCTGCTCAACGGCGTGCTCAGCAATGTGCCGTTGTGGTTGGACGAAGGCTTGGCCGGCTTCTTCGAACAACCGCTTTCGGCCGACGGCCTCAATACCGAGCACCTGGAAAAATTGCGGCGCGGGCCGTTCACGGCGGATCTGACGCGGCTGGAAGGGTTGAAAAAGGTCGAAGACATGAAGACCGGCGAGTACCGCGAAGCCTGGGCGTGGGTCCACTTCATGCTCCGCGGCGATACCCGCGCCCGCCAGGTTCTGCTCGATCATCTGCAGCAGCTTCGCAAGGCACCCAATGCCGGTTCGCTGACGACGTCCCTCCGCACCGCGCTCGGAGCCGAGCCTGCAGGTGTCCTCTACGAACACCTGGCGCGGACGCCGATGGCCGTCGCGGCGCAGGCCCGCTGATGCGTAGAATATCCGCATGAATCTGCTGATGACCGCAGGAAACACCCAGGCGCCGATCGACCGAGTTCGCGTCATCACCAATATTTTCACCGGCCGAACCGGTGCGAACTTGGCGCGGACGGCGTGGGCACGCGGCCACCGCGTCACCATTCTCACGTCCCATCCCGAACTGCTCTCGGACCTGCCCGACCCGGCATCGGACACCGATCGCCGCATGAACATCGTTCCCTATGCGACCTTCGACGACCTCGCCGGGAAGCTGCAGCAGGAGATCCGCGGGACCGCCTACGATGCGATCTTCCACGCCGCGGCGGTGAGCGACTACCTGAGTGCGGGGATGTACGCGCCGGATGTCGGAACCTTCTTCAACGCCCGCACCCGACAATGGGAAGCCGGCGGCTTGTATCCGTCGATGGTGGTGCAGTCGGGATTAAAGATCAAAAGTACCGAGCCGGAACTCTGGCTGCGGCTGGTGCGGGCCCCGAAGCTCGTGGACCGCATCCGCAACCCGTGGAACTTCGCAGGGCTGTTGGTGAAATTCAAACTCGAGGTCGGCATCGGCGACCACGATCTGATACGAGTGGCGGAAGACTCGCGACGTCATTCCGGAGCCGACTTCATCGTCGCCAACACGCTCGACGGTGCCGCGCATTACGCCTACATCGGCCCGATCGACGGTCGCTACGAACGGGTGGCCCGCCGCGAACTCGCCGAACGCTTGCTCCTCACCGTCGAACACTTCCACCGAAACCGGCAATCATGAGCACGATTCTTCTGGGCGTCACCGGCTCGGTCGCCGCCGTCAAGACTCCGGAGTTGGTCGCCGTGCTTACGAAGGCGGGCCATACGGTGCACGTCGTCGCCACCGCAGCGTCGCTGTACTTTTTCGACCGGGCCGTGCTGCCGCCCGGCTGCCTGACCACCGACGCGGACGAATGGCCCGGCGAGCGCTACACCCGCGGCGACCCGGTGACACACATTGAACTCCGTCGTAAGGCCGACTTGTTTCTGATCGCGCCGTTGGATGCCAACACGCTGGCCAAGCTCGCCGTGGGCCTGTGCGACAATGCCCTGACTTCCGTCTGGCGGGCATGGGACATGACCAAGCCGGTGATCCTCGCCCCGGCCATGAATACCCTGATGTGGCAACACCCCTTCACCCGCAAACACCTCCGCACCATCGCCGCCGATTTCGGCGCCGCTCATGTGCCCGGACATCTGCAGGACGAGCTGCTGATTCAACAGATCAACGACCGCGCCAAGGGCTTCCACATCGTCGGGCCGATCGCCAAAACCCTCGCCTGTGGCGACGATGGTCTGGGGGCGATGGCCGAGGTGCGGGACATTGTGGCTGCGGTGGTTGAGGTAGTCGATTCCATCGGCACAAGTTGAACACAGCGGCCGAGGCCCAGACCGCCGCTGACGCTTTCGGATCGGCACTTGCGACTCAAAGGAGCCACGCACGAAGTAAGTGGTCAAGAACCAATCGCTTACTACGTGCGCGGCTCCTTGATGAGAGTCACATGCATGCAACTCCTCCTACATCCCCAAGTCTTTCTTCATGGCGGAATACCAGTCGGAGAACCAGCCGGTTTTGACCTTGTTGTTGCCGGTGTCCTCCATGACCTGGACGATCATCATCTTCAGTTGGCGGTCGTTCTTCTTCCCCTGCGCGGCGTTCTTGGACGCGGCCAGGATCATCTCGAATTCCTTCTGGTCGATCTTGCCGTCGTCGCCCATCGCGGCTTCGACCTGGTTCTTGATCAGCTTCTGGAGCACACTTTCCATGACGTAATTCTGGTCTTCGCAGCACTGGACCAAGGCGTTGCGGGCCGAGTCGATGTTGACGCCGAGTTGGATCGCGATCTGCAGTATTTCGCGCTCCTCGTTTTTGTCGATGTACTTGTCGTCGTAGGCGCGGAGCTTGATCTCGTTCTGGAAGCGCTTCTTGATTTCGTCGATGGTCATGGTCTCGGCTCCGAACAGGGTGAGGACGCGGGAAGACATGGTGGGGCGGACGTTGCGATATTCGACGCGCGCGTCCGAATCTTTGCCGGAAACAACGCGAATTCTTCGGCCGGTCATCGCAGTAGCCCGGTATCGTAGCAGGATTCTTTCCCGACGGAAACAGTCATGGCCCACCTCGCGCCCGGCGGCATTGTCGACCCCAACGACCGCACGCCCGTGCCCGCCGGGGCCAACAGCGCGCTGGCGCTGTTGCTGCTCATCAACCTTTTCAACTACATCGACCGGCAGGTGCTGTCATCGGTGTTGCCGCGGCTGAAGCTGGACGGCACCATCTTTCGGGCGGACGACCCGGATATTCAGTTCAAGCTCGGGCTGCTCTCGAGTGCCTTCCTCGTGGCGTATATGATCTTTTCGCCCATCGTCGGCGCGCTCGATTCGCGCGGTTACCGCCGCTGGATGATCCTCGGGCTGGGGGTGACGGTCTGGAGCCTGGCCAGCGGCGGTTCGGGCTTCGCGACGACTTACTGGATTCTGTTTGCGACGCGCTGCCTCGTCGGTGTTGGGGAAGGCGCGTATGGCCCGGTGGCGTCCGCGATGCTTGCGGACATTTATCCGGCGAGAATGCGGGGCACGGTGCTGGCGATCTTCAACATGGCGATCCCGGTCGGCAGCGCCATCGGCTTCGTCATCGGTGGGGTCGTGTCGGACATCTTCAACGATTGGCGACATGCCTTCTGGGTGACATTCGCGGGTTTGGGTCTGGGTCTGGTGTGCTTCCTGAAGAAGGAGCTGCCGCGGCCGAAGGCGGCCCAGGGGACGGTACCGGCGAGCTACTTCGACGTGCTGGGGATGCTGGCGAAAAACAAGTCGTTCGTTTTCTGTTGCGTCGGCATGACGGCGATCACCTTCGCCATCGGCGGGATCGCGGTCTGGATGCCGGAGTATGCCTTCCAACGCGAAACCCGCTTCGCGATGACGGCGGACGCGCTGGAGTCCTTAGCGAATCCGCCCGCCGACGCTTTGCGTCAGCCACTCCCTGCAGAGTTGATCGCCAAGCTCACGCCGACGGCGGACGGTGAAGTGAGAACGTATCCCGAGTTCCGCAAACGCCTCAAGCCGGTGCTCAGCGAAACCGAATCGAAGCTATATCTGGCGAGCATCTTCGATGTGGCCACAGCGCCCGGCAGCCCGAGTCTCGGGAAGATCAACACGATCTTCGGCGGCATCCTCATTGTGGGCGGCTTGTCGGCGACGCTGATCGCCACGTGGGTGGGGGAGAAACTGCGGACGCGGGTCCGTGGCGGCTACTTCTACGTCATCGGGATCGGTGCCCTGCTGGCCGTGCCCGCATATCTGGGCCTTTTGTACGCGCCGTTTCCGTGGGCGTGGTTGTGTGCGTTCTTCGCCATCGTCGGGCTGTTCTTCCACGTCGGCCCCGGCTTCACGATTCTTGCGAACGTCGTCGCACCGGAAATCCGCGCGACTGCCTTCGCCATCAACATCCTCGTCATTCATGCCTTGGGGGACGTCATCTCCCCGCCGATCATCGGCGCCGTGGCCGATGCCTACGATTTGCAAACGGCGTTCCTGTGGCTGACGGGCACTATGGTTCTGGGCGGCATCGTGTGGATCATCGGCGCCCGTTTCCTGGAGGCGGATACGCAAGCGGCGGAAGCTGCGCTGGTGCAGGCCCAAGGTAATTGAGGGGGATCCGTAGACGATTTACGGACTTGCTCGTAAAGTACGCGATGAAGCATTTTCACGGAGTATCGCAATGCGACGATCGACCCGGCCCGGATTCACGCTGATCGAGTTGTTGGTGGTCATCGCCATCATTGCGATCCTGATTGGTTTGCTGTTGCCTGCGGTTCAGAAAGTCCGCGAATCCGCGGCACGGGCCAAGTGTCAGAACAACCTCAAACAGCTCGGCTTGGCGTTGGCGAACCATCAGTCGGCGCTCGGTCATTATCCGTCGGCCGCGGAGTTGCCGAAGGGTCAGTTGTCGCAACCGTGGTCGGCCCATGCCCGGCTGTTGCCGTATCTGGAGCAGGACAACCTGGCCAAGCTGATCGACTTCACCAGCGCTCCGAACAACTTTCTGTCCCGACCGGACGTCGCCGGAATCCGCGTGCCGATGTACCTGTGCCCCAGCGAAATCAACGACCGCAATCGCGTGACCGCGACTCTGACCTACTATCCGCTGAACTATGCCGTCAACGAAGGCACGTGGTTCGTCTTCGATCCCGTCAGCGGGCAAATGGGCAACGGTGCCTTCGCACCAAACCTCAAAGCCAAACCGGCGGACTTCTCCGACGGACTGAGCAACACCGTGGGCATGTCCGAAGTCAAAGCCTTCCAAGCCAACCTGTGGGACACCAACAACCCGAACGCGCTGAACGTCCCCCCACCCGCGAACGCGGCAGCCTTGGCGGCCTACTTCGGCGGCACCTTCGACGAATTCGGACATACGGAATGGGTCGAAGGGGACGTCCACGAAACCGGCTTCACCACGGTCCTCACGCCCAACACCAAGGTGCCCCATACCGTCGCAGGCAGACTCTACGACGTGGACGTGACCTCGATGCGGGATGGCGAATCGATCGCGGTTCCCACCTATGCGGCCGTGACGGCACGCAGCTACCACAGCGGCTTGGTCAACACGCTGATGATGGACGGCTCTGTGAAGGCCATTCGCGATGCGATCGACCTGACGACCTGGCGGGCACTCAGCACCCGCGCCGGCGGGGAGACGCTCAGTGATTTCTAAATCCCGTGCCGGCGCGATCATCGTGGGTATCGTCGCCTGCACGAGCCTTGCTTGGATCGGCTGGAAGCTGACGCTGGGCAAACCCGAGACCATCGACGACGCGGCGGCCCGCATCATTGCGGAGAAGTTCCTGACGGACATCCGCGGCGGGCAACCCGATGTCGCTTGGAAAAGCGCATCGGCCGAGTTTCAGTCGCTGCAGGGACGCGAAACCTTCCGAGCCTTCGTCAAATCGAAGCCCGAGTTCAAAACCGCGCCGGAATTCCTCGACTGCACCATGAAGGACGTCAACAGGCTGTCCTTGGCCGATCTGCGGTACCGAGCGACCACGAACAAGACCATCGCGTTGAAGTTGGCCTGGGAACGCGGCGTCTGGAAGGTCGAACGACTCAGCATCGAGTAACGGTCCGGACGCAGCGATTACACCGGTTCTTCATGGTCGTTCGCGTCGTCGCATCGGTAAAATGGGTAGGCCTGTGGGATTCGCACGGCGAGCGTGTTGGGAATGTCCTCCCGACCTGCCCATAGTCGCGCCCCATCCGACCGCTCGACGCCGAAGATGATGTGGATGACTGAGGAGCCGCAGCATGATGATTACGTATCGGTGCCGGAATGTGACTCTGACGGCGATCGTCGGCATCGTCGCATCGATGGGTGCCGTCGCCGCTCAGTTGCCGTCGCCGGGCGAGTCTCCGGTCAAGCCGCCGATTCCTTGGGCCAACAAGCTCTTCCTGCCGACCATCGACGACGACCGCACGCAGATGCCCCCACTGGAAGTCGTCCATGATTTCGGTACGGTCGCCAAGGGAACGCTCCTCGTCCACAAGTTCACCCTCACCAACATTTACGACGCGCCGATGCAGGTGACCGAACTGCGCCGCAGCACCGAGGCCCTTGCCGCCTACCCGCCACAACGGATCGTCCAGCCCAACGAAAAGGCCGATTTCGTCGTCACCTTGGACACTTCGAAAAGCTCCGGTCCGGTGTCTGAAACGGTCCATGTCTCCGTCGGCCCGACCTTCGTCAGCACGGCCAAGCTCCGCGTGATCGCGAATGCCCGGGCGGACATTACGCTGACGCCCGGCTCGGTGAACTTCGGCAACGTCGCCCAAGGGACCAAGGCCACGCAGACGGTGACCTTGGAATACGCGGGCAAACAGAAGGACTGGAAGCTGACCGGTGCCGTCGGTTCGAGCCTGTACGACACGACCACGGCCGACCTGGGCCGGGGCAAGTTCAAGATCACGGTGACCCTGAAGCCCGAAGTCCCGGCCGGCCCACTCAACGAAACGCTCGCGCTCAACACCAACGACGCCGGCGTGTCCCAGATCCGCATCGGCCTTCGTGCCGCCATTCAAGGGCCGATCGAAGTCAGCACGCCGCGGATCGTCTTCCCGAAACTCCGTGTCGGCGAGACCTCCAGCTACCGCGTCATCGTTCGCGGTAACGGCGTCGGTGCGTTCACGATCGACCCGCTGGCGGACCATGGCGACGGACTCAGCGTCCAGACCATCGGCACGGCCTCGCCGGTGCACACCATCGTCGTCAGCATGTCCCCCACGAAAGCCGGCGCATTCCGGACCGAGCTGAAGCTCAAAACCAGCCTGAAGAGCAACGCGACCGTCCAAATCACGATCGAAGGCGAAGCCGAAGAAGCGGGACCGCTGCCGCGGTAGTACGCGTCCGGATTTCGATTTGCAGCGCTTCGCCACAACAGTGCGCAAGTGGTGGAAGCCACTCCGAAAGTTCCCATGCTTGTCCCCGAGCCGCTGCTCTCGTCCGCGCCTGCGGAGTCGGCAATACCGGCGAAGCTTGCAGGCTTCGCCTCATTGGCCGAGCGGTTCCGTCAGGCAGCGGCAACGGGGTTGATTCCCCCCGAATCGACCGAGTCGATCCGCGTCGAGTTGACGCATCACTCGAATGCCTCTCGAAGGATCGACGCTCACACTGTGGGATACGCAGCTTGTGTACGAAGGCCGCGAGCCGAATTCCGGCAAGTCGCTGCGGGAAATCAACGAAGCCCGCAACCACGACCGCGCCCTGCGAAGGATCGAGGATTGGGTGAAAACCCGGTCGCCGAAGTGGGTCCCGTCGGAAGCCGATCTGCTTGCCGTACACGCCGATGTGTTGGCCGATGTCTCGCCCGAGGATGCGGGTCGCACTCGAGCAAGCCGCGTGCTCATCACCGGAACGCGGTTCGTGCCGCCGGGGCCTCATCATTTCGCGGAACTGATTCCTGCTCTGCTCATGCTTGCTGCGGATGAAACGCTGCCGCCGATTCTCCGCGCTGCGGAACTGCACCATAACCTCGTCGCAGTCCATCCGTTCGCGGACGGCAACGGTCGCACGGCCCGCCTCGCCATGAATTCCGGTTCGGTAAGTCCGGTCGAAGTGAGTGGCCGTCACTTTCAGGCCCGTTGCGGTCGTCGTGCGGCGAATGAAGCCCAGCACGATCAGCACTGTGCTCAGCACGCGACCGGCCCACGTGGCCATGATCCGGCTGAAGAGTCGGTGCTCGATCGGGTTCCACTTCGAACACCCCGGAGGGTAATGGCAAACCGCGACCTCCTTTTCGGGTCACACTTGTGAAGCTTGTGGGTACCGAGCAGGTTGAAACGAAAGAAGCCGCCCGATGTCTCGGGCAGCTTCTTCGTGGGTGTTGATCGTCGCTCCGCGTCAGCGCGGCAGCAGGTTCAGCTTGGGCATCGGAATCGTCGTCGCCGTGCCGGTGAAGACGGGCTTCATGCCCATCACCACCGACTTGCGGTCGTTGGCCAGGCGGGTTTCCAGTCGCAGGCCGGGCATGCCGTCGCTGATGCCGGGGATGCGGGATTCCTGCGTCGGCTTGTTGGCGGGAAGAGCGTCCCGCGTCGTTTCGGCGAAGCGGTCGGCACCCATCGAGAAGCCGCTGCGGCTCGGTTCGGCGGACAGGTTGGCGGTCGTGCCGGCGACGTCTTCCGGGATCGCAGCCAATTCGGTACGGTCGCCGCGTTCCAGCGCGATCGTCACCGGCTTGTTGTGCGCGAGATCGACGCTGAAGACTTCGACCGATTCCTGCGGCGTGCCGGCGTGCTTCGTGACCTTCAACCGCACGCGGTTGTCGATCGGCTTGCCGAGGATTGACTTGACGGTGATGACGTAGTCGCCGCGGAAGGCTTGGGCGGCGACGTAAATCTCCGAACGGTCATCGTTGAGCTGTTCGAGCACGTCGGACTTCAGGACGCCGCCGCCGCTGGTTCGTTTGCGGGTCGCCGAGCAGACCGAACCGCACGGTTCCCGCACGATCAGGTCGAGATCGGCCTGCCCCTGGTAAAGCAGTTCGATCGTGAGGTTGCGGCTGCGTTCACCGGCGTCGACCGCTTCGATCTTATCCGCGTCCGCCTTGCGGCCGGCGGCGTTCCAGCGGGCGGCGATGGTGCGGACGCGGCTCTTGGCTTCGGCATGATAGTCCATGCCGTCCGCGTTCCAGTCCCGGCGAAGCAGGTTGGTTGCGGCCCAGTGAACCTGGTCGCTCGTCACGTCGCTCGAACGCTCGGCGTACACCAAGGCGTTGACGTAGCTCGTCGGCAGGTTCGGTTCCAGTTCAGCCGCCCGGCGACAGTAAGCCAAGGCGACTTCCGACCGACCCAATTCATTCTCGGCCTTGGCGGCGTTGAGGTAAAGGTTGGCACTCGTCGGGTCCATATCGATCCCGGAGAGTGACGCCCGTTCGACCTCGAAGGCACCGGCCTGCGAATTCTTCAGGGCGATGGCTAAGGCGTCGTGCGTCCAGATGCCGTTGACGCGACCGTGGCGCAGTGAAGCCTTGAGGACTTCCGCGACGTGGCCGAACTCGTTCATCTCGAAGAGCACATCCGCAGCATCGATCACCACATCGGGCCGGGTGATCGCGGAAGCGAACACGACGTTCCAGAGCTTTTCGGGGTCCTTGTCGTTCGCCTTGGCCATGGCCACCGCCGCAGCGCGACGATCGCCCGGGGCCTGTACGGCTGGGGCCGCAGGTTTGTTGCCGGCCAGTTGACCGGGGCGATTCAAACCGGGGCCGCCTGCACCCATCATGCCGCCGTCCCGCTTCAGGTTGAAGCTCGGGCTGGCGTGATAGCGGTGCGAACCGCGGATGATCAAGGCCCGGGCCGGCGGATAGTAGCCGATCGAGTTTTGCTTCCGCGGATCGACGATGCCGGGTGTTTCGAGGGTCGTTGCATTGAACAGACCGGCGAGGTCGTTCTGGCTCAGCCCGCCGATACCCTGAAGGTCCCATTCGCCGCGGGCGACGACTTGGGTGATGAGTTGTATCAGGGTCGAGCTTTGATCGTTTCCTTGGATGGTGAACGAGGAGCCGAGTTGACCGAGGTTACCGCCGGCGGCACCCTGCATCTGGCCGCCGCCGGCACCGACGCCGCCACCCAGACCCGCAGCGCCACCGCCGCCGCCCAGGCCGCCACCAAGACCACCGCCCAATCCGCCACCGCCCAAACCGAGACCTCCACCGAGGCCGCCACCCAAACCACCGCCGAGGCCGCCCCCGAGACCCAAGCCGCCGCCGAGACCCAAACCACCCCCGAGGCCACCCGCACCGAGGCCCAAGCCCGAGATGGGTTGAAGCGTTGTGCCGAAGATGGTTGCTTGCTGGCCTAGGAACTGGAGGTTTTGAATCAAAGCCGAGGTCGATTGAGCATCCGGGATGCCGACGATCAGTTCGGCCACGTCGAAGACGCGGATCACCTTTTCATCGTAACGGAGCGAATAGGTGCCGTCGTTCGGCCCGATTTCGATGTAGTCCGGTCGGGCGATCCAGCTCATGCTGAGGTCGCGGAGAACCGTGTCGAGGAAGGCCCCGAGCGGCAGGTTACTGAGGTCGCTGGTCGTCTTGATCTTGTCTTCGCCCGGCTTCCTATCGGCCGGGAACAGATCGTTACGGAAGACGAAGCGGATGCCGTCGTCGTTGAACTGGTCCGTGATCTGGGCGAGCACGGCGTCGAGCGACAGGTTGGCCAGGCTCTTGATCTGGACGAACTTCCCGGTTTCCCCTTCGATCACCGAGCGGACGCGCTTGAAGGCGGGCGAGGCTCCAGGCCCGAGGTTGTTGTTGGAGTACTTTTCGACCCGCAGGCCGGTCAGCCCGCGCCAGACGCTCGCCGGCGGGAAGTGGACCGGCGGTTCGTCCGGATAGGGGACGAAGGACTTCTCGACCTGCAGCATGGTGAGGAGGTAGTTGTTCTCGCGGATCCGCTTGAGTTCCTGAAGTTCGCGCAGGTTGGTCGCGGCTTGGCCGATGCGGTAGGCCGCGAAGGCTTCGGGGATGATCGGCAGGCCGCGGCTGATCCGCTCCTGAATCATGATCTGAGCTTCCTGCTGTGCGTACTCGAATTGTGCTTGGCTCATCAGTTGGCGGAACGAATCGATCCGAGCCTTGGTTTGGGCTTCCTGCGTCATCTGCTGTTCGAGGTCGGTCAGGCGTTGGCGGCTTTGGGCGATCCGTTCGCGTTGGGCTGACAAAGACCGCTTGATTTCAGCACCCTTCAGGGTCACTTCCCGCATCGCGGCTTCGAGGTCGAGGGCCAGTTTGCGGCGGGTCGCGTCCGAGAGCTGATCGTTGTTCAGGACACTTTCGCGTTGACGCTTCAAGGCTTCGTAGGCACCGTCCGGATCGACGGCGAGGAGGCGGCGGGAACCGCGAAGGGTTTCATCGACGAGAATGCGGAATTCCTGTTCGAGCACCGATTGGGCATTCTTGGCCTGCTCGATCAGCGACTTCTCGGCCGGCGTTTGGGCAGTGCCTTGAGGAGCGATCGGGGCCGGGGCGGGAGTCGCGGGGGCGACGCCGGGAAACTGCAGGCGGTTGAGCTTCATACCTGTGGCAAGGCTCATCTTAACCTTGTCGGACTGAAGGCTGCCGCCGCGCAACCCCTTCACGACGCGGAGGCCGGCTTGGGCCTCGGCCGCGGCCGGGTCGATCGCGGTGGCGGCCTGGAAGAGCTTCTCGGCGTGGTCGATGCGGTCCGCCGAGATGGCCCAGGCGCCCTGCACCGTGAATTCGTCCCGGTAGAGGCGATACTGTTCCGCGGCCATGGCCAAGGTGCGGTCCGAAGCCAGCATGGCCGGGGCGTCCTTCGCGGTGCCGGTGCGGTACTGGTCGATCATCGCGGCAACGAAGTAGTGATCCTGATTCGGCGCGGCCAGCTTATCGGAAAGATCGACGCTTGACTTGGCCCCGGCGACGCGGCCTTCGACGCGGGCGGAAATGGTCTGCACGTCACCCTTCGCGGTGCCGAGGACCAACGTCGTGCGGTCACCGCGCAAAGGCGGCATTCTGGTCGGAAAGATTTCCATGCCGGCCGGGCCGAAGGTCGTGCGGTCGACATGGAGCACAGGCGTGTCGATGGCCGTACGGAGCTTGACGGCAAATTCGCTCTTGGCCGTGGGTGCGGCGAGATCGCTCGATAGGCGAACCACGGCTCCGCCGGTAAGCATCGCCAAGCCGTGCAGATTTTCCGCATGGACCTTGGCACCGAGCGGCACGGCCAGGAAAGTCACTTCCTGATCGGCGAGCTTGTGGCCGAGTTCGACGCGGGCGGTTTCGCTCAGCGGAACCTTGCTCGCGGCACTTTCGCCGTCACCGAGGAACAGGAGCACCTGTTGACGACCGGCACGACGCTCGAACGACTTGGCGGCGGTGTCCAGCCCGGCGGGCAGATCGACCGCACCCGAGCCGTATTCGCTTTCGCTGAACCGCTTCATCGCGGCCGCGACCTGCTCGGATTTGGGGGCGAAGAAGCCGCTGGTGAGCGATCGCGTGGACGAAGCATTGTCGATATTGACGGTCCAGAGATTCAGCCGGTCGTCCGGCCCGAGTTCGGCCGAGAGGACTTCGACGATCTGCTTGGCCTTCATCATCGGCCCGCCGGCTTGGCTGGCCGAGGTATCGATCATCACGAGGATGTCGCGCGGTCGGTTGGCGGCGGCAGCGAGTTGCGGCCGAACCTGCCAGGCGAAGGCGGTGCTGCCGTCGGCCAGTTGGTACGTCAGCGTCGGTTGGGCGCTGAACTTGGTTCGGGCCGCTTCCGTGGCCGTCTGCACCGCGTCGGCAACGGGCTTGGCGGCCGTTTGCGGACGGGTGCCGAAATCGCCCAGCATCGCCGCGGCGACGGCGGCCGTCCCGACCGCCATGCCGAATAGGGCCGACAATAACCGGAGCCGGTTGACGAATGTCATTGCTCGGTCGCTCCTCAGGGTGCGTGACTGACAAAAACGGGTGACTCGCGATCGCCATCCGATTCCGATGTTAACGGAAAACCGACGAACTCCGCCAAGCCAAATTCATTTGCCGCAGGAGGGCAAACGCACTGTCGGCAGGCGCCTTCGTCACACTCCGATTGTTCGGAGTATTCGTCTCCCGCCGGAATCCGCCCGGCCGATCCGCTATGCCGAACTCAACACCGCAATCCTTCGAGCGTTGGCGCGAGCCGGACCGCCGTCATTCTTCATACCTCAGCCGTCGCGGCATAAGTCCATCCGCACGCCGGGCAAACGTCTGCCTCACCCATAGCCGCGCCGCAAGACAGGCACTGCGATTCCTCGGGCGACGCAGGTTCCTGTCCGCGCTTGTCGTCCTGAAGTTTCTGGAGTGGCATGAGCACTGCGGCCGCATCCTCGGCACGGTCGGGTTCGACGAGCAACCGGGGCGACGTGTTCCAGCCCATCGGCAGTTCGCCGACAACCCCTTGCAGGTATTCGCCGATCACCAGCGAACGGATGCCCGCTTCCTCCAGAGCCAACCGAAACATCTCGGCCTGAACCAGATTTCGCGGTCGATAAAGTTCGACGAAGCCGTGTTCTTCCTCGGTCATGACGATGCTCCTCGCGACGGGACGACGAATCCGAACAACTTTGCAGCATCTTTCACGCCGTGGGATCAGGCGTAAAGTTCGATCGCCTTGACGATCTCGTCCAGGTCGTTGGGGACCTGGACGGCGCGGTTGGCGAAGGCGACCCGTTTCACGCCGCGCTTGCCGAGGACGTCCTCGAAAGTCTTCGGGTCGGAGGTGTGGTAGGCGACGGTGGCCGTGGGGTCCTTCAGAAGGTGGGCGGTCAGGATGCCGACCACCTTCTCCTCCGGATGGATGATCCCTTCCTTGACAAGCTTCAGAATCCCCGCCACGCTTGCGGCACTGGCAGGCTCGCAGCCGAGGCCGCCGGCGCCGATCTTGGCCTTGGCGTCGAGAATTTCCTGATCGGTCACTTCGCGCACAACCCCGCCGCAACGGTCCAAAGCCCGCAGACACTTGGGCAGGTTCACCGGGCGGTTGATCTCGATGGCGCTGGCGAGGGTGTCGGCGCGGCTGTCCGAGTCGTCCAACATCTTCATGTAGGCGTTGAGCTTCTTCTGATCCGGGTTGCCGCCGTCCCAACGGAGCCCTCGGCGTTCGTAGAGCTGGTAGAAGGTATCGGCTCCGCTGGCGTTGATGACTGCGATCCGCGGCGGCTTTTTGATGAGTCCGAGTTCGACGAGTTCCATGAAAGCCTTGCCGAACGCGGACGAGTTGCCGAGGTTGCCCCCGGGTACGACGACCCAATCGGGCACTTCCCATCGCAGCGCTTCGAGCATGCGATACATGATCGTCTTCTGCCCTTCAAGCCGAAACGGGTTGACGCTGTTCACCAGATAGATGCCGAGTTGCCGAGAAACTTCCTGCACCCGCCGGAGGGCGTCGTCGAAGTCCCCGGCGATCTGCAACGTGAGTGCGGCGTGCTCGAGTGCCTGAGACAGTTTCCCGTAGCTGATCTTGCCGGAGCCGATGAACACCACACCGCGCATCGCCCCACCCGCGGCGCAATAAATGGCAAGGGAAGCGCTGGTGTTGCCGGTGCTCGCACAGGCCGCCCGCCGTGCGCCGACCATGCGGGCATGCGTGAATGCGGCCGTCATGCCGTTGTCCTTGAAGCTGCCCGACGGGTTCATCCCCTCGTACTGCAGGTACAGCCGGCCCGGCTTCATGCCGACGTACTGGGCGACGAAGTCGCTCGGCTGCGTCAGCGTCTGCCCCTCGCCGATGGACACAATCTGGGCATCGGAAGCGAACGGAAGCAATTCCCGGAAGCGCCAGACACCGGAGAAGTTCAGCAGATTGGTGCGGTCGGACCACTTCGATTCGAAGTGCTTCAGACTCGTCGGCACCGGCAGCCGATTCCAGTCGTAGGCCACATCCAGCAGGCCGCCGCATTTCGGGCAACGAAAGGACGTGTCCCCGAGATCGAGCGTGGCGCCGCAGTGGGGGTCGATGCAACGCTGAAAGGCAAGATCGGATGACGCAGACATTCCCGTCCCCATGGGGGTCGAACCGTTTCGCCCACTTTAGCAGACGGACGCAAGGCCGACGAGGGAACAACGCGGCCCCGGACGATTCGATCGTCCGGGGCCGCGCGGGTTAGGAACTTCAACGGGACTCTACTCGATCAGCGTCACTTGCACACCGCTCTGCAGAATCCGCTCGAAGGCGACCCGCAACGAATCGATGCGATCCTGGTACGCACCCGTGATGATCTGATAACTCGGAATCGCCGTGTCGGCTGCCGACGAGGTGCCGCCGCGCTTCTGGACTTCGAGCAGGAACGCGCGGGCATCGATGTTCCGGGTATTGCCGGGGAGGCCGAACAGGTCGCCGAAGCCGATGGAGTAGACCTTGGCCTTGCTGCTGGCCAGAGACAGTCCGCTGTCGCCGCCGGTGGTCGTCGAAGTGTTCTTCCGCATCTGGTCGATGATGGCATACGCCGCGCCTTTCGGATCGCCGCCCGAGCCGGAACCGGTGTTGATGGCGTAAAACGAGTTGAAGCCGGCCGCATTGAAGTTGGCCGACCGGGTGTTGTTCGGAACGCCGTCCGTCTCGAACACGATGATCTTCGAAGCACCGCGACGACCGCGACGACCGGAGACCGCTTGCGTGGCCACCGAGCGACCGTTGACCTGAACGCCCGCACCGGGAATCGAGGGCAAAGCCGGGGTGCTCGCAGTGCTCGGAGCCAGGATGTTGAAGGCGACCGCGAAGCCGATTTGGGGGTCGGTGCCGCCTTGCGCATTCTGCACCCTGTTGTTGCCGCGCCAGTTCATGCCGGTATCGAAGGCATCGAACTCCGCGGTCGGTTCGGTCCAGACCTTGCCGTTGTTCACGAGTTCGTTCGGGTAGAACAACGAGGCTTTCAGCAGTTCGAAGTCCTGACTGCAGCCGACGGAGGTGAACCCGTAGCCGCCGGCGCTGAAGTAACACAGCCCGACCGCGTCGTTGGGGTGGTTGTTGCGGATATCGTCGAGTACCGAGTTCACGCCGGCCTTGAGCTGCCAAGTCTGAGTTTCGTGAACGGTTCCCGCCCAACTGTTTTCGGAGTTGAGGAAGGCGAGCATACTGTGGGGGCCGAACCAATAGTGATGCCGCGGGCGGCTGGGATTATCCAGATAGTTCGTGTACGGCCGGGGGTCGGCAGGACGTAGACCAGCGGCATCCACATCGTAGCCGGTCAGTTCGCCCTGGAAGATGTTGTGGGTCGTGCTGCCTGCGCCTTCGGGCCAGCCGCGGGTTTCGTGGGCTGCCATACCAGTCTGCTTCATGACGTAGTCGATGTAGGCCCGCCAGAATCTTTTGTCCTGCGTTGCACCGGTGCTGGTATCGACGTCATCCGGGATCGAGGTGTAGTAGCGGACGCGGCCGGCCCGCAGGTTCGGCGGCAGGCTCATCGGCGGCGACTTGATCCACTTCAGCACGGCGCCGTAATTGATGGCGAAGGTGTTGGTTGGATCGCCGTTGCCGTTGCGCAACGTCACTTGGCTCACATTTTCGACAATGCCGCCGGCCGTCCCGTTGTCCACATTCACGTTCAGCCGAGTGAAGCTCGTGTTGTACAGGAAGCGGATCCGCCAATCGCCGGGCACATAGTTGCTCGCCGTCGCAGGGATCGTATCGTCCGTCGGGGTACGCGGATCGGGGGGCCACATGAAGAACGACTTGCCCCAGTAGCCGGGTCCCATCACGAAGCCCTTGTAACGGCCTTCGTTGACGAGTGTGGACTTGTTGGTGGCCCACCAGGCCCGACGGGCATCGCCTGCCGCGTAACCGCGGGCATCGGTCGGATTGATGGGTGCGGGCGTTTCGGGATCGATGCCCGGATCCCAGTCGGCCGGACGGTTGGCCACATAAGCATTCACGTCCAAGTCGTAGCCGTATCGTTCCCAAGTCGCGTCGCGGAACTGATTCCAGTTGACGGCATAGGTCGTCGCCGCTGTCGTCCCGGCCGTCGGCCCACCCGCAGTCCGGACGAAGGTCGTGTTGTTCACCTTCGCCGAAGCATTGTTGATGGCCGGCGTCGGCAGACTGTTGTTACCCGGGGGCGTGCCACCGGTGTACTTATTGATCCAGCCGAGATACTCGGCGACGTTGATCGCCGCACCGTCCGCTGCCGTCGGATCCCAGGTTCCTGGGGTCGTCTTGCGTTCCGCGCCGGATTTGCGCGGCAACCGATCCCCGATCAGGTTCGCGGCCGATTGATCGCCGAAGGCGTCAGGTGTCGGGTAAAGGATGAAGTTGGCGGCGTTGTAGTTGCTGCTCCAGCTGCCGTAATCGAACGTTGCCGGAAGGTAATTGTCCGGATCGTTCGCGTTGGCCACGCTGGGGTCCCAGTGGTGGAAGGCCCGCGGCAACGGCGTCGCCGGTGCGACGGCTGACATGTTCGGAGCAGGCGTCAGTGCCGCCGTGCCGGGCGAATTCAGGTTTGAGGGCGTGTAGTAGAAGTCCTTCACGGCCGGCGGACCGCCCGCGTTTTCCACGGTCACGTTACTGGGAGCATAAACTTCGGCGGTATCGGTGCGGACATACTGCTTGATCGTGAACAGTGGATTCTGCCTGCCCGCAGCGCTGCCGCCGGTCGCTCCGGCATTCGGGTTCGTCGTAATGTAGCCGTTGTAGCGTTGATAGTGGCTCATCTTCGGGATCACCGGATCGTTGCTGAGGTAGACGCCGTTCGCCGAAACGACGCAACCGAACTTCATCGAACCGGACATGTCCAGCACCATCGCCATATCGCGCGGACGATACACGGCGACCGCACGGGCGGCCGTGGTCAGCGTGTTCACACCGGTGACCTTGCCTGCAGAGTCGAGGCCACTGATGCGGCCGAAAAAGGTGTTGAACGTACCGGAGACTTCGACTTCCGTCGCCGTCCACGACCGGCCGACCGGCACGGTGCTCGGATAGCTGACTTCGAAGCGCGGCGGCGTGACTGCCGCGTTGTAGTCGTACACACCGTAACGCTTCGACGTGATGTTGCCCGTCGAGAAATTGCCCGAGAGAAGGTTGTTCTGCCCGACAATGGTGTCGAGCGAGCTTTCCGCGTTGGGGCGGTTGCTGTTCGTGCTGGTCGGTTTGTTGTCCAGGCTGCGGGTGCTGCCCAAACTCGCCGAGTCGGCGCAGTTCTGACATTGCGTGCGGGCTGCCGCGAGAATGCCCAAGTCGATCGCCATCGCCGCAAATGCACACAAACCGACGAGGCAGAGCGCCGTCATCGGAAGGATGCCTCCGGGTCGATTCGCGTTCCGGTTCCGAGTCATGTCGAACCTGCCTTAAGAATGGGTGCCACGGATGATGTTCGGTTGTTGATCGCGATTCAACCTTCGACGACGACGAGCGCCACGATGTTGATGCGGGTGATGCCGCCCATGAACAGGAAGCTCGGCAGGATCGGTTCGTACTGCCCGCCGATCTCTACGGCGATGCGGCCGGGGAAATCCGCGTTGTTCCAAGAGGTCGAATTCTGCTTCGGCAGCATCACTGCCGGATTGGCATACAAGGATGCAGCATCGGCCGGATACACCCGGACAACCAAGTCCTTGATGTTGCCGTCGATCCCACCGAGCCGTTGCTTCAGATAGTTTTCGATGAAATCGACTTTGTATTTGACGCGATCGGATGCCAAGGCCGGTTCGTAGGTCAGCCGCTGCGTCGGATGCACAATTCCGGTTGTGACAGGGAACGTGATCGAGCCGAGGTTGTAGGGATCCGTATAGAAAACCGCCTGATCCTTGCCGCTGTTCACGGCGGCGTACCTGGCGGCATCGCGAGCGGCCACCCCGCCGACGTGCTGGACCAACAGGAAGCGGCAATACTCGAAGATGCCGAACAAAAACATGAAGAAAATCACCAACATCAACGCGAATTCCACGAGCGTGGCGCCGCGACGACGTGCCGACTTCTGATTACAGACCATCTTCATGATCGACTCCGTAAATCCACGGTGAAAAACCCAGTGAGGAACGACGCAGATCACCAGCCGGGCAGAGTCGTATTCACGCCGAACGGATCATCGACCATCATCCGCCACGTGGCCGTGTACTCGATCTTGGACGGATTGATCAGCCCGAGATTGACCCAACGGACCTTGGCGAAATCGACCGAGACCTTCACTGAAATCGGCTGCGACTTGACACCGTCCGCCGGGTTGGTGCCACCACCGGAGAGAAACGAAAATGTCACAGTCACGTCTTCGTACTTGAGGTTGTCCAACCCGCCGCCGACGAGCGTCTGATACACAGCTGCCTTGACATTGGCCTGCTGCGTGATATTGCCGGCCGGATCGATGGCGGCTTGAATTGCGGTCGGCGTGCCGTTCTCGGAAATCGTCCGCCCTTGAGCCGCAAGCCGGGCACCTTCGCGGGCCGCTCCGGTTACAATCTGCTGGACCTGCACCGCCCGACCCATCTCCCAGATGCCGATCATCAGCGGACCGAGTACGTAAAGCATGACAAAAGCCATCTCGACCGAGGCTGCACCGCGACGACGCATGGGACACGAGCTGCGACGACGATCGGCACGGACGGATTGTGCGAGCATGACGATACCCTTATCAGCACCGATGGAATTGCAAACCCACTGCTTGCGTGCTTCCATCCGAAACCTAGAACGGGTTTCTTGCGCGGCCTGATTTCCCGAACGACTTTTTGCCGAGCATCCGTCGGGAGTTCGATCCGTCGGCGGAAAATCCGACAGTCGCTCTCATTTGCGATTTCCTGTTCTAAATTCTCACTCCGATTCATTCCTGTGATCCAACGATTCTCCACCATGGCGAAACCGGCAACACTTCAGGCACTCGTCGAGGTGATCCGGGCCAGCCGCCTGGTCCCCGAGGACCGCTTGACGCTGGTGCTGACTGGGTTGTCTTCGGAATCGTCGACCGACTTGCCGGGGCCTCGACTGCTGAATCAGTTGATTTCCAAAGGGAACCTGACGCCGTTTCAGGCGCAACAACTGGCCGTCGGCCGCTGGAAGGGCTTTGTGGTCGGCAACTACGTGCTGACCGGGAAGATCGGCAGCGGCGGCATGGGTCAGGTCTATTCCGCGGTGCACCGCACCACGAATCGGCAGGTCGCGGTGAAGGTGCTCAATCCCCGATCGCTCTGCGATGCCACGGCACTCCTGCGTTTCGAGCGGGAGGCAAAGGCCGCTGCAGGCTTGGTGCACCAGAACATCGTTCGCGTGCTCGATGTGAACACGAAGTCGAATCCGCCGTATCTGGTCATGGAATTCATCGACGGCGTCACCTGGCAGGCGGCTGTGGCCCGCAGCGGGACGCTCACCGCGGAATGGGTCGCCTACCTCGGGCGGCAGATCGCCAACGGGTTGCAGTGTGCCCACGAAGCGGGCACCGTGCACCGGGACATCAAGCCGGCGAACCTGCTGCTCGATCGGCGCGGACAGGCCAAGATTCTCGACCTCGGCATCGCACGCATCGTCGACGATTCCGGGTTGACCAAAGCCCATTCCAAACGCGTGATTCTCGGAACCGCGGATTATCTCGCACCCGAGCAGGCCGTCAACAGTTCGGAAGTCGATTCCCGAGCGGATTTGTACGCGCTCGGCGGCACGCTTTACTTTCTGCTCGCAGGCCATCCGCCTTTCCCGCACGGCTCGGTGACGAGCAAGCTGATGATGAAGCAGGTCGCCGATCCCACGCCGATCGAACAGCTCCGACCGGACGTCCCCCAAGGACTCGGCGACATCCTGCGGCGCCTGATGGCACGGTCGCCGAACGACCGTTACCCACTCCCGGCCGACGCTGCGCGGGCCTTGGCCAAGTTCGCTGCTCCGGAACCCGAGTACCTGAAGAGGCTTTACGGCGCCGGTCGTTCCACCATCTCGGATGAGGGCCAAACGACGACTCCGACTCCTTCACATTACAAGCCGACGCGGACCCCGTTCGACGAAAACAGCGACGGATCGTCGCCGTACGTCAGCTATCGGCCTTCGGCCATTCCCGCACCGACCGAAGTGACCGAGGACGCGGAGCTTCAGCAGACCTTGCGAGTGTGTGCTGAAGACCTGTTGCACGAACCGCCCGCGGAAGACAAGCCACTCACCGAGACCATGCACATGACCCCGAGGAAGGATCGCCTGCCGATCCTTCTGGCCGCGATTGCCGCCGGCACGTCGGCCATGTTGGTCTTTGCCGTCGTCGGCTTTATGGCGGTTCGGCATTTTCAGGCGGCCGGCAAGGACTCGAACGCGAAGGAACCGTCGGCTTCCACCACCCGAAGCATCCCGTAGGTTCCGCTGCCGGAGTTGAGCATTGACACAGCACGATATCGCGAAGCTTCCAGAGCCGGCAGGAACGTCGTCAGCATTCGTGCGACGCACGGCAAACTCGGCAGCGCGGGTCTCATAACGCGGATTCACCATCGGCCGGTCGGCTCGGTCGCCGGCGGATTCAACCCTCAGTGGAAGTGTTCGGCCGATGTGCTCATGGGCTGGGAGGTCGCGACCTTCGACGATGCCGCCTGGGCCGACGCGGTGCCGCAGACTGGCATGCGTCGCGAGGCCCAGTCGCGGGATCTCAGCCGGATGAATGCCTTGGAAAGCCGCCTGCCCGGTTTCGGCATGATCGATGTATTTCCGCGCGGTGCATGGTATGTCGTCGCCGATGCCCTCCACGAACGCACGCTGCCGATCTGGGGCGGCCCCGCCGCATCCTTCCCGATGGGACTCGACCCGACCGACGACAAAACCTTCCTGCGGCCGCAAGTGCCGCGCGATCGCGCCGCCCACAACAACTTCATCATGCCCGAGTCGAAATAGGCCGAGTTGTTGCCGAAGATTAACGCCTCCATGCCCTCAACTTCGTTCTATGCTGATGTCGAAGTCTCCCAAACTCCCATGCTTGCACCGCCATGCCGCCGCCCGTCGATCTCGACGACCTCCACCGACGCATCGACCGCAGCGGCCTGGCGCCGACTTCGGATGTGGCCGAGTACATCGCCGGGCTGACACAACCCGCCGGCGGGTGGACGCCGCCGGACCTTCTCGAACAACTCGTCGCCGGTCGGCTGCTGACCAGCTTTCAGGCCGACTGCATCGCCGCCGGAAAGTACAAGGGCTTCGTCCTCGGGCCGTACGTGATCCTGGATAAGATCGGCGGCGGCGGCATGGGTCAGGTGTACCTGGCCGAACATGCCGAGATGCGCCGACTCGTTGCCGTCAAAGTCCTTCCCGTTCCGGTGGGTGAAGACACGGTCGCCCGAGAACGCTTCCTGCGCGAGGCCCGTGCGGTGGCCGCGCTCAATCACCCGAACATCATCCGCGTCCACGATCTCAACCGGGAAGGCCGACTGCTTTATCTCGTCATGGAGTATCTCGTCGGCTTGAATCTGCACGACCTGGTGCAGCGGATCGGCAAGCTGAGCGCGCCGTTCGGCGTTCACGTCACCCGGCAGATCGCCTTGGCCCTTCAGCATGCCCACGAACTCGGTCTGGTGCATCGGGATGTGAAACCTGCGAACGTCATGATCGGCCCCGAAGGCAACGCCAAACTGCTGGACCTCGGCTTGGTCCGCTCCGAAGCGGATGTCGACAGTAAGCTGACGGCCCAATACGGCAACGCGATTCTCGGCACTGCGGACTATCTCGCCCCGGAGCAGGCCGTGGATAGTTCGAAGGTCGATATCCGTGCGGACATCTACTCGCTCGGGGCCACCGCGTACTACCTGTTCGCGGGTCGGCCTCTCTTCCCGGACGGCCGAACCGGGCAGAAACTGATGTGGCAACAGTGGAAGGAACCGACCCACCTGATGCTGCTTCGACCGGATTTGCCCGACGGTCTGGCCGACGTGATTCACAAGGCGGTCGCCAAGAAGCGTGAGCATCGCTGGCAGACGCCGCAGGAATTCCTCGACGCCTTGGCCGACTTCCCCGCTGCGTGCGAACCGCTCGATGTCGCTCTGCTGCCTGCCTTACCGCAGCGCCGTTGGATGGCGACAAGTACGGAGGCCGCTCCCGAACCGACGGACGGTTCATCTTCCTGCGTCCACCTGGCGGCGAGGACGCCGAACAAAACCAGCCTCACCGGCACGCGGCTGAACCTCCGTTCCGATCTGCGGCCGACTTCAGGCACCGGCGTCATTCTCGGAAAACTTCCGGTCGTCGCAATGAGTGCTGGTTTGACGCCGGGCCGCATCAGCCATCAGAGCCGCGCACCGGAAACCAAGACGGGAATCGAATCGCTGACGGTGCCGGACAATGTGCTCGAAGCAAAGCCGATCGTTGTCGACGTTGCAAAAGCAAAGCCGATCCGACTCCGTCGCCGAGTGGTTTTGCCTCGGCTGACGGCGGGCTTGGCAGTGGCGGTGATCGTCGCCGCAGGCGTCGTGCTGGCGCTGCTGTTACCGGACTTTTGGTAGCCGAAGGCCATAGTCGGACCTGTGGTCCGATGCAGCTCATTGGTTGCTTGGTATGTCATTGTGGTGCGGCCGTCTCGGCTGCAAGCTTCCCGATAAGAATGCAGCCGAGACGGCCGCACCACAACAAAATAACTGCAATGGTTCGCTAGCCGCCGAAGGCCTTTCGCAGCGAACCGCCGATGACCGGCAGGTACGCGAGCAACCGGTAAGGATGCCACAGGGTCGCCTCGCCGAGGCTCGCCCGGTAAGCTTCAGTGCCGATCATTTTCTTTCCCAACTTCTCGACCGTGAGTTGCGCGAGCTTCGCTTGCGCCAATGGCTCGAGTGTTCCGGAATCGTTGGCCGCAACCAGCCACGCCACGGCATCGCGATGCTCGATGCGGTCCGGGTCGTAAAGCAATTTCGTCCGCTCGGCCGGGATCGTCCGGCCGAAAAGGCGTTCGCGGATCACACGGCCGGGGATGTAGCCGAGCAGCATCGCCATCATAAACAGGCTGAACACGACCAAGCCCATCAACGCGCCGATGCCGAAGTGCAGCATCAGTCCCAACATGACGAAATAGGGCCGCAATCGCGTCCAGACCAGCATCGGAAAGCCGATCTCGGTGATGAATGTGAAGGCAATGCCGAACGCCGCCATCACGGCATACACGGGGCGTGCGGAGATCACTTTTCGCACCATCTCTTCATAAGCCCGATAGTAGACCATAGTGAACTCGGGATTCACGAGTGTATCCCAATAGGCCGTGGTGTTCCACCATGTCGTCCCCTTCAACTTCGACAAACCGGACGCCATGTAGATGAAACAGAAGTGAATCTGCAGCAGACGCAAGGCAAACCCCGCACTCACCGAGGCTGGTGGCGATTCCAGATAGGACGCCACGGATGCATCGACACCGCGCCCGGTGCTCAAGGCATGCCGCACGGCACGATACCGATACCTGACCCGATCCAAGGAAAGTGCCGCGCCGCTGTTGCCGATCATGAGGTAAATCATAGTAATGTTCATCATGGTATCCATGCCGAACAACGTTTGCTGAGAGCGGTTGATGTAACAGAGAATCGAGAGCCAAGTCAGGAACGACGTGACACGGGTATAAAGGCCGAGTGTGAACAACAGCATCACAAACAGCATGCACCCGTGGGCGAGCTTGATCTCCCACGGTTCGGTGAGGTGGAAGAAGATCGAGAAGATCGGGCTGCCCTTCCGCAGCGGCACCGTGGAGTCGACGTTCCAGTAGTTCAGGTAGTCCAGTCGGCGTTCGCGCTCCTCGGGGTTGAGCTTCATCAGCATCCGGATGAAATTGAGGGATGCCGTGCGTTGGCCGAAGTCCATTTCGCGCCAGTGGATCAGCACGATCGACTGCTCGTTGGGATCGGTCGGCAAGCTTTGATACATCGCCTCCGCTTCGCGGGCCAAGGCTTCGCGATCGGCCGGCGCCATGGCTTGCACGGCATTGGGGCTGGGCCCGATCGGCAGATCCGGCACGCGGCTTTTCCGCTTCGCTTCCCGCACGTTTTCATCGGCCAGTACCGCGAGTTGCGGCGCCCGGTCGACTTGCTCTCGGGACAGGTTGGACAGATAGCCGAGGCCCTGCACCGCGTTCCCGGCCTCGCCTTCCCGGTTGCGGACTTCTTCCAGATCAAGGTTGTTCAGGCGAATCAGAAACGCGATTTTCGCGTCCGTCTCCGCGGCGGTGCCCGTAGGACTCGTCAGTTCCTTTATGTACTTCAGCACCACGCTTCGGCGGTGGGGGGCCTCGGGCAGTTGGGCCATCCGCGTCGGCTCGTACACGTCGTCCCACGTCGGCGGCGGCGCATACACCGGCACTTCCCGCCGTTCGCGATTGGCCGCGGCCGTGTCGTACCAAGCCGTTGGACCGAAGAAATTCTGCAGGTCGTAGGAGTATGCCAGATGCGTGTACAGGATCAGGCAGCCCGCGACGATGCGGATGAAGCCCAACGTCGTCGGGTCGGTCGGTCGAAAGAAGAAGCGGAGCATGCGGGTCCCTTCCTGGGCTGATGCGCGTCGTGGCGGGCCTACTTACGGACGAAGAGCTTTCCAGTCGAAGACGAAGCCGGCGTGTTTGCTGAGGTAGTCGTCGATGTCGTCCGGATTCGCTTCGGTCAAGGATCGCTTGCCGCTCTTCGGCAGGATCGGCACGACCCAGTAAAGCATCGGATCGACGGGATCGATCAGCTTCCCCTCCGGCGTATAGTCGCCGAGGAAGTAGACCCGGAAAAGCGTCGGGTAGTAAGGACTCATCTTCTGCGTCACGAAGAACTGCGTGGTGACGATCTTGTGCTCGGCCCGGTAGAGCCGCACCTTCTTCACCGTCACGCCGGGCCGCGTATATTCAACGGCAATGTGCCGGGCATAGGAGGGAAGAATGTAGCGCGTCGCATCCGGCGTCGGCTGGAGGTGCTGCCGATACCGAGGCTCAAAGCTTTCCGGAGCGTACGGGATCAGCTTATGGCCGGCGAGCGTGCCCAATGCCACGTCCTCGCGGCGGGCGAGGATATTCTTCTTCTCGTCGGTATTGATTCCCAAATCGCCCGAGACGCGAGCAGCGGACTCGGTGAGCGACAAGCGGCGATAGTAGGAAACGCCGAGCGGGTCGCGCGTGTCCCGGCCACGCTGCGGAAGCAGAATCCAACTGCTTTTCGCTTCGACCACTTTGGTCGTCGGGTCGGTCTCCTCGGTGTCGAGCAGAATGAACAGCAAGTTGGCCGGGCCGGGATCGGGCGAGTAGAAGTGGTAGGCGTTCCGCAGATAGGTGAACTGCATGAACGGCAGGAAGACCCGTTGGCCCAGTTGCGTCGTCAGCCACGGCGCCGGTTCGGGCCACGTCGTGGCACAAAAGATCGAGGCGAAGTGAAAGCCAACCATGGTGACCAAGAGAATCTGCGACGTCATTCGGTGCAGCGAAAGGAGGACGCCGCCCAATAAGCACGTGAAGCCGAGGACGCAGAGCAGCAACGAAAGCGAGTCCCAATGGGCGGGCGTTCCCAGGAAGCCGGCCGCCAACCCGCCAACCCCAGCCAGGAACCAGGGCAACGCGGCACGGCCGGCCATGGAGACCGCTGCTCCGGCCGACACGGCACCGACGGCGGCGAGCAGCAACCTCAAGGTCGAGAGCAAGCCCGGCACGTCCCGATCGGTGGCCGATGCAACAACACCCAGAACGGCAGAGGCTGCGCACAAACCGATACCGAAGTAGGCAACCCGCTTCACGCTCCGCGGATCGACTGGCGGCAGCAGGGTTTCAAGATCGACCGCAGCTGTCGGATCGGAAGACGACATCGTTCGGCACTCCCTGCCGGGGATATGATCGTTGGTGTTCGTGCCCTCAGCATAACGGCGCGAGGCCGCTGCCATGAGCGGGAAAATCCCACGAGCCGGTCAACTGCCCGCACGACTCCCGGCCGAAGTCGGCAAAGTCCACAGAGCCCTCCGAGGCCTCGCAGGGCATAAAAGCCCATGAATTCATGCAGTTCCTCCAGATTACCGTTGACGCTGATTTTCGCCTAAACTACCATCTGAGTACGTTGATCGACTCACCGGATTCGTCCTGACACACCGACCGCAGCCAAAACCTTCGCGATCCATTCGACGGCCGTTGCGACCTACCAAGGATTCGCGGTGGTTGGAAAATTCAGCCGCAGGGATTTGGTCGTCGGCACGCTGTGTGCAATGCGATCGACTGGTGAAACGGCGTTGAATCGTGAAATTGTCCCGGTTCGGCCGTCTGTTTGTGTTCACTTCAAGGAGGTTTGCGCTCGATGTATACCATGGTAATGATGATGGCCTTGTCCGGTTCCGCGGACACCGCTGCCTTTGGCGGCGGCCTGTTCAAGCGCGGCAATGGCTGCAGCGGCAGTTGCAGCGGTGCGGTCATGGCCTCTCCGGTTGCCGGCTGCCACGGGACGGTTGTGTTTTCGGGTTGCCATGGCGCGGTCCCGGTTGCCGGCTGCCACGGCCGGGCTCCGGTTTCGGGTTGCCACGGCGCGGTCCCGGTTGGCGGCTGCCACGGTCGGACTCCGGTATCGGGTTGCCACGGCTCGGGCGGCAGGGGCGGTTTCTTGGGTCTCGGCCTGTGCGGCAACAAAAAGGTCACTGCAACCGGTTGCTGCGGAGTCCATGTTCCCGTCATGATGCCGGTTTGCCCGGAAGTCTGCCCCATCGTAGTTCCGGCTCCGATCTGCGTCTCGGCGCCCTTCTGCTCGATGCCGAGCGATTGCCCGCCCGCCATGAACGTGATGCCCGCCATGCCGAACACGGCCGTCATCCCAAACACGGCCGTCATGCCGACGCCTGCCGTGAAGCCGGAACCGGCCAAGATGCCCGATGTGAAGAAGAACGAAATCAGCCCGGCCAAGAACCAACCCAGCAAGCCCAAGGTTGAAGACAAGCCGAAGGTCGAAGAAAAGAAGAACGAAGGCATCTGACGCCGAAGCACGGTTCGAGTCATGGGACAAGAACCTGAAAAACACGATCGGCCGGCCGCAGCATGACCGCTGTTGCCGGCCGATTTGTTTTTTCCCTCGGCAGACATACGATTCCACCGCATTCGCCGATCGTAGACATGTGGCAGGGAGGAGTGGAATTGTGCCGCTGGACGATTCTCTATGGAGACCCTCCGCAAACGCGTTGCGGTTCCGGCTCTACGATCGCGCCCTGCACCCGGAATGGCTCACGATGTTCGCGTTGCGGCGCGTTCGTTATGCCGGGCACACGATTGCCGCAGGAATTCTGGCCGGCGGCCATATCTTCCAATGGCATCGGGACAACACCGTACTGACGGAAGTTGTGTCGGCTGAAATGGACCTGCCGCCGGCAGGCCTCGTTCTGGATCGCGAAGCGACCCACGGCTGCCGGGCCAAGGTGAAGCGGCCCGACGGCCTCCGCTATGAAATCGGCTCGCAGATCGAACATCTGTCGCCCGAGGTCTTCCGGCAGGTTCACGCCGAGCTTGCCCACGACGGCTGTCGCGGCGGCCTCGTCTTCCACTTCCCGAACCACGGCCGCGTCGGACTCGGTCCGATCGGATTTCTGACGGTCCAAACGGTCCCTTCGGGTCTCGTCTTCTGTTCGTTTCACACTTTCCCGGATGAGTTGGCCGTCGTCAAAACGCAATCCCTCATCGACTTCTCGGAAGCGACCGTACCGGCATAGTTCACACGAATGACGAAGCTCAACAGCGGCGTGCTGCTGAGTGGGCTGTTGACCTGGGAAAGTCCAGATGCACCGCCTTTTGCTGCAGCGCCTCGGTCGGCCCGCAGCCATCCGCTCAGGACGGCGTACCCTGCCGGCGGGCCACCCGGAGAGCTTCGGCGTACCACTCCAGCTCGGCGACGAAGCGGGTCGCGCCGGGACCGGGGTGGTCGCCGGTCGGGCGGCCGTCCTCGTCGAAGAGTTCGTGGGCCTTGGGCAGCGGCAGGAGCGACGGGATACTCGACATCCCCATCTCGGCCAGCATGGCCCGCAGTTGCATCGCCGCCCGCACCCCGCCGTACGCCCCGGCCGAGTAGCAGACGATCGCGGACGGCTTGAAGAAGTACTCTTCCAGGAAGTGATCCAGGAGATTCGCCAGGGCGGGGGGGATGGAGTGGTTGTACTCCGCCGACACGATCACGTAAGCGTCCGCCGCGCGAATGATCTCGGCCAGCCGCTCAAGCACGTCTGGGGCCTGCCCCTGCGGGTACTCCTTATACATCCGGTCCAGCAGGGGCAGCGGGTACTCGACCGGGTCGACCAGCGTGACTTGGTGGCCGCGACTCTCCAGGAGGGCGGTCGCGTAGCGGGCGACCCGCAGCCCGATCCGATCGCGGCGGACGCTGCCCAGTATGACCGGGATGTTGAGTGACAAGGTGGCTCCTTCAATGTAGGTTGATTCGATCATCATACTGCGGCACGACGACCCCGGCCCACCCTACGGGCCGCTTGACAGCCGACTGACCCGTCAGGACGGTTCGCGGAGACGGTGCGCTCCGAGGGAGGGTTTATGTCGCAAATGACACGGGCCCAATTACTTAAACCTTATTCACGGCCGAAACCGGAGTTTCGTTGGAACGGGCGATCGGGTACAACCAGCACGCAATCTTCAATCGGAGGATCACGGATGATTCGGCCTGATGTCGCGAAATGGGGTCAGACGATCGACGACTTGCGTCGGGCGGCGTTGGACGCCGCTCATCCGCGAAC
>Ga0163144_10001805_pt1 | contig 50126 bp, 32 predicted proteins | sample OliLak19BULKMAT1_FD_123175 | JGI IMG/M metagenome (GOLD analysis project Ga0163144, IMG submission 123175) | Freshwater microbial mat bacterial communities from Lake Vanda, McMurdo Dry Valleys, Antarctica - Oligotrophic Lake LV.19.BULKMAT1 | ecosystem: Environmental > Aquatic > Freshwater >... | reverse complement strand
GCACCAACGAGCCGGTCATCCTGACCTCCTTGCCGCGGGCATCCATGCCCGCCACAAGGAATCATCGTGCCCCCGACCCCGCAGACCCGAATCAACCCCGATCTACCTTGCGTTGGCCCTGCCGCCAACTCCCTCAATACCTCCCGACCCGCCCTCTGACTATTCTTGTGAATGAGGTCGACCGGTTCGATCCGCAAGACGCTCCACACACCAAGGTCCGTAGCCCTGGCCAAGACGCTGCTCGTCGCCATCGGCCTGCTGGCCGCCAGCATGCTGGATGGATGGATCTGGGCGTTTACGCGGATCGACGACCCCCTGGGCATCCGGCTCTCTGACTGGTACCAGTTCTACCGCCAGATGGGGTACGTGCCCTTGTACGTGGTGCTGGCCGGGGCGATGGCGCTCTATGAGTTGGCGGCGTGCCGGCCCTGGACCTCAACGCTGTACTGTTTCCGGCGCGGCGCGTTGCTGGTGGCGGGTGTGCTGCTGGCCGGGGGGGCCGGGGAACTGCTCAAACTGACCATCGGGCGCATGCGCCCCGCGGGCATCGGAATCTACAGGTTCAAGCCCGCCCTGGAAGGGTTCACAGACGGCTCCAACCTGGGCATGCCCTCGAGCCACGCCGTCGTCGCGTTCGCCGGGGCGTTCATGCTGGGCAGGATCTTTCCCGGGGTTCGCCCCCTGCTGCTGGCGCTTGCCACGGGGTGCGCGGCCCTTCGGGTCTGCGTCTCCGCCCACTTCGCAAGCGATGTATACATGGGCGCGGTGCTCGCATACCTGGTAGTTGAGGCGGTGTGGATCGTGGACCGCAGGCTGCACGGGGCCGAGGCCTGCTGGACGCCCGTCGAACGGCCCCGCATCCTGAGCGCACCCGAGGGAACGCGGTGAGCGATGGTGGAAGCCAAGAGAACGCGGAGGGGACGGAGGGAGCGGAGGAACGCGGAGTTGAGGCGAGTGTGCCGGAGGGCATAGGAATGAGAGCCGGCAAGACGCTGCACAATGACCGTTTCCTTTGTTCTCAGCAACCCGGCTCTTTCCCGCATCCCGTCACCCCTCTCCGTGCCCCTCGTGACGCTCGGGACCTTGCCTGACCTGGACAAAGCTGTACTCTCTCGTTCGCTTTGGTTCTCGCCGCTTTCCGAACAAGTACCCCTTCCTCCTCCGCGTTCCTCCGCCCCCTCCGATCACTCCGCGTTCTCTTCAAGAACCCCATGACGCTGATAGACCGCTACCTCACCCGCCAGTACCTCACGAACATCGGGATTCTGTTCCTGTTCTTCTTCACCGTCGTGATCGTGATCGACTTCTCGCTGAACTTCGATGAGTACACCGATGTCGCCGACCGGTTGATGACCCAGAAGGGCCAAGCCCCCTCGATGGTGCGCCGGGCGTTGCTCTCGATCATGCTCCTGCTGGACCTGTGGTGGCCGCGCCTGTTCCAACTTTACAACGTGCTCCTGGGCATGGTGCTGGTGGGCGCAATGGGCTTCACCTGAGCCCAGATGGTCAAGCACCGCGAACTGGTCGCCATGCTGGCCGGCGGCCTGAGCCTCCACCGGGTGGCCCGGCCGATCGTGATCGTCGCCCTGGCGCTCACGGCGGTGCAGGCGGCCAACCGCGAGTTCATCATCCCGGGCCTGGCGCCGCTCCTCACCCGCGACAAGGGTGATGCCGGGGCGCGATCCCTGGGCATGATGCGCCAGCCCCTGTGCGCCGATTCGCAGGGCAGGCTCTTCTACGCCCGTTCCTTTGACCTGGACACCAGCACCATCGACGGCCTGTGGGTGTGGGACCGCGATGAGGATGGGCTGATGACCCGCAGGATCACCGCCGACCAGGCCGTCTTTGAGCCCGGGCCCGGCGCCGCCGGAGGGCGCTGGTTGCTCAAGGGCGGAAGGGTCGAGTCGCGCCAGGTCAGCGCCGATGCAAGCGCGCCCGGGGCCACCGGCATCCGCGACCCCCTGCGACAGCCCGAGCCCATCACCGAACTCGTGACCGATGTCACCCCCACCTCCCTCAAACTGCGGAGGTTTGAGAACTACAGCAACAACCTCAGCAGCCGCGGCATCGCCGAACTGATCGACAGTTACGAGTCCGTTCCCCAGCCCCCGATCAGCCGGATCGCCCGGCTGGAACGAATCCGCTACGGCCGCCTGGCCGCGCTGGTCTGCAACATCCTGACCCTGCTCCTGTGCGTGCCGTTCTTCCTGCGCCGCGAACCCGCGAACATGATCGTCCAGTCCCTCTACTGCGCTCCGGTGACGGTCATCGCCGTGGTCGGGGCGATGCTGGGGACCACCGCGGCCATCCCCGGCCTGCCCCCTCAACTCAGCGTCTTCATCCCCGTGATGATCCTGCTCCCGCTGGCCATCGCGGCGGTGACAAGCGTGAAGACGTGAGGGGAAGGCATCGGGCAATAGGGCAATAGGGCAATAGGCTCCGACCCCAATGCCCGATCCCCAATGCCTTCTCCCCCTACACTCCCCCCATGGCATCCGTCGTCTTCTACTTCCAAGTCCACCAGCCCCACCGTCTTCGCCGCTACAGCGTCTTTGATTCCGACCCTTTTTACTTCGAGGATGCCAAGAACGCGGAGATCTGCCGCAAGGTCGCCGACAAGTGCTACCGGCCCACCACCCAGTTGATCCTGGACCTGGTGAAGAAGCACAAGGGCAACTTCCGCGTGTCGTACTCCATCACCGGCACCGTGCTGGACCAGATGGAGGCCTACTGCCCCGATGTGATCGGCATCTTCCAGGAACTCGCCAAGACCGGCTGCTGCGAGTTCCTGGGCGAGACCTACTTCCACTCCCTCTCGTACCTCTACTCCAAAGATGAGTTTGACGACCAGGTGCGGATGCACACCCGGCGCATTCAGCAACTCTTTAGCCAGACGCCCACGATCTTCCGCAACACCGAGCTGATCTACAACAACGACCTGGCGTGGCACATCTCCAAGATGAAGGGCGACGACGGCAAGGCCCGCTTCTCCGGCATGGTCTGCGAGGGTGTGGATCGGCTACTGGGCTCGCGCTCACCCACCTTCATGTACACCCCCCCCGGCAAGCCCGTGGGCAGGGACGGCCGCCCCTTTTCCACCCTCCTCAAAAACTACCGCCTCTCCGACGACATCGCCTTCCGCTTCAGCAACCGCGGCTGGACGGAGTGGCCCCTCTCCGCCGAAAAGTTCGCCAGTTGGGTCAACCTCATCAACGGCAACGGCTACCTCTGCAACCTCTTCATGGACTACGAAACCTTCGGCGAGCACCAGTGGGCCGATACCGGCATCTTCGAGTTCCTCCGCGCCCTGCCCGAGAAAGTTTTCGATGTCAGCCCCAAAGAGAACCACTTCATCACGCCGTCCATGGCGATGAAGGAGTTCCCGCCCACCGATGAGTACGACGCCCACGACTTCATCTCCTGGGCCGACACCGAGCGCGACCTCACCGCCTGGCGCGGCAACGCCATGCAGACCAACGCCCTGGAAGAGACCTACCGCCTCGAGAAGCCCATCAAAGACGCCCTGGAGCGGGCCAACAAGCAGGGTGATGAAGCCCGGACCACCGAGGCAGCGCACCTGCTGAACGACTGGCGCAAACTGACCACCAGCGACCACTTCTACTACATGTGCACGAAGTACTTCGCCGACGGCGATGTGCACAAGTACTTCAACCCCTACGACTCGCCGTACGACAGTTACATCAACTTCATGAATGTTCTGGACAACATCAGGACCAGGCTGGATGTGCGGGTGGGGAAGGAAAAGGCGGGGGTTGCGCGCTGAGGCAGCCTGCCCGGTCGGGGAGGCCCCCGGTGCTCTGCCGTCGAGCTTGATCGGGTGTCGGGAAGAGCCCAATTCTGCCTGCAACCTTTGGAACCACAGTCCCGTAGACTCCTTCAGCGCGGCATCCGTTATCTATCGCTTTTTGCCGCGTGAGACAATCTGGAGTGTGCCATGCCCCGTTTTTTCAGGTCGGTTGCGGCGCTGCCTGTCCTCGTGCGGCCTCACCGCCGTGCGCCGGTCCAGTGGTTATCTCTGTCTATATCGGCCCGAATTTCAACGCCGGGCGTGCTTGCGAGCCTCCGAGCCACTGCGAGCTTGGTTGCCCGCGCGGTTGTACTAGCGGCGATCCTGTTCGGGAGCCCGCACGCGATCGCCCAGTGCGGGGATTGGCAGGTGATTCACGACGACAATCCTCCAGCCTCCTTTGGGGGTGCGATGGCCTATGACAGCGCCCGCGGCCGCTCGGTCATGCTGGGTAGTGAAGTTCCGCCCGAGACCTGGGAATGGGATGGCGTTCTGTGGGACCGGCGACCAGACTCTCCAATGGCTAACACGTCGCCCCAATCCCGCACCGGGTACGCGATGGCCTACGACAGCCTGCGTGGGCGCACGGTTGTGTTCGGGGGCATTGACTTCAGCGATACGTGGGAATGGGATGGAACGGCGTGGACGCGGCACGTGAATACAGGCCTGCCCGGCCGTCTCGACCACGCCATGGCCTTTGACAGTGTCCGCGGGCGGGTCGTTCTCTTCGGTGGGGTGCCTGCGGCGGGCGGCGGGCATCCGATTGACACATGGGAATGGGACGGCTCGGCTTGGACCCAGCGTGCCGCCACCGGTCCGCCAGGACGAACAAGTCACACGATGGTGTATGACAGTGCCCGTGGGCGCATTGTGCTCTATGGAGGTGGCTTGGGGTTTGGTATCCACGCGACCTACTTTTCCGACACATGGGAGTGGGACGGCGAGACGTGGACCCAGCGCGCGGTCGTCGGTCCCCCCGCCCGTGGCAGTCACGCAATGAGCTATGACGGCGCACGTCAGCGTGTCGTTGTGTTCGGCGGGTTTGGCACCGGACCTGGCTACTACCTGAATGATACGTGGGAGTGGGACGGCACCTCATGGGAGCAGCGTATTGTGGCCGCCGGACCGATCCCCCGGTGGGATGTACTCATGACCTATGACAGCGTCCGGTCACGCACCGTGTTGTATGGCGGGCAGAATCGCAGCATCGGGTTGCTGCGTGATACCTGGGAGTGGGACGGCAGTGTCTGGGTCCAGCGCGGCCCAACCGAGCCGCCGGCGCGCCCGTCGCCCGCCCTGGTGTACGACGTTGATCGCGAGCGCACCCTGCTGTTCGGTGGCTCCGGCTTTGGGGATACGTGGACCTGGGACGGAGCTTTCTGGTTGCTCCGTTCGGTGTCGGGACCTCCCGGGCGTTCGTTCCACGCGATGGCGTATGACTCCGGACGTCAACGGGCCGTGCTCTTTGGTGGGCGCGATGCCGAATACGTTGCGTTGGGTGACACGTGGGAATGGGACGGCACTGCGTGGATTCTACGTAGCACGACCGGCCCCGCGCCGCGAAGCGGCCATGCGATGGCGTACGACAGTGCGCGGGGGCGCGTGTTACTGTTTGGCGGCGGCGGGTTTTCCGATACCTGGGAATGGGATGGCAACTCGTGGACCGAACGGGTTGTTCCAGGTCCCAGCGCACGCTACGGGCACTCGATCACATACGACAGTGTACGCCGGCGCGTTGTCTTATTCGGAGGCGTTGCGGTGGACTCGGGAACCTACCCATCCGCGGAGACGTGGGAGTGGGACGGTACCGCCTGGACGCGGGGGGCGTCGCTGGGTCCACCAGCGAATACATGGTTCAACGGCCGTGCATATGCATCGATGGCCTACGACGCCGTTCGCGCTCGAACCATCCTGTTCGGCGGCGTGGGAGTTAGCGAGTTTGCGGATGTCTGGGAGTGGGACGGCGTCGCATGGATTCGGCGAACCCACTACGCCGGGTTCGTCAGGGCGCGTTCCCCCATGGCTTACGACACGTCTCGATCCACGATGGTTCTATTCGGGGGCGATACTCTGGAACTTCCTTCAGAACCCGCCCCGCCCATCATTCTCCTGAACCCAACAGACCAGGTGGTGCGTGCGGGCGAAGATGTCTCACAGAGTGTCTCGGCTGGGGGCGTCGGCCCGTTCACGTACCGATGGGTAAGGAGCGGCACCACACTTGTTGACGGTCCCGGCGGCGCATCGCTTGGCGGGGGCACTGTTTCGGGCACAACAACCGCCACCCTCGCCATCGCGGGCGTCCAGCCGTCCGACGGTGGTGAGTACCCCGGCTACTTCTGCATCGTGTCCAACGCCTGCGACTCCATCACGACCAACGGCGGCTCGTTCATCGTCCTCCAGCCCTGCGGCACCGCCGACTACGACCGCGACGGCACCCCCGGCACCGAATCCGACATCGAGGCTTTCTTCGCATGCCTCGCGGGCAACTGTTGCCCCGCCTGCCCCCCCAACGCCGACTTCAACGGCGACGGCGACGTCGGCACCGACCTGGACATCGAAGCCTTCTTCCGAGTCTTGGGCGGCGGTGCCTGTTGACCATCGTTTGACCGGATTTCGCTGGCACTTCCGGCACCCTGTGGTACGCTCCGTTCCCGCGCGGGCCGTCCGCCGCGGTGGGAGTGGCACGTGGTCCGATTCCTCCTTGGCTGGCTGTTGGCGTGTGCCGCGTGCGCGGCGCAGCCCGTGCCTCCGGCTCCCGCGCACGAGCGCTACGACGACCCGCCCGGGCCCCTCACCCCCCACGCGGTGCACCCCCTCTACACCAGCCGCGGCTTCGCCGGCCAGGTCAATGTCGACCTGGACTACTCCAACATCGTGGGTGATGCCGCCAACGAGCCGTCTATCGCCGTTGACCCCCGCGCGCCCAACCGCATGGTGATCGCCTGGCGACAGTTTGATTCAGTCCTGAGCAACTTCCGCCAGGCCGGGTATGCCTGGACCAACGATGGCGGACGCACCTGGCACCCCGGCGTGCTCGACCCGGGCGTCTTCCACTCCGACCCCGTGATCCGCGCCAACGCCGATGGCGAAATGTTTTACAGCGCGCTCTGGACCGACAACTCTTCCTACCGGTGCGATATCTTCAAGACCATCGATGCCGGCCGAAACTGGACCGGCCCTCTCCCGGCCTTCGGCGGAGACAAGCTCTGGTTCGCCATCGATCGCGGCAACGGCCCCGGGCGCAACCACATCTACCAGGTCTGGACCGCCGACTTCAGCGACTACCGGCCCAACAACTTCTCGCGCGCCATCAATGCCGGCGCCGTCTTTGAAAACCCGCTGCAAACATTCGCGGCGATCTGGGGCACCCTCGCCGTCGGCCCATTGGGCGAGCTGTACATCGCAACCGAAGGCGTGCGCATGCTCAAGTCCGTCAACGCCCAGAACCCGGGCGTGACGCCTACCTTCTCGCTGCTGCCGCAGATTCCCCTCGGTCTACTGGGGTACGAAGCCCCGCCCAACCCCGCGGGCCTCACAGGCCAGGTCTGGGTCCAGGTTGACAAGAGCGACGGGCCGCGGCGCGGCTGGATCTATGTCCTTGCCAGTTCGCAGATCCGAGCGGGCGATCCGATGGATGTCAACTTTGTGCGCAGCGAGAACGGCGGCGCCAGTTGGAGCGCGGTACAGCGCGTGAACCCCGATCCGGCCCACCCCGCCGCGTGGCAGTGGTTCGCCACCATGTCCATCGCCCCCAACGGCCGCCTTGATGTTGCCTGGAACGACACCAGCGAAAGCCTCGACCCGCGCCTCAACGTGCTCAAGTACTCATCCTCTGCCGACGGCGGCGTCTCCTGGTCCGCGCCCATCCCGCTCACGCCCACGTGGGACAGCCACCTGGGCTGGCCTAACCAGGAAAAGATCGGCGACTACTACGACATGGAGTCGGACAACCTCGGCGCCGACCTCGCATACGCGGCCACCCTCAACGGCGAACAGGATGTGTTCTACAAGCGGATCGGCCCGCACGACTGCAATCGAAACGGAATCGGCGATGCCGTCGACATCGCGCGCGACCCCACGATCGACTGCAACCACAACCAGATCCCCGATTCGTGCGAAGTCGCCGCCGGTGCCGCGTTTGACGTAAACCAGGACGGCCGCCCCGACTCGTGCTTCTGCAATGCCGACTTTGACCACGACGGCGACGTCGGCACCGATACCGACATCGAGGCCTTCTTCGAGTGCCTGTCCGGGTCTTGCTGTCCTACCTGCGGTTCGCCGGACTTCGACGGCGACGGCGATGTGGGCACCGACACCGATATCGAAGTCTTCTTCCGTGTCCTGGGTGGCCTGCCCTGCTGAGCGAGCAACGTCCGCTTTGACCGCCTCTTTCGGGCGCAAACTCGACCCGGCAATCGCATTCCGCCCGATCGCGCACCCAAACAGCCTTGCAACACCTGAGCCCGCCGGTATTCTGATGGAAGACCGTCCGCCCGTGGCTTGGCCGCGCCGTTCCCATCCGTTGTTGTTGGAGACCAGCACCCGTGCTCAAGCCCCTCTGCCGCGCCTTCGCTTCCGCCGCCATCGCGATTGCCTTCGGGCCGGCCACCCCCCCGGCCCAAGCCCAGTGCAACGGCTTTGTCCTCTCCCAATCCTCCGGGGCCGTGATCGAGCCGGGCACCACCGACATCGGCAACCACGGCGTCGATGTGGTCACCACGGTCGCCCTGCCATTCCCCATCACCATCTACGGTGTGGCGTACACCTCCGCCAGGGTCACCAGCAACGGCAACATGCAGTTCACCACCTCGAGCGGTCTCTTCACGAACTCCTGCCTGCCCGCCGCGGCGATGGGCGTCGCCCTGCTCCCGCACTGGGACGACATGCAGACCAGCGGCACCGGGCGCGGCATCTACACCTCGGTCACCGGCGTGGCCCCCGGCCGCGTGTTCAACGTCGAGTGGCGCACGTTCCTCTACGGCACCGCCAACGCGCTGAACTTCCAGGCCCGCCTCTTCGAGGACAACAGCAAGGTTGAGTTCATATACGGCGTCGTGGCCCAGAGCGGCAGCAGCGCCACCATCGGCATCCAGCACGCCACTGAGGCACCCACCCAGTTTGGCTGCAACTCCGGCGGCATCGCCGCCGGCCTCAAACTGACCTTCACCCCCAACACCAACCCCGCGCTGCTCTGCGCAGGCGCCTCCGCCGCTCCCGCCACCATGAACAACTGCGGCGGGCCGAGCACTACCCTCCTCACGGTGTGGGTGACGCCCGGCACCAACCCGCCCAGCACCGGCATCACCGTCGCCGCCGACCTCTCCGCCATCGGCGGGTCCGCGGCCCAGGCGTTCTACGACGACGGCACCAACGGCGATGTGACGCCCGGCAATAACACGTTCAGTTTCAGGACCGCCGTCCCCGCCGGCACAAGCCCGGGCGGCAAGGCCTTCGCCTATTCCATCGCGGACTTCCAGGGCCGCGCCGGCAGCGGCGTCGCTTCGCTCACCGTGACAGCCTGCCCCACCGCCGGGCCGGATGTCTACATCGGCGACCTCAGCGATGTGGACTACTACGGCCAGGTGGGTGACATCCTCGCATACGCGGTGGGGACCAACGCCTGCAACCAGGGCGACGTCCCCGTGCTCTGGATCGACCACGAGAGCAACCCCAACTACGACGCGAACCAACACCCCGTCATCGCGCAGAACTTCTACCGCCTCAAGAACAACCGCTTCGAGCAGATCGGCCAGTCGTGGCTCAAGCACGGCTTTGTCTCGACCAACAGCGGGTTCTGCGGCACCTGCTCGGGCCCGCCCCTGGGCGGAGATCAGCTCGGCCTGGGCTGCTCTGACCTCTACAGCGCCGGCCTCAACGGAAGCCAGGGCGGCTTGGGGCCGCGCTCCCAGGTCAACGCCACCACCGGCGCCTACCCGTTCCCTTATTCCGCACCCGCCGCCGCCGCGACCATCGGCCGCCGCCTCCAGGTGCACTTCGCCGATGTGGACCCCGCCCAGAACGCCGGCGCCTTGTACTACGCCGAGGGTCACTATGTCACGGCCGATGATGCAGCGTTCACAACCGCCACAGTCCGCGGCAACGGGTTGAACAACATGTCCTGGCGCCGCATCAGCATGACCACCCCCCAGCCCGCGGGCGGCGACATTCCCTTCATCGGCGCCACCGTCCGTCAGCAGCCGGCGATCATGGCATGGCCGCTGAACGATCCCAGTGTTGTGCTCTTCCCGGCGGACTACCTGGAAAACAGCATCACCGCCCGCTTCTACGTCGGCGCGAAAGTGACCAGCAACGGCAACGGAACCTGGAACTACGAGTACGCCGTGCACAACATCAACTCAAACCGCGCCGGCGGATCGTTCTCAGTCCCGCTCCCCCCCGGGGCTCAGGTCACCGGCATCGGCTTCCACGATGTAGACTCGCACTCCGGCGAGCCCTTCAGCCTCGCGGACTGGGCGCCCACCGTCGCGCCCGGTGGCATTTCCTGGGCAACACAGACCTTCGCGCAGAACGCCAACGCCCTGCGCTGGGGCACGCTTTACAACTTCCGATTCACGGCCAACGTCGCCCCCAACATGACCGGCTCCGCCACCATCGGCCTCTTCGCACCCGGCGCGGGCGATGTGGGCGTTGTCGCCACGGTCCCAGCCCCACTCACCCCCACCTGCGGCTCGGCCGACTTTGACAACGACGGCGACACCGGCACCGATCAAGATATCGAAACCTTCTTCGCCTGCATCGGCGGCAACTGCTGCCCCTTGTGCGGCACGGCCGACTTTGACGGCGATGGCGACACCGGCACCGACCTGGACATCGAAGCCTTTTTCCGCGTGATGGGTGGCGGTCCCTGCTGATGGTGGTGCAGGCGTCCAGCCTGCGCTCTTCTCTACGGTAGCCGCACGACCGGTCCCCCTCCCAGAGGGAGGGGCTTTGGGGCGGGTTTGTTCAGCGCCGAATCCACAAAGATCCTCGAACGCGATTCCCCCGCGATCGTCCTGTTGCAGGCAAGCACGGCCGCCGCGCCTCCGCCCAATCCCATAGCATGACCGCAGTGAACTCCGCCACTCCAAACAACCCCCACCCCGACCGCCTCGCCGCGATCCTGCTCGCGCTCACCCTGGCCCTCCTCGCCTGGTCCGCGTGGAAGCCCCACGAGTACGGCACCTGGGCCCTCGAAGTCTTCCCCGCCGTCGCCGCCATCATCATCCTCGCAATCACATACCGCCGCTTCCCCCTCACGCCCCTGGCCTACACCCTCATCGCGCTGCACGCGGCGATCCTCATCGTCGGCGGCCACTACACCTACGCCCGCGTACCCCTGGGCAACTGGGTGAGCGACTGGCTCGACCTCTCCCGCAACCACTACGACCGCCTCGGCCATGTAGCGCAAGGCTTCATCCCCGCGATCGTGGCCCGCGAAGTCCTCCGCCGCTGCACCCCGCTCAAGCCCGGCGCCTGGCTCTTCTTCCTCATCATCAGCGTGTGCATGGCCATCAGCGCTGTCTACGAACTGGTCGAGTGGGCCGTCGCCGAAATCGGCGGCGACGGCTCGCAGTCCTTCCTGGGCACCCAGGGCGACACCTGGGACACGCAGAAGGACATGGCGATGTGCCTCATCGGCGCCGTCACCGGCCTGCTCACTCTCTCGCGCCTGCACGAGAGGCAACTGGCGCGACATACGCCTACAAACGCCAAGAACCGTTCGTAACGAGCACCTCACGAAGTGAGGCGTCTCTGTCCCTCGCTCCCATCCGCTCACGCGCCAGTCTGAAGTGCTGCTAGTCGCCGCGCCAAGCCCCTCAATCACCTCCCTCGATGAAACACGCCGCCGGAAAGCTGCGTATCCTCGTGACGCGATCTCTCCGAACAGGGGCTCCTTCTGCTGCCCCTCCTGGTTCAGTTCTCTGACCCGATCTTGCAACGCGGCTTGCGCCCAGGGTCGGGCGTGCAGGTGTGCAACGAGGAAGGGTGCCATGAAGTCCGTCCAAGTGGTCGTTCTCGTCTCTGCCCTCGTGCCGTTGGTTTGTCAACAGGACGTGTGCGGCCAGGTTCAAGTAACGCCGCTTACCTTGCCCGCCAACTCAACGGTCTATTCCATGCGGGTAAGCGCCGATGGTGGAACCGTTGTCGCAACCACCATCAGAAATGACACAAGAGAAGTTCGCGGTGCAGTCTGGCGGCAAGGGGTTCTGACCTCGCCGTTCCCCGTCGGTGTCGGGGATCCGGTCGGAACATCATTCTGCTCAGGGGTCTCTCGAGATGGCGGCGTTATCGTGGGTGAAGTTTCAGTCTCCGGATGGCCCCAGGCCTACCGCTGGACGCCAGCCGCGGGGGCCACGCTCCTCATGCCGACCGACGGGTATAGCTACGCCCTCGTGGTCAGCGATGATGGGTCACACATCGCCGGCGGGGGTCGCTCGTCCACCCAACCCGGAGAGGTGCCTTGGGTTCGACTCGCAAACGGTGCCGGGTACGTGTTCTCGCGCAGCGCAACGATTCAGGTCTCAAGTGCAGACGGATCAAGGTTGTTTGGACAGGGCTGGAGTGCGTCCAACACCGGCTTAGCCGCCTGCGGTTGGTACGCGGCTCGGTTTGCCTACCTCGGGCCCAGTACGCATTCCGGCACGCCGCGCGATTGCAACCGTGATGGCACCGCTATCACCGGCGTGGCACGGGGAGGGTTGGGAAACACCTACCCCAGTTCCGCGGTGCTCTGGGACGATCGCGGACTCGAGCGGCCGCTCGCGCCGTTCGCGGACTTCCGACAGACCGAAGCCAATGGCATCAACGATAACGCCAGCCTGATCGTCGGCTCCGGATTCGACAGTCCCCTGGGAGCGCCCGCGCGAGCGCTCGCATGGACCGCGGTGAGTTCCTGCCAGTTGCTCTCGGACTTCCTGGCCGCGGAGGGGGCGGACCTGGCTGACTGGACGCTGACAAACGCCATGGACATGTCACCGGATGGACGATTTATTGTCGGGACCGGAACCTATCGCGGTGTGTACGCGGCATTCCTGGTGAGGCGGCAGGCCTCCGTGTGCAACAACGACTTTGATCACGATGGGATGTACGGCACCAACGCCGACATCGTCGCCTTCTTCGAATGCCTCGGTGGTGCGTGCTGTGCCGAATGCGGTACCGCAGACTTCAATGGCGACGGTGAAGCAGGCACCGACGCCGACATCGAGAGCTTCTTCCGCGTGCTCAACGGATTCCCGTGTTGAGACCCTGGATTCCCGTGTTGAGACCCTGGATTCCCGTATTGAGACCCCGAAGCACCCACCGCGCGGAAACTGAGTGCCCGCTCGCTCACGGTCTTGCATGTCCACGCCCACCCACGTCGCTCAGCCATCCCAAAATGCGATCCTGCCACGCTGTCTCGCTGCCCTACTTCTCCCGAATCATCCCCGCCACCTTCTCCAACAACTCATTCGGTACCGGCACCGTCAGGTTGTACTGCGAGATCTTCCACCCACGGTCCGTCTTCAGCAGCACCCCGCTGCCGCGGCACTCGCCGTACTTGGCATTCGTCAGCGATTCATCAAACCACGCCACATCCGCCGTAGGTGAAAAGCTGACGTGGCGGTCGCCGGGGTTGTACGTCCAGCCGCGCCCCGCATCAAAGTGCGGCTTGGCGTAGGCCTGAAACTGCTCCTTGGTCCAGCGCTCGGTGGCGTCGGTCCCCAAAAAGACGGAGTCGGGCAGCATGTGCTCGAAGTAGTGGTTGCCATCGGCCTTGGCCGCGGCATCGTGAAAGTCGTCCAGCACCGCGTTCACCGCCATCTTGGGGGTCGGCGGGGGCTTGACCTGCGCCGCGTTCTGAGCAAACAGCGATGAGAGCGCGGCCAGGAGAACCAGGACAACAACGATGGTGATTCGCATGGTGCCCATGATAACGCCGGAGCGATACCCGTGTGAAGCCAGGGAGTCCCCCTCCAGAGGGAGGGGCTTTGGGGTGGGTTGGTTCGTACGCCCCTCTCGCCCGCCCTTCCTGATCCACCCACTCTGGCTTGCGAAGAACCGCGCACCGAACGCCTACTCCACGACATCGCCGGGGTGCCGCAGCGGCCGCAGGCCGCGCTCGGCCCGGAGTTCGTTCTGCAGTGCCAATGAGGACTCAAAGTCCGCTACTGGTATGGGGTTCACCGTGCCGTCACGTAACCCGACAAGGAATGGAGTGATGATGTACTGTTTCCGCGCCGGACTTGGCGACTGGATCACGATCCACAACTCGCCCGCATCCGCCGGCACCCCGTGGTAGGTAAACACGTAGTCCCCCACCCGGTGCGCCACCGGCTCGGGGAGACCGCCCCAGTCCTGCTCCACCTGCTCGATGAGGGCGCGCTGCGTGGGTTCAGGCAGCAAGGTGAACTGCTCGGGCGTCACCCCCAGGATCGGCGGCGTGGTAAACCCGGGGTCCCCCAGTGTCTCCAGGATGACATCCGCCGGTGTGAGCGGGTTGCCCGTCACCAGCGCCAGCGCGTGCGGCGGGTACTTCCCATCGTGCTGGTACTCGTACTCGATGAGCGCCGAAGTAATCTCCTGCGCCTGCGGGTACGCATCCGACGGCAGCGAAGGATCAATCCCAGGCACGACGAGTCCGGGCGGGGCCACCGGCATTGTGGTTGTGAACGTCCGTGAGGTGCCGACAGTCATCGCAAGCACAAAGCCGCCGATCGCCAAGCCAGCCATCGCCAGCGGCGGCAGCAGCCCGGCGAGCGTCGCCCGCCCGCCCGAAACCTTCTGGCCATCCTTGATCATCAGGATCGCGGACACCAGCCACCAGACTCCCAAGGCCCACGAGAAGTACGGCCCGATGCACGGAATCGCCGTCAGAACATTCGCCCCGCTGCTGTAGCAGATGGCGTGCATCGTGCGCCCCAGCGGACCGGCGGTCGGTCCGGTGATGCGGAGCAGCCCATGCGCACCCAGCGCCCACAGCCCGATGAAGACCGTGAACCCGACGCCCAACCCCAGCAGGCTGAAGACCAGGCTGAACAAAACGGCCGCGACCCTGCCCGCGCCGCCCCCGCCCCCCATGGCGCCCACGACGCCCATCCCCATGAACGACATGCACCCAACGAAGGAGAGCCCGCAGACCATGAAGATCAAGTTCGACGCCACGCTGTACCGCAGCGCTTCGCCCACCGATGCCTCCTCCGGGGTCAACTGGATCAACCGCCCCGGCGACACCATCGCCCGCCCGATCGTGCCCATCCACGCCTTGAACCGCCCGACCTTGCGCCGGTTCAGCCACGGCATCGAATCCGCCACCGTCTGCTGCTCCGTGACCCCCTGCGTCGGCAGCAGCACCATGTCGTCCATGTGGATGTGCGTGTGGCACGAAACGCAGTCAAACTCCACGGGGACCAGGTGCCCCTTCTCGCCCACCCCGTAGTACGGCTGGCGGCACGAAGGGCAGCAGAACTGCACGCTGTTGAGCGTGAACTCAAACTCGCTGGGCTTGAAGGCCACGCCGCACTCGGGGCACAGCCTCGCGGTGATGTTCCATAGTGGATAGGCGCAAGACTTGCAGTGCATCGTGTATCCAGCCGCCAAACGCGGCACGCGAACAAAAACGCTGTAGACCGTAGGACCCAGGACCCAGGACCCAGGACCCAGCACTCAGGACTCAGCACTCAGGACTCAGGACTCAGGACTCAGTCCTTCGCACTCCGCCCCTCCTACGGCTTCCACATCTCCACATACGCCTTCACCTTCGGGCGCGAGAACCAGACAAACAAGAATATCGGCAGTGCCCACCCCCACGCGATCGTCAGCAAGACCCCCGCGGCGGTAAATGCCCTCATGAAGACGGTAACAACCGCCGCCCCCGGCCCCTGCTGCGCCGCCATGGCCGCGAACTGAGTGTCCTGGATGAAGTAGGCGAGCACGGCCGCATAGACCACCACCACCATCTTGAAAACCGCCCACAGACGCGAAAGTCGGACGCCCGACCGCCGGCGGTGGTTGATCCGAAACCCGGCGAACGCGAGCAGCCCACCCGCCAAGCCCGACATCACCGCGCTGAACACCTGATAGTCCTTGTACTCGACCGCTCCCGCCATCGATGCATGCGCACCGGGGACATACGCGGCGATGAGGTCGGTCAGCAAGGCCCCCAGGACCCCGAACACCCCGCCCATCACCGCCAGCAGGCCAAGCACGATCATGACGACGCTGATGGGCACCGGCCAGCCGGGTGGCCGCGGCGGGCCCAGCGGGCCGGGGAGTGTTGGCGGTGATGCATGCGGCAAGCCCGCGGCGTACCGCGCTGCCACATCGGGGGAGCCATACCCCTCGGGATCAGGCGGTTCTGAGAATGGCGTCGGTGTTTGTGACATGCCCGTGTGCCTTCACCACCGTGCTACTTCGCGGCCTTCCAGCCGTACTTCACATACCGGTGCTCAAACGCCCCATCCTCGAACAGGTCCACAACACCATACCCCTCATCGCACCGATCTTCCTTGCCCTTCCACCACGCTCCGCTCACCGCCCCATCGCAGATGTAGGTCACGCCCTCGTACTCCGCGCGGTCGTTGAGGTGGATATGCCCGCTGAGGCACAGCTTCACGCCCCCATGCTTCACGAACAGCCCGTGCAGAGCGCCCGCATCCGCGTGCATCGACCCGTGCCCGAGCGAGTGCGCGCCCTTCGCCGACTTCCCATCGTGCATCATCGCGCACACCGTAACGATGGGGATGTGCGACACCACCACCGTCGGCTTGCCCGCGTTCGCCGTCAGGTCGCTCTCCAGCCACGCGACCTGCGCCTCGTCGAGCCGGCCGATGTACCCATCCCCATCCGGAAAGACGCTGTCGAGCACGATGAAGTGCCACCCCGCCTGGTCGAAACTGTAATAGGGCTTGGGCAGTTCGAGCAGTTGCGTCGCCCACGCCTTGCCCCACCGCGGCTCTTCGCCGGTGGTCTGTGACTTCTTCTTGTTCCACCCCCAGATGTCATGGTTCCCCAGGCAGTGCCGTACCGGGACCCCGCACTCGCTCCGCAGCACCCCCGTGTACAGGTCCCACTGCTGCTTGGTGCGGTCAAAGCCAGCATCAAACGAATCCATCACCAGGTCGCCCCCGGTGATCACCAGTTCCACCTTGTCCGGGTCGGCCTGGACATGGTGCACGCACGCCGCCAGCCCCGCCGCCGCCTGCCGCTCCGGCTGGATGTGAATGTCCGTCAGGTGTGCAAACCGCAGCGCCCGCGCTCGCCCCACAGCTCGCGCCCGCAACGCTCCCCATGCCGCAGTCCCACCCAGCCCCGAGACGGAGAGAGCCGCGGCGAGCATCCCCGTTGTCTTGAGCATGCCGCGCCGGGTCAGTGGGGGGTGGGGGTATTGGGGGTGTTGGGGGCCGGGGATTGCTGGGTTAGGCGTCTGCATCGCTGGCTCCTTGTGCGATCAATCGTGCCACAGGATACCGATACCCCGGCAACCCATGCCAGCCCGGCAGACCCAGGTACGATCAATCTTCGTTCAACCCGTGTTCAGCCTTGGAACCAGCCATGAAACCCGCCCTTTCCGTCGCCGCATCGCTCTTCCTTGCCCTCGCCGCGGCCGCCCACGCCCAGACCACTCCCGCAACGCCCCCCGCGGCCGCGCCCGCCCCGGTCCGAAGCCCCGCCCACACCTACCAGCCCACGGCGGTGGAACAACTCCGCAAGGAGGCAGCGCACCTCCGCGGCCTGGTCAAGACCGATGATGGCCAGCGCTTCCTGATCCACACCAGTTGGCTGCCGGTGGTCGAGATGCGAACGGTGCACTACGACAAGGCCGCCAAACGCGCCCTCACCGAGCCGCAGTTCGCCAAACTCGGCGAAGAAGAAAAAGCCCCGTTCAAGGCCATCCCCCTCGACGGCCAGTTCTTCTATTACACGCGCTACGGCTCGCCGCTCGCGTATGCGCGGGCACTTGACCTGGTCTGCCAGACCATCGGCGGCGAGAAGGCCCTCCGCGGCAAGCGCATCTTTGACTTTGGCTACGGCGGCATCGGCCACCTGCGGCTCCTCGCCGGCATGGGCGCGTTTGTCACCGGCGTCGAGGTCGATCCCATCCTGCAAGCCCTCTACTCCGACCCGGCCGATACCGGTGACATCCCCGGCGTTGGCATGGGCGACGACATCGCGCCGAGGGGGCACCTCACCCTCGTCCACGGCCAGTTCCCCGCCGACGCCGACGTCGCCGAGGCCGTCGGCGAAGGCTACGACCTGGTCATCAGCAAGAACGTCCTCAAGAACGGCTACATCAACCCCGAGCAGGAGGTCGACAAGCGCATGCTCGTGGACCTGGGTGTTGAACAGCAGGCGTTCGTCGACAAGATCGCGGCGATCCTCAAGCCCGAGGGGCTGTTCATGATCTACAACATCTGCCCCGCCCAGAAGCCCGCGGGCGAAGCCTACATCCCGTGGGCCGATGGCCGCTGCCCGTTCCCGGTCGAGATGCTCGAGGCCGCCGGCTTCGAGATCGTCGAGTACAACACCGACGACAGCCCCGCCGCGCGAGAGATGGGCAAGGCCCTGGGCTGGGACCAGGGCGAAGGCGCCATGGACCTGGAGAACGACTGCTTCGCGCACTACACGCTGGCGAGGAAGAAGAAGTCCTGAGTGGAAAGTCCTGAGTCCTGAGTAGACGCCCTGAGTGCTGAGTCCCTCACTCAGGACTTTCCACTCAAGATTCAGGGCTCGTCTCACTGTCCGCTCGGGACTCCCGTAGACTCGCCCCGTGAAAGTCGTCGTCCTCTTCAACCCCTCCGCCGGGCGCGGGCGCGGCACACGCGTTGCCGCGAGCATCGAGGCGATGCTGAAGCGCCTGGGGCACGAACCCACCTCCATCCCGGTGGGGCGCGCCCCCGGCCCGTCCTCTTCGCTTTCCACTCCGGCTCCAACCCTCGACGAGGTCCTCGCCGACTCCCAACTCCTCCTCATCGCGGGAGGAGATGGCACGTTGCACCACTCCCTCCCCGCCGTGCTCCGCCACAACGTTCCCATCTATCACATCGCCCTGGGCACCGAAAACCTCTTCGCACGCCAGTTCGGCATGACGCAGCTCCCGGAAACCCTGGACCGGGCAATCGCACGCTGGCAGATCCAGGAAGTCGATGTGGGCCTGGCCCAGGTCCACAGTACAGAGGCTATACCCGTTCCACCTTCCGCCACTCAGGACTTTCCACTCAGGACTCAGGACTCTGCTCGGACTCAGGACTCCCCTCCTTCCCCAATGCCCAATGCCCAATCCCCAATGCCTTCCCCTTTTCTCTTGATGTGTAGCTTTGGTCCCGACGCCAGCGTCATCCGCCGCCTGCACCTGGCCCGCACCGGCCCCATCTCGCACCTCTCGTACCTGCGGCCCGTGCTGCAGGAACTCGCCGATCCCCGGCTGCCGTGCCTGAGCATTCAGGTTGATGGGAAGACCATCGTCGATAACCGGCGCGGCATGGTGATCATCGCCAACAGCAGTCAGTACGGGGCGCGGATTGATCCGGCTTCACGGGCTTCCATGAGCGACGGCCTGCTGGATGTGGTCTTCTTCCCCACCGAGTCGGGCCCCGCCGCCGGGATGTGGTTTCTGCGCTCGCGCCTGCGCCGCGATGTGTGCGCGGCGGGGGCGGTGTATCAGCAGGGCAAGCACATCACGATCACAACCGACGACCCCGACCCGGTGTTTCAGATTGATGGGGAGTGCGGGCGGGTTGAGAAGCAGGGAGCGGGGCTGCGGATGGAGGTCTCGCTGCGGGAGAAGGCGGTGAAGGTGTTGGTTCCGTGAGCGGGGGGAGCGAAACAGCGAGACAGTGGCAAGGCAAGGACAGCACACGGAGGTGCAGAGGGGGGATCGAGAGCACGGAGGTGGGAATGTGTGGGGAGGGCGGAGGTGGGGGCCTGATGATGTCAGGCCATTTTCTTGCGCTTTCGCCTGGTTGACTTGAAAAGTGCGGCTGAGTAGCCGCAGTGTCGGTGGGTCAGTCGTCTCCAAACTTGATGTTGCCCGGATGCACGTCGGTCATGTGGATGCCGAGCCGGCGCAGCGCGGCCAGCACGCCCGCCGCCCTCGCCCAGTTCGATCCAAACTCCTCCTTTTTGCTTGCGAGCCATTCCTCCATGACGTCCTCGGGGAACTCCGGCGCCGCCTCGTCAAGGTACGCGCTGGCGAAGTCCAGCACGAACGGCGGCTGCACGATGGTCATTTCGACCGCGAGGAGCGCCTCGTCCATGCGCTCAACCCGCGGCACGCGGTGTCCGCTCACGTCAAGAACGCCGCGCTCCGCCAGCCGCGCATACGCGGCGACTTCTCGCCCAAACGGGTCCGCGTGCCGAAAGACCTTCAGCGCCGCTTGCCGATCCGTCTCCCAGACGGTACCGTCCTTGCCGAAGCCGAGCCACGATCAAGCCGCAGCCCGTGTAGCGTGGCATACTCCTGGGATCGATGCAGAATGTCTTCATCCAACGGGTCCATCACGGTGTCTCGATCAAATGGCTCGGGGTGCGGCGGCTACTCCGCGGCTGTTCGCCTGTCCCTCGTTCTCGAAGGACGGTCGATTCCTCTCGCCCAGGTAGGCAGCAACCGTCTGTACTTTGATCACCCTGTCTTTCTCCCGGCCTCCCGAGCCACACTGATCGTCGAAGTCGACGGCCAACCCCGCGAGACCGCAATTCTTCTTCGCGGCGACCCGCAGCCGTCCCGCATCGTGCCGTTCGAGCGGATTCATTCATCCTCAGTGCCGCTGCAAAATCTCCATGTGCCCGCCGATCCCAGCCGTCACACAGAGTGACAACGGGAATCGCCGCCGTGGGTCAGGATCATTGGCCGACCAGCGCAGCCGTGAAGCGATGAGCAGCACTCGCCTTGGGTACTCCGGCTCTCCGAGCCGGGCCGCTGGACGCAGCACTCGCCTTGGGTACCCCGGCTCTCCGAGCCGGTCCGCTGGACGCCTACCGCCACGCACCAGCCAAGCAGTGGCCAGCAACGGCCAAGCCCGTTTGGTATCCTGTCGGCATGGCCAAGAAGCCCTCTGCCGCTCAAGCGATCGCGTCGAGTGTCGGCACCGTTGAACCCGTCCCTACCCAGCGGGCCTACACCCTCCGCCTGCGTGGTGTCGATTCGAATGACACGTCGTGGCGAGATGCTCTCTGGGCAACTCACGAGGCGATCAACGTGGGGGCCAAGGTCTTCGGTGAATGGCTGTTGACACTACGCGGCGGACTGGAACACACATTGGCCGACGCACCGGTGAAGGGCGGCAAGGGCAAGCCGGATCGCGCACCGACAGAAGATGAACGCCGCGACCGGCGGGTACTGCTCGCGTTGTCTTGGCTGAGCGTTGAGGACGAACGCGGCGCGCCAAAAGAGCCCGGGTTGATCGTGGCGTTCGGCGACGACTGCAAGTTCGCGAAGGACTCGCAGGATGGACGTGACCGGAAGGTGGCCGATGCACTGCGGGGCATCCTTGCCAAACGCGGGGTGGCGCCCGACACGCTCGAGGAATGGATGACCGACTGTCAAGGGTCACTCACAGCCCGCATCCGTGACGATGCCGTGTGGGTGAACCGGAGCGCGGCGTTCGATGCGCTCGCAGTCTCATGGAAGAGCCTTACTCGCGCAAACGCTCGCCCGGTTCTGGAGGAGTTCTTTGGCTCAGCGTCGGAGTGGGTCACGCTTCCAGCACCTGCCACCGAAGGCGAAGATGATGAGAGCGGCGGCGGGGCGACGGCGGGCGGGGGAGGAGGCGGTGGGGATGGTGCGGAGTTCAGAACGATTGCCAGGAGCTTCTTGAGCGCCAACTTTGGAACAGGACCCAAGAGCGACAAGGGCGGCATTAGCGATGCACTCACCCGGGCTGTTGGCTCGCTCGAAAAACTCCGTGCAGGCTCTCCCGGCTCGGTGGTGTTGAGCCATCTCTGCAAGGAGTTCGATCTTTCAGGTGAGGATGACGAGACGCGGGAAAGAGCGCTGTGCAAACGGATCGGTTGGAAGGGGCGGTCATCGAAGGGCCGTCTGGCATTGACGACGGCGCATGGCAAAGCACGCATTGAACGGGAGGACATCGACCTACTCATCCTGAAGCTGAACGAGGAAGCGGCGGAGAAGCGTGAAGGTTCGGCAAAGGCCGTTCCGCCTTGGATCGAAAGTCTCAAGTCAGTCTTGGAGAATGCTCTCGGCTTCGGCTTTGTGACGGAGCGAAACCTCATCGGCGAGTTCGGTGTCATGCTCGACCACGCCGCACGGCGTGTCTCAATCGCCTGCTCGTGGATCAAACTTGCCGAGCTTGAACGCAGGCAGTTTGAAGCCGACGCGACGAAGCTCGATCAGGTGCGAGACCAGCACCCCGACGCTGCGGCGTTCCTTGACGCATTGGGCCAGAAACGCGGCGGCGAATCTGGGACTGCCGGGGGCTCGGCGGTGCTGATCCGCAAACGCGCGGTCCTCGGATGGAAAGAGGTTGTGGCCGCATGGGCACGACCAGGGTGCAAGACAGTGCAGGATCGCGTCGATGCCGCTCGACTGCTGCAAGGCGAGTTGGAGAAGTTCGGCGACAACAAACTCTTTGAGGAACTGGCCGCTGACAACGCCCGCATCGTTTGGCAGAATGCCGACAGCGCGGCCGACCCGACGATCTTGGAGAGATACTCAGCGGGGAGCGTTGCGGAGGCGAATCAGCAACGGTTCAAGGTTCCGGCCTATCGCCACCCCGACCCGCTCCGCCATCCTGTCTTTGGCGACTTTGGTGTCTCGCGATTTGAGATCGCCTTTGCAATCCATGAGCGGGTGCGGGCCGCCGCCTCGGGGAAGCGTGCGGGGAAGGCAGATGCCGAGTGGTACGCCGATCCTCGCAACCTGCGCATGGGCTTGTGGACCGGGCAGCGTGTCGAAAAGGTCTCGCTGCGGTGGTCTAGCAAACGGCTGGCCAACGACCTCTCGCTTCGTGAATCAGGAGACGCCGATCCGGTCGCCGTCACCCGAGCCGACCGGTTGGGCCGGGCATCCGTGGGCCAGACCTGCCCGGTCCATGTGGCGAGCGTCTTCGCGGAAGACAACTGGAACGGACGCCTGCAGGCCCCAAGAGCTGAACTGGACAAGATCGCACGGCTGATCGAGAGAGGGAAGCCCGCGCAAGCACGCAAACTCCGCGACCACATTTCATGGCTGGTATCGTTCTCGCCGAAACTCGCACCCAGCGGGCCATTCATTGACTATGCCGCCGCGAACGGCATTGAGCCGAACAGGAAGTCTGGCGAGTACTGGCCGCACTCGGCCATGAACAAAGAACGCAAGGGGCATCACGCCAAGCTCATCTATGCCCGTCTCCTGGGCCTTCGCGTTCTCTCGGTCGATCTCGGCCACCGATTCGCCGCCGCGTGCGCTGTCTGGGAGTCGGTTGCCACTGCTCAGGTGCGTTCGGAGACCAATCAAGGCAAAGTTGTGCGGGGAGGGATCGACAAGAACTCGCTCTACGCGCACATCGAGAGCAAGACCGCGGATGGAAAGCCCCGCACTACGGTCTACCGCCGAGTCGGCCCCGACACGCTTCCCGACGGATCGATGCATCCCGCGCCGTGGGCCAGACTTGATCGGCAGTTTCTCATCAAGTTGCAGGGTGAAGAACAGCCGCCGCGGAGGGCCGCTGATGATGAGGAAGCGATGGTCGAGGGATGGGAGAAGGCCCTCGGTCTTCAGCCGCTTGCCGATTCCGACACAAAGCCCCGCAAGGATGTTGCCGAACTGATGGCCCGCGCTGTCCGGTTGTTCACGCTCGCGGGTCGCCGCCACAACGACCGCGCCCGCATCGCCCACAACCTGATCGCCAAACACCGCACCAAGCCGGGAGGCGTGCCCGAACCGCTCACCGAAGAAGGCCGCTTCGAACTGCTCACCGAAACCCTCGCCCTCTGGCACGGGTTGTTCGCGGGCGATCGCTGGACAGACCCGAAGGCGCAGCACGCTTGGGATGAGTGCGGACTCCCGACCATCGATCTCCCAGCACGCGGCGATGACGAAGGGTCTTCCTATGGCGGCCCGGGGCGCAAGGCCGCGATGGAGGCGTATCACGCCAAACTGCGGCCACACGCCCAACGGCTGGCCAAGACGGACCTTTCCAAACTCGCCAAGCGCTGGTCCGACCGTTGGGAGCAGGACGACAGGCAGTGGGAACATCGTGAGAAACGCGCGGGTTTTCTCCGCGAACTTCGCCAGTGGATCACGCCGCGGGGTCTGCGAATCACCGCCAAGGACAGCACGGCAACCCGCGAGCGCAAGGCTGCCGCCGCCTTGCAAGCCAGGCACGTCGGCGGGCTGTCGATGCAGCGCATCAACACGCTCACCGGGCTGTACCGGTTGCTCAAATCCTTCAAGAACCGTCCCGAGCCGGACAACCTCCGCAAGAACATCCCGGAGAAGGGGGACCAACGCCTTGCGAAGTTCAATCGGCGACTCCTCGACGTGCGCGACCGCCTCCGTGAGCAGCGCGTCAAGCAACTCGCCAGCCGCATCACCGAGGCCGCGCTCGGTGTTGGCCGGATCAAGAGTCGGCATGTCGCTGCGGGCGCGGCACGTCCCACGTCGCGTGTCGATGCCCCGTGCCATGCGGTCGTGATTGAGAGCCTCACCAACTATCGTCCCGATGAACTCCAGACCCGCCGCGAGAACCGGCAACTCATGGAATGGTCCAGCGCGAAATTGGACAAGTACCTGTCCGAATCATGCCAACTGCACGGCCTGCACAAGCGCGAGGTTCAACCGAACTACACCAGCCGTCAGTGCAGCCGTACAGGCGCGCCCGGCCTCCGGGGTGTAGAGGTTTCCGCGCACGACCTGTTGACCAAGCCATGGTGGAAGAAGGATGTGGCGAAGGCGAAGGCCAACATCGAGAAGGCTCGAAAGGAAGGCCGCGACGGCGCATTCGCCGATCGCCTGCTGGTCAACGCCGAGCAATGGGCGCTCCGCATTCCCGAGCAAGACCGCAAGGACCGGAAGGCCCAGGGCTCGCACAAGCCCTCCCGCGCGGCGCGGATCGTTCTCCCTCGCAAGGGAGGCGATCTGTTCATCGCCGAATCGGCGACGCCAAACGCCAAGGGTCATGTCCCCGCGCTGCAAGCCGACCTGAACGCCGCCGCCAACATCGGCCTCCGCGCCCTGCTCGATCCGGATTGGCCCGGCAAGTGGTGGTGGGTTCCCTGCACCGGCGGCACCTACACGCCCGCGCCGGAGAAGACCAGCGGCGCGGATGTCTTCAAGGGTCTCACCGCACTCCTTCACGAAGAGCCGAAGAACCGGACTGAAGGAGCAGCGGGAGGCACCGAACCCTCGAAAAAATCCCGCACCAAGCCAGTCAAGGCCAAGGAAGTCCGAGCGATCGAGAACCGTTGGCGTGCGTGTTCATCCGAGCCGCTTGGCACCGGCGAGTGGATGCCGTCCGGGGAGTATTGGGCGAAGGCCGAGGATCGCGTTCGCCGGTTACTCGACCTTCAGACCACGCCCCAAACACGAACTTGACGCGGGGACACCCCCGCGATATCTTGCCGCGTGCCTACAGGGCACATGAACGCCGAGAACGTGTCGTCCCCTTCAATGGGCTTTGGCACTCGGCATCGATCAAGCCCGCGTCGGCGTTCCGGCAACGGAAGGCCCGGGCGGGGTTCTTTGGCAAGTCGGCAGATGCGGCCTTTTCGCGCCCTCGGTACGGACGCCGCCGTCGCTGTGCTGGCCGCGAGTGCGACGGTGGTGAAGGGGGGGCCGGGGGACGCTCGCGGCACGGAACCCCCTTCATTTCAAGGCTCCCGCGAGCGCTCGCGGCCAATCCACGCGCCACGAGATGCCCAAACGATGTCATGCTCGCGGAAGTACTTCTAAGTGCCTTGGATTCAGAGGTTTGCGAGCGTGGCAGCCGCGTCAACCGACGCGGCCTTGATCGATGGACACGACCGCTACTCGGGCACGACCACGCCGAGCAACTCCGCCGCGTCAACCGACGCGGCCTTGATCGATGGACACCTTACTGGCCCGGGAAGGCCACTTCAACCTGTGTTCGCCGCGTCAACCGACGCGGCCTTGATCGATGGACACTTGGTGATCGCCTCCGCCCACGCCGCGCCGAACGGCCGCGTCAACCGACGCGGCCTTGATCGATGGACACCAACAGTTGTTCCTTTGTGGCCATGCCGCTCTGGAGCGCCGCGTCAACCGACGCGGCCTTGATCGATGGACACATCGTTGCGCAAAACTCCACGGCGGCCTCGGTGGTTGCCGCGTCAACCGACGCGGCCTTGATCGATGGACACTAATAATCGTACCCTCTCTCTCGTTCGGGCTTGTGGTGCCGCGTCAACCGACGCGGCCTTGATCGATGGACACTGGTCTCCGCTGATGATCTTTGTCCACGCCACGGGGTCGCCGCGTCAACCGACGCGGCCTTGATCGATGGACACGGAGGTCAGGCGGGCGATGATGCTCGACATATCCCGCGCCGCGTCAACCGACGCGGCCTTGATCGATGGACACACGATCTCGCCGCAGCACACCAGGCAGTCGTCGCGCCGCCGCGTCAACCGACGCGGCCTTGATCGATGGACACAAGGGCCAGGTGCGGGGCTGCGAAACCGAGCGGGAGGCCGCGTCAACCGACGCGGCCTTGATCGATGGACACATCGCGGTTTCCCACCGAATGCGCTGCACGATTGTCGCCGCGTCAACCGACGCGGCCTTGATCGATGGACACACGGGCAGCGAGCGCATGTACGGGCCGCTCGAAGAGGCCGCGTCAGCCGACGCGGCCTTGATCGGTGGACACCACGCGCAGTTCGTCCTCTGCAGCAACCTCCTGGCCGCGTCAGCCGACGCGGCCTTGATCGGTGGACACTTTGCTGGTTGCTGCGGGTTGGGGAGGGCTGACATTCGCCGCGTCAGCCGACGCAGCCTTGATCGGTGGACACCAAACGTCGTCAGTCTGATCGGTGGCCTTGGACACCGCCGCGTCGGCCGACGCAGCCTTGATCGGTAGACACTACAAGCGAACCGCTGGCGACGTTCTGCGCTTTGGCCGCGTCGGCCGACGCAGCCTTGATCGATGGACCTGGGGGTTCTCTCGGCTCGATCAACGGCCGGTCGGCATGTTGGATGGGGTTACCCGGGGTGCTCTGGTTGGAGAGCCAAGATTCTCACGCCCTAAACTGCCCCGTGCCCACTCGCCACCCCATCATCACCGTCGAAGCCCTGGACGAAACCCGCAGGCTGCCCGAGCCAGCGGTCCATTGGCTGGCCGAACGGGTACGCCTTGCCGCGGCTGTTCTTGGTGTTGGCGGGGATGTCCGCATCCGCGTCATTGACGATGCGGCGATGGCCAAGGCTCACGAGGAGTTTGCCGGGGTGCCCGGGACGACGGATGTGCTGACGTTTGACATGACGGACCCGGAAGAAGCCGGGCCGCAGCCGGGAGCGGAGGGCGTGCTGCGGGCATTGGGCATTGGGCATCGGGCATTGGGGGGGGAGGGAGCGCTTCCTTCGGACCCCGATGCCCAATCCCCAATGCCTGATGCCGTTCTTTCCACCAATGCCCGACCCCCGATGCCCGATGCCTCTTCCGCTGCCCCTCCTTCTCGGACTTCAGATTCGGATAATGATCGTAATCCGTACAGCCTTGATACGGATATCTTGGTCTGTATCGATGAAGCGGAGCGGCAATCGGGGGGTGCGGGGGCTGATGAGGGGGCTGGAGGGGGTGGCCGCGGATACCCTGTTGAGGCAGAGTTACTGCTGTATGTCGTGCATGGAATGCTGCACTGCCTGGGTCTGGACGACCATGAAGAGGCCGAGGCGGCGCAGATGCATCGGTTTGAGGATGCGGTGTTGGAGGCGGTTGGGGTGGGAAGGGTATTTGGGCGGGGCAAAGGGCATTAGCCAGGCGCAGCAGGGCATCAGGGATTGGGCATCGGGCATTGGTGGGATAGGCGGTTGCTTCCCGGCCCTGATGCCTGATGCCCAGTGCCCAGTGCCTCCGCCTTTGGAGATCCTGACTTGAGCGGCGGCGTATGGCTGGTGATTGCGACCTTGGCGCTGGTGGCCGGGGCGGTCTTTGCCACGCTGGTGCAGGCGCTGCGGGACCTTTCGCGGACGACGCTGGAAGAGATCGCGGCGATCAAGCGGTCGGCCTCGGGCGTGCGCCGCGTCCAAAACATTCTTGATGATGTCGAGGGGCATGCCGCGGCGGTGGCCCTGCCGCGGATCATGTCGAACCTGGTGGTGGTGGTCTGCCTGGTGCTGTGGATCGCGGAACTGCGGCAGACGGCGGCGCTGACGTGGGTGGATGCGGCGATGGGGGTGGCGACGTCGTCGGTGCTGCTGTGGGTCTTCGGGGTGATCCTGCCGACGAGCATCGCCAAGCACGCGGGCGAGGCGACGGTCTACTCCTGGTCGCGCCTGCTGCGGGTGGTGTACATGGTGGCGGGCCCGTTTGCATCGATCACCAAGGTCGTGGATGAGGTGGTCAAGCGGCTGACGGGCTACGAGGACAAGCCGGAGGCCGAGGCGCTGGAGGATGAGTTGCTGTCGGTGGTGGATGATGCCCAGGGCGAAGGGAAGTTTGATGAGTCCGAGCGCGACATGATCGAGGCGGTGGTGCGGTTTCGGAACCGCACGGTGGCGCAGGTGATGACGCCGCGGACCGAGATAGATGCGATGGAACTGCGCAACGACCTCGGGTTTGTGACGCAGACGATCCGCACGATCGGTCACAGCCGGATCCCGGTGTACGAGGGGACGCTGGACAACATCGTCGGGATCTTTTATGTGAAGGACCTGATGCGCTGGCTGGCGGGAGACGGCGGGGGCTCGCGGACGGGGAAGACGTTCGAACTCAAGAGCCTGCTGCGCCCCGCGCTGTTCGTGCCCGAGAGCAAGACCGTGCGGGAACTGCTGCCCGAACTGCTGGGCAAGCGCGTGCACATCGCGATGGTGGCCGATGAGTACGGCGGCACGGCGGGGGTCGTGACCATCGAGGACATCATCGAGGAGGTCTTCGGGGATATCCAGGATGAGTACGAGGAACCGGGGGAGCACGCGGCCGAAGTGAAGCTGGACGGCAACGCGGCGGAGATCGACGCCCGAGCCTATATCGAGGATGCCAACGAAGCGCTCGCGCCGCTCGCGATCGAACTGCCCGAGAGCGAGGACTACGACACCGTGGGAGGGTTTGTGACGGTCACGCTGGGCCGGATCCCGCAGGCCGGAGAAACCATGAACCTCGGGCGCCTGCTGGTGACGGTGCTCGGCGCCGAGCCGACGCGCATCACGCGGATCAAGGTCGAACTGCGCGAGCCGGAACCGGAGGATGGCGTCGCGGTGGAGCAGGAGCAGAGCCCGGTCGAAACACCGTCGCGAGCGCGGCTCGGAGAGCCGAGCCACCGAGAGCATGTGACACGGCCATGAGGGCGGGCCGGCGCTAAAGTCCGGGCATGCCGCTTCGCCTCTACAACACACTCACACACCGGGTCGAGGAGTTGGCCCCTGCCGACCCTTCGCGCGTGACGTTCTACACGTGCGGGCCGACGGTGTACGACTACGCGCACATCGGGAACTTCAGGAGTTTTCTGGCCGCGGACCTGCTGCGGAGGTGGATTGAAAGCCCGCTGTGCGAGTTGGTGAATGACCCGAACCCGTCGCGGAGCGGCGGACCACCCAGCAGGTCACCCAGGACGGTGCTGCACGTGATGAACATCACGGATGTGGGCCACATGACGGATGACGACTCGCTGGATGGGGCCGGTGAGGACCGGATGGCGGTGGCGGGCAAGCGCCTGGCCGAGGCGAAGAAGGCCGGGAAGCTGCCGCCCGGGGTTTCGGACACCATCGACCCCAACGACCCGTACGCGATCGCGAAGTTTTATGCGGATGCGTTCGTCGAGGATGCCAAGCGGCTGGGGATGAAGGTGGCGGTGGAGGCGGAGCAGGATGCGACGCTGATGCCGCGGGCGTCGGCGAATGTGGCGGGGATGATCCAGGTCATCGAGCGGCTGGTGGAGCGCGGGTTTGCGTACGTGGTGGGGGCGGCGGGCGCGCGGGTGGTGTACTTCCGCGTCAAGAAGTTTGAGCCCTACGGGCGCCTGAGCGGCAACACGCTGGACAAACTGCGCGAGGGGGAGGGCGGCCGGATCAGCGCGGCCAACCAGGTGCGGAAGGAGCACCCGGCGGACTTCATGCTCTGGAAGGAAGACCCTTCGCACATCATGAAGTGGGAGAGCCCGTGGGGGGCGGGGTACCCGGGGTGGCACATCGAGTGCACGGTGATGAGCGCCAACCGGCTGGCGGGCGGGACTGAAAACCTGCTGGCGCACCCGACGGCGGATGGGACGATTCTCGACCTGCACTCGGGGGGCGAGGACAACATCTTCCCACACCACGAGTGCGAGATTGCGCAGTCGTGCTGCGCGTTCGGGATTGAACCGGGCGCGGGGAGGTTCGCGCGCCACTGGTTCCATGCGCGCTTCCTGCTCGTCGAGGGCAGCAAAATGAGCAAGAGCAAGGGCAACTTCTACACCATCCGCGACCTGCTGGACAAGGGGCACGAGCACGCGGCGATCCGGCTGGAACTCATCAAGACGCACTACCGCAGCAACGCGAACTTTACGGAGCAGGGGCTGAAGGACTCAGCGCGGATGGTGGAGCGGTGGAGGCGGTTTGCTTCATCAACTGGGGGAGACACGGCTCGGAGTGCCGTGCCACGCGAGAGGGCGCGGGTTGAGCTCGCGGATGCGTTGCACGATGACCTGAACATTGCCGGCGCGATCGCGGCGGTGAACACGCTGGTTTCGGCGGTGGCCGAGCCGGGGGCGGAGGATGTGGCGATCATGCGGGAGTTTGACAGCGTGCTGGGCGTGCTGGAACTGGACCGTGCCGCGGCGACGGTGAGCGATATCGGGGTGTTTGCGGGAGTCGAGCCGAGCCCGGAGGTAAGCGCGAAACTGGAAGAGCGGCGGGCGGCGCGGGCGGCGAAAGACTTCAAGAAGTCCGATGCGATCCGCGATGAGTTAGCCAAGATGGGGTATGCGATCAAGGACGTGGCGGGGGGCAAGGTTGAGGTGCGGAGAGCGTGAGAAAATAGAACGCGGAGGGAGCGGAGTAAGCGGAGGAGCGCGGAGATGATCAGAATGTGCAAGCCAGATTCAGCTGGTTTACAGCCTGCTGTTTTTCCGAACCCAATTCCTCCTCCGCGTTCCTCCGCTCCCTCCATGACCTCCGCGTTCTCTTCATTGGACGTCCTATGACACACGATGACATCGAATCCGTGCGGCTGGTGGTCGGGCTTGAGGTCCACATCGAGCTCGCGACGCGCTCCAAGATGTTCTCGCGGGCTCCCAACCCGGCCGCGCCGGCGTATGACGGGGCCGCGCCCAACACGCTCATCGACCCTGTAGTCCTCGCCTTGCCGGGGTCGCTGCCGGTCATGAACAAGGCGGCGGTTGAGATGGCGATGATGGTGGGTTTGGCCCTCAACTGCTCGATCGCCGAGCAGACCAAGTGGGACCGCAAGAGTTACTTCTACCCGGACCTGCCCAAGAGCTACCAGATCAGCCAGTACGACCTGCCCCTGTGCTTTGATGGATCGCTGGAGATACCCGAGGTTGATGCCGCGGGCTTTCCGAACTTCGCGGGGGAGCCGCGCCGCATCGGAATCATCCGGGCGCACCTGGAGGAGGATGCGGGCAAGCTGCTGCACGAGGCACCGGGGGGGCACGCGATTGATTACTCGATCGTGGACTACAACCGCGCGGGGACGCCGCTCCTGGAGGTGGTGACGCAGCCGGAGTTCCGGTCGGCGGATGAAGTGGTGATTTTCGGCAAGATGCTGCGGGACATCTGCCGGTTCCTGGGCGTCTCCGAGGGCGTGATGCAGAAGGGGCACATGCGCTTTGAGCCCAACATCAACACGCAGGTCACGCTCAAAGATGGGCACATCGTGACGACGCCCATCGTGGAGATCAAGAACCTCAACTCATTCAAGGCTCTGAAGGGGGCGATCGAGTATGAACTCGCGGACCAGCCCCGTCGCTGGCTGCACGATCACCGCGTGATGGGCAAGGGCACGAAGGTCACGCGCGGGTGGGACGATGCGCGGGGGCAGACGGTGGTGCAGCGCGAGAAGGAAGATGCGCACGACTACCGCTACTTCCCGGACCCCGACCTTCCGCCCGTGTACGTGGATGAGGCGTGGCAGGGGCGGGTGCGCGAGAGAATCCCGGAGCTGCCGATGGCGCGCCTGCGCCGGTACATGGAGCAGTTCGGGCTGGGCGTGAAGGAAGCCGCGGCACTGGTGGAAGAGCGGGATGTATGCCTCTTCTACGAGTTATGCGTGGAAGACCTGGTGAAACTGAAGGTTGAGCGCAGCCGCGCGGGGAAGGTCGCGGCCAACATGCTGCTCCAGGCGGGGGCGAGGCGTGCCAACGAGCGCGGCGTTCAGATGAACGAACTGGGAATCACCCCGGCAAACGTCGCCGCGATCGGCAGGCTCCGCGAAGATGGCCGGATCAGCAACCAGGCCGCGGATGAGCTGTTTGGTGTGCTGGCCGAGCCGGAGCAATCGGTGCGCGGGGCCGAAGAAGTGGCCGGCGAGCGCGGGCTGCTGATCGTGAAGGATGACGCAGCGCTGGAGAAGTGGGTGGATGAGGTGATCGCGGCCAACCCCAAGGCGGCGGAGGATGTGCGCGCCGGGAAGGTGGCCGCGGCGGGGCGGCTGGTGGGCGAGGTGATGAAACTGGCGGGTGGGAAGGTAGACGCTAAGGGAGTGCGGGAAGCGGTGTTGAGGAAGTTGGGGGCGGGGAAGTAGAGCCGGGTCTTGGCGGGGTAAGGCGTGGAACAGCCGTGCGCGTCGCATTGGCCATCGCACGCGCAGGTTGATGCTGTGCTGTCACATGCGGAGCGCAGCTTGAACGCGGCGTAATGAGCGCGCCCGTGAACCTGCTACCCGTAACCAGTTAGTTCCTAGGCTTGCCACGCCTTCGACCGCGTGTGTGTCCGTTCCCTCTGCCGTTCTCTAAGTCTTCGACTCCCGCAACGTGCAGGTAGGGCACGGTCGCGGAGCGGTCGGAGCGGGGCTCGGCAATGAAGATCTTGGTCTTCATAAGGACTACCAAGCCGGGGCCGCGGACCGTGTAGGCTTGGCCGCTGCTGGCGCGGATCAGGAACGGTACGAAGGGCACATGTTCCAGTTTTTCGCGGATAGTCTCGGCGATCATGCGGGAGCATAGGTGTCAGGCGGCTACGACGATTGAGGTGAAACGCACGGGCAGCGCTCCGCAGTTCAGCGGATCATGGTGCCCGCATCACCGAGTGTCCACTCGGTGCTACTGACGAGCGCCACATCCGCGGCAAAGGGCGGCCATGTCAACAGGCGCTACCGTCGCGGCCTGCGACGCGGCCCAGTGCGGGGGTGGCCGTTGGCGATGGCCTCGAGCGCGACGATGCGCAGGTAGGAAACGAACGCCCAGCTTTCGTTGGGGAGGGAGATGAAGACCTTTGACTTCATCAGCGCGACCATGTGAGGACTGGCGACCTTGTACGACTCTCCGCTGCTGAGGCTCACGCGGAACGGATGGAAGGGCACTTTGTCGAGCACTTCCTTGATGGTGTCCGCGATCACGTCGGAACTACATGGGTTTCTGTGAGTACGGAACATGTTTGGTTGGCTACAGTCAGGGTTCATGGATGCAATGGAAGGAAAGAGCCCGGAATACAAGGATGCGTTGCCGCAGGGCGCTGTCCGGGGGCGGGGTGCCGGGTTGAACCCCGGCAACCGCTTCGAAACAGTTCGGCTGCATGTGCTTGGCGAGCACCTGGATGAGCAGGCGGCGCAAGCCCCGTGCGGGGTGCAGGTCCGAACCACGCAGCTTGACGATTCGACACGGTCGATCATCAACCACGTTGATTCGCCGGACCTTGGTTTCAACTGGACCATCAACCCATACCGCGGGTGCGAGCACGGGTGCATCTACTGCTATGCGCGCCCGGGGCATGAGTACCTGGGGATGTCCAGCGGGCTGGACTTTGAAACTCGGATTATCGCCAAGCCTGAGGCGCCGGTGCTGCTGCGGCGCGAACTGATGAATGCGAAGTGGAAGGGCGAGACGATCATGATGTCGGGGGTGACGGACCCGTACCAGCCGGTTGAGCGCGAACTGGAAGTCACGCGCGGGTGCCTGAAGGTAATGGTGGAGTTTCGGCAGGCGGTGGCGATCATCACCAAGAGCAAACTGATCCTGCGCGACATGGACCTGCTCATGGAACTACACGAGCATCGCGCGGTGCACGCCGCGGTGAGCCTGACGACCCTGGACAACGAGTTGGCTGCGAAGATGGAGCCGCGGGCGAGCAGCCCGGCGGGGCGGCTGCTGGCGATCCGCGAACTCTCGAAGGCGGGGATCCCCGTGCGCGTCATGACGGCGCCGATCATCCCGGGGCTGAACGACCGCGAGTTGCCGGCGCTCCTCAAGGCCGCGGCGGAGGCTGGGGCGAGCAGCGCGGGGTTTGTGATGCTGCGGTTGCCCTACCAGATCAAAGACTTGTTTCTCGAGTGGCTCGGGCGGCACTTCCCGGCGCGGGCCGCGCACGTGGAGAGCCTGGTGCGGCAGATGCGGGGCGGAGAGTTGTACAACACCGAGTGGTTCAAGCGGCACAAGGGCGAGGGGCCGTTGGCGGAGCAGATTGCGCAGACGTTCAAGGTGTTTGCGAGGCGGTACGGGCTGGACGGGAAGGTGCCGGAGATGAATCACCGGGCGTTTCGGAGGCCGGGAGGACTGTTTGAGCAGTCCTGAGTGTTGAGTGGGGGTCCTGAGTTCCTTCCCTGAGTCCGAGGATGAATCGGAGCGACTTTGTAATGGCGAAGTAATCCGCTCTTTGCGGCCGTGGTTCAACTCCGCGCCCGCCCACTACTTCTTGACCGGAACCTCTCCTGCACCCTGCCTAATCAGGTTTGCGGGGTTGAGCGTGCTTACGAAGTTCTTGGCGAAAAGCGCAAGGTCGGGGGAGGTGGTGTGCTTGTCGAGGGTGCCTTTGGTACGGAAGGGCACCATCGCCGCGGCTTCGATGACCTTGGGCATCAGGTTGCCCAGGAGCGATCCCAGGCCGAGGTTGAACTTCCCCGCGGCCTCATCGGTAAGGGCGCCAAACGGAATGTAGGTGACGACGTCGAGGGTCTTCTTCACCAGGTCAACGGTGCCCTCGGTCTGAACCTTGAACTCGCCCAGCGGGAGTTCCCAGCGGTCGTAGGTGGCCACACCGTCCTTGATGTTGATGTGCAGCGGCTGGAGGCGCTGGCCGACGGTGCCTTCCGTCGTCGCCTTGATGGCTTTGAGGAGGGAGCCGAAGACCGAACTGGTCCCGAAGCGGGCTTCGCCCGGGTCTATGTTGATGTCGGCGTTGAGCTTGGAGAAGTCGTTGCCCAGCGGAGCGGTGACGCCGGTAGCGACAAGCGTGGCGGGGAAGTCGCCGGACTTCTTCTCGAGCGAGCCGATGATGGGCAGGCCTTGGACGAAGTGGCCGGCCATCTTCTGCGTGAGTTCGGTCACCGTGATGTTGACGGGGGCTTCGGAGACAAAGACGCCGTCGCGCACCGTGCCGCGGAGGGTGGTGCGGGCCCGCCCGGATGAGGCGACCAGGTCCACGATGGGCGGGGGGCCTTGGGTGTGGAGCGGGTCGCCGCCCTGGAGGGGGACCCGCTCCAGGCGCAGTCGCAGTTCGATCACGGGGCCCAGGCCCTCGACAAGCATGCCGTTCTGATTGGCGAGGGCATCGACGAGCGCTGTGGGCACGGCGGGGAGGTCGCCGGACATGGTGAGCAGGGCCCGCTGCGGGGTCAGGCCGGCGCTGGGCGAGATGAGGTCGCGCACCGATCCGGAAATGGTCATGCCGCTCACGGGAGGTTGATCGCCGACTTTGGCGTCGGCGACATCCAGGCGGAAGTTGATGTCGGGCGGGGTGGTGGGGGGCGAGCCGCTCTCGCGGTAGGTCTCTACGGAGAGTTCGGTCTGCGAAAGCCGAACCGCCTGGCCCTCGCCGGTCTGCAAGTCAAGGTTGGAAAGGCTGAGGTTGAACAGGGCTTCGGGCGGGGGGATGGGGCCGGGCGTCGCGGCGAAAGCCGCGGGGGCGGCGCGGGGAACAGAGAACTTGCTCAGGGTGATCACGAGCATCGACGGCTGCGTGAGTTTGAGGGTGGCCTTGGGGTCCACGGGTTTGCCGGCTTGCGGCTGAGGCGTCAGGAACTGATTGGCCCAGTCGGGGTCAACTTCCATCGAGAGTTTCACGGGGTCCACCAGGAGCATGCGGTCCGGGCGGATGGCCAGTTTCATGGGGCCCTGGCTGGTCAGGCGGGGGGCCGCGATGGTGGCCTGCACATCAATAGCCGCAAGGTCGGCGGCGAAGGGTGCGCCGGGCGCGGCCGAGGCGGGCGGGGTGACGGTCAGGCTGAGGTCGATCGAGGCGCGGTCTCCCACGGCGCCGGAGATGAGGCCGGTGTGCCCGGCGAGGGTCTCGACGGTGCGCGTGTTGATGCCGGTGAGTTTGGCGTTGGCGGAGACAGGCCCGGCCAGTTGCCCCTCGGAAACTTCGGCGCGGAGGTCGCCGATCAGGACAAGCACTTCGCTCTCCTGCGGCCCCAGCACCACGCCGGAGATGGTGGCGGTGATGAACCGCTCTTCGGGAAGTGCCTTGGCGACGAGTGCCGCAAGCGGGGCCTGCGCGCCCAGTTCGAGGTTCTCGATGCCGATGATTCCCAGTTCGCGCTGCGAGCCGTCCTTGTTCCTGACGACCAGGCCGTCCACCACGGTGCGGCCGGGCGCGGAGAGCGTGAAGGCGGCGGTGCCGGCGCGGCTGAGTTGAGGGGACATGCCCGCACCCAGCGGGATGGTGATGGGCGCGAGCCGCACGGTCATCTTGCTGGGCCCGGCCAGGCGCGGCGCGCCCTTGATGTCGGGAGCAAAGGCGGTCAGCAGTCCGCTGACGGTCTGCGGTGTGAGCGTGGTCTGGGCAGTGGCGGTGCGAAGGGACAGTTGATCCCCGGTGATGTCGGCACTGAGTTCGGCGGTCAGCCGCTGGGCCTTGGCGCTGAAGGCGATGTCCAGACCATCGGGGGTTGCGGTCGCCGCCTTGCTGTCAATCGTGATGCTCAGGTCGGGGCCGACGACATCGCTGAGGAGCGCGGCCAGGTCGAGTGGCGCTTGCTCGGGCTTGCTGGCGCCGGCAGCGGTGGGGGAGGTGGGGGCGGGGAGTGACTGCGGCATGAGGCGGGCGATGGAAGTTGGGATGTTGCGCAGGTCGAGCTTGCCGATGGGGCGGATGCCGGCGGGGCTGATGCTGACGGTGCCATCGGCCGCGGCGGTGAGCAGTCCGGCGAGGTCAAACGCGCCCTGGGCGCCGAAGTCGGCCCCGGCGTACTTCATGGCGGAGGCGACTTCGATGCGCGGCGGGGCGTTGGGGACGAGCGAGCCCGCGAGCGTCAGCGTTGTGATCTGAATGGAATCTGATGCAGGCGGGCGCACGCCCTCCCTGGGAAGGGCTCGCAGTGAAAGGCCGGTGAGCGAGAGCGAGGCGTTGGCGGCCGCCTTGTCGATCTGGATCGCGCCGGTGGTGGTTGACCGAGGCACGTTCAGGCCCGTGATCGTGATGACCGCGGTGCCGCCGGGGGTGCTGGGGGTGTTGGGGGTGCTGTTGGCCGCGGCACCCGCGCCGGGAATGGGTGCGAGTTGCCAACCCGATTCCGGGCTCAGGAATCGCTGTGCAACGGCGCCGGCGCTGGCGAACTCAAGGCGGATGCCATCGCCGCGGCTCTTGATGATGTTCTCGGTGAGTTGGATACCGCCGGAAGCCCGCAGGTTCTGGCTGCGCACGGCGACGGTGATATCGGTCGGTGGAACGGACGTAGCGCTCGCGCCGGTCGCGTTGTGCAGGTCGGTGGCGGCGGTGAGTTCAAGGTCCAGCGTGGGGCCGACATCGCGCGGCAGGTCGATGTTGAACGCCGCGACCAGCGGCTGGGCGATGGCGGTGGCAATGTTCTTGACGGCGACGTTGCCCTGGATGGAGCGCGGCGGGCCCTGCACAAACCCGCCCTTGGCATCGAGGAGGCCCGCGAGGGTGAGGTCAATCGCCAGCGAGCCCGCGGCCTTGCCGTCGATGGTGGCGTCGGTCGCGGCGGTGATGCGGACATTCTCGGTGAGGTTCTGCGTGTGGACCTTGGCCTGCATGGGCGCGATGGTGAAGGGCTGGGGCTGGTCGCCGGCCTGGAGGCGGACAGCGCCGGTGATCTGCGAGAGGGCGAGGGTGATGGTCGCCGCGCCACCCCGGAAGTCCGGGGCTGAGCCGTCGGTGGGCAAGCCCAGGTTGAGGTTCTCGATGGTGATGGTGGCATCGGGGAGCGTGTCGATGCGAGCGGAGTCTTGCGCTGCGATCGCCTGATCAATCGCGGGCGCGAGCGATCGGATGGCCGCTCCCTTCATGCTCAGCACAATGGGTGACTGCGAAGTGAGTTGGCCGCTGGCGATGCGAACGTCCGCATTGGCGGAGGCGTTCTGGGCTGCCGCGTCGATGGTGGCGGTGGCGTCGGTCATGCTGCCGTTGATGTTGACGGCGAGGTCGAGAGTCTCGCCCAGCCCGGTGCGCAGCGTCGCGCCCTGGGGGAGCGGCCCGGTGATGGCGTCGATGAGCGCCAAGGGAAGGTTGGTGGCGCTGACCTTGGCTTCGACCTCGGCCTTTTTCGGCTGGAGTCGGCCGTCGGCGCGGGACCACTTTTCGACGCGGAGGGCGACCTTGAGTTTGCCCGTGCTCTGCGCGGCAAACGCATCAGACTCGGTGGAGGCGGATGAGGTTTTCGAGGTTGGCGAGGCGACGGCCCGGCCCGAAAGCGCATCGGCGGTCAGGTCAAAGGTCAGGGCCTTGCCGGGCGCGACGACGGCGGAAATGTCCGTGTCCTTGAGCGTGACGGTGACGGGCTGGGCGGCCTTCTTGGAAAGGTCGGTGAACGTGACCTGCAAGTTGCTCACGAGTACCTTGGCCTTGAGGCCCTCGGGAAGGCTGGGTTCTTCAGTGGATGGGGGCGCGGCAGAGGGCGCGGGCTGGGGGCCCTTCTTGCCCGTGGGCGAGAGGGCCGCTTCGATGTTGGTGGTGCCATCGGCGTTGCGGATGATGTCCGCCTTGCCGCCGGTGATGGTGACGGTGCCCAGGTCCAGGTTGCCGAAGATGAGGCCCGTCAGGGCGGCGGTGGTCTCAATGTTGAGGCGGGCGATCTCGGTATTGTCGCGCCCCATGAGGCGGATGCCCTGCACCCGCTGCGGGCCACCCCAGGAAAAGTCGGCCGAAGCGACGGCGACCTTGCCGGTGAGCGCGGCAGAGGCCTTGCTCGCGATCATCCCGGGGGCGATGCTTCCGGCGATGGTGGGCGCGAGCGCGACGAGGATGAGCAGGACGACCACAAGCCCGCCCGCCGACCAGAGCACAGCGCGCCGGACTTTGCGGCGGCGGCCAAGGCGGTGCTGCTCGGGTGTGGTAGCCGCGGCGACCTGCTTGGCCTGCTTGTGCTCCTTGGCCTTGGACCAGAACTCATCGGGCTGCACAACCGGGGCGGTGGGCTCGTTGACGGCCTTGACCTGCTTGGCGCTGTCGCGCTTGGACCAGAAGCCCTCATCGGGAGTGAGGCCTTCGGAGGCGACGGGCTGGTTGGCCTTCTGGGAGCCCTTGGGCGGGGCTTTTCCCCAGAAGTCTTCGGGGTCGGTCGTGGTCATGTTGGGTGTTCCGGTTGCGCGGCGGCGGAAGGCCGCGGGCGCGAGGGAAGGGTAGCTTAGCTGGGGAGGGACAAGGGTTCGCGGCGAAGTTCCCGGCAATTCCGGATCGCTGAGTCGCGAGCGCCACGAAGTTGTCGGCGGGTCTCTGACGCCTCTGGCGGCATTCAGATTCCCATGGGGATTATTGGGCAAGGGAACGCGTTTGCCAGTTCCCCGCATCGACCCAAAGCACAGCAAGCACAGTATCGCCCGCATCGCAAACACGCACCTCAAGTCCCTTGCCCGTGGTGGCCCACGCGTGCGTAGAGAGTTCTGATGCGAGCGACTGAACTGAGCCTGCTGGCCTACGGAACGACTTTCCCCAGTAGGGCCAAGTCCTCTTGAAGAACTGAAACCCCGCGGCCTTCAAGTTGTCCTTTGCGTTGAACGTCGGCGTTGTTCCCAGTCCCGGCTGAGACCCAACCTGGACGACTAGATGGGCGCTCTCCGCCGACGGCTGCGGGTACATCTGCCAATCTATCGGCTGGTACAATCCGGAGAGGGAGCCGAGAAATGGCGACTGTTCGCTATCCGTAACAAGGATGAGAGAACGCACGGCACGGGTGCACGCGACGTAGAACAGGCGTCGCTCGTCTTCGATGAGTTTTTGCACATTGTCGCCCAGAACGCGCATGAATACCCAGTCAGGATGCAGCAATGGATAGCAACGCGGCAGTGCATCCAGGATAACGACAGTGTCTGCCTGTAGTCCCTTGTACTTGTGGGCAGTGGTTACGGTTAGGCGACCCGTTTCGTCATCCGAAAGTCCCTCGGTCCAGACTCGCGAACACGCATCAAGCGTTGCGGCGCTCACATCCTTGCCGAGGTAGTACGGAATGTAGTTGCGCCTTGCCAACAGCGCGACCCGCCCATTATTCTCCAGCGCGCGCGCGAGGATGCGGCGCACCACCGGTGTGATAGCCACTCCGGGCGATCGCTCTCGCTCACTCACGGAGGGCTCGAAGACAGACAAGTCCGCGAGTGTAATTTCTCCTGGGTGATCAAGTGCCGGCCGAGCTGCGATTCCGCAACCCGCCATGACGCGATTGCCCGCATCGACCACGCAGGGTGCAGATCTGTAGTTGGAGGCAATTGTCAGCCGCTCGGCTGGAGCCATGTGGAACTCGAATCGGTCGAAGTACCCGATGGTCGCGCCGGCAAATGCATTGATTGCCTGCCAGTCGTCTCCCACGCAGCAGATCTGCATGCTTGGGTTAAGCTGCCGTGCCGCTTGCAGCAGGCGGAAGAACAGCGGGGAGAAATCCTGGAATTCGTCCACCATGACGAATCGCATCTTCGACAGATCACCCCTGCCGGACTTTCGCTCAAAGTGCGGAGTACCGGCCGCCACCTTTGCTGCGGCTCGCTCCAGTAGGCCGTCGAAGTCTTCCTCACCCTCTGCCACCAGGCGCTCGAGATATGCGACAAAGATGGCCTTCGCCAATCCCAGGAAAGCCGATTCGACATCGGACAGCGGCTGGTGAGCATTGAGCATCTGAGCGAGGTCGTCTGGACCCAGCGCGGCCTTACGGCATCTTCCCACGAAGGTACGAGCCATTCGAGCGAAGCGAGTGATTGCTCGATCACGGATTCGTTGCCAGATCTCGTTTTCCGACAATCGGCGACACGGAATGCCGCCTGCTTCGAGAAGCGTTGTCAATCGTGAGCTGAACTGCGCCGCTCCTCCAACCAGATCGGTTGGTTTGAGTTCGACAAGGGTCCACCCCTGTTTGTCCTGCCAGTAGGATCGTTTGGCAGCAGTCTCTTCGTCATAATCGGGGTCGCCCGCGAGCCCGAAGTACTCGATCACGATTCCACCTGGGCCCGTCGGGAGAGTGAAGTCCGGCCGGTAGTTGCGACCGCCCCACCAGTGGTTGCGCTCGTAGTGGTATGCAATGTCGTGCTCGAAGAGGAAGTTGGCAATGGCCTTTTCGCCGAAGGACCTCACGTATTCGCCTCGGAGCGTCTCGGACGGCAATGCTCGCCGGAACTGCAGTCCGTCGTCCTCTGACATGGTGAGCCCCGAGCGAGACAGCCGATCCCAATCTGCACGGAAGTGGCCCATCATGATCGACCGGACGTCCGATCGAAACCCCTCATCGTCCATGAAAGTGTTTAGCACTCTCTGAAAGGCTCGGCTCAACGCAGGTCGCGACTCGTCCGGAGAGTCGTAGATCAGTGCTTCTTCTGGATGAACAATGGCGTAGGCCAGCGAGTGAAACGTCATCGCATGCGGAACTTCACAGCCCATGTTCTCAAGACGCCGCTTCATCTCCTCTGCGGCTGCTCGGTTAAACGCAAGCAGGAGCAACTCTTCTGGTGATACCCCGCAATGCTGGATCAGGAACGCCGCCCGAGCCGTGAGCGTGCTCGTTTTCCCGCTGCCCGCGCGAGCAGTGACGAGGACGTTGTCGTGAACCGCGCCAATAGCGGCAGCCTGTTCGGAATCTGGCGGCATCAGCTTGCGGGCGGCAGCCCATCGCTGAACGAATGCCACCCGTTCGACAAGGAGTCGCTCCGCAGGCACAGCATCGAAGGGCGGACGGTCTCCTCTGGTCTGCTTGGAGAGGAAATCTAAATCTAGTTGACCCCGGTAGGCTGCGAGCAAGGGTGCCAAGTGGGCCTCTAGTTCTTCGCGCTGTTGCCGTTCGACTTTAACTCGCTTGGCTTCTTCCGCATCCCTTGCGGCGTTCTCCTGCGAGTCTCGACGACGGGAGTCCAACGCAGCGGGCAGATCATGCCAGCCGGAAGGGCTTAAGAGACTCTTGAGTTGACCAAGCCGCTGTCGTTCGTATTCGTGTCCGAAATGGAGAGCCATGGAGAGATCACCGGGCACTCCATTGGACGGCCTCGACCAATACGCAATCAAGTCGTCCATTAGGCGAACGACCAAGCGAGAGTTTGCATCGTCAGGAGACCGCATTGCCTGTTCTCCGCGCGAGGCAATCGTATCAGCAGGATCTCTGGCCGCCGCAGGCACGGCGGCTCATGCCACCACGCCGTGTCCTTCCGCTACAACTCTTCCGCCTTCCCGATCTGCCACTCTTCGAGCTCGATGGGGGCCTGTCGGCCGAAGATGGTGACCAGGACGCGGACCAGGCCCTTCTCGGGCATGACCTCGTCCACCGTTCCCTCGTAACTCTGGAAGGGGCCTTCCTTGATGACCACGTGCTCGCCCTTGCCGAAGACCAGCTTGACGCTGGGCTCATCCTCGGGCTTGCGCGAGTCCTTGAGCATCTTCTCGATCTCGTGGTCCTTCATCGCGGTGGGGCGGCCGGCGGTGCCGACAAAGTCGCCCACGCCGGTGGTCTCCTTGATGAGGAAGAAGACATCCTGCGGGATGCGGCCGTCGTCTTCGAGCTTCATTTCAACGAAGACGTAGCCGGGGTAGAGCTTGGTCTCGGTGACCTTCTGCTTGCCTCCCTTGATGGTCTTGGTCTTCTCGGTGGGGACCAGGATGCGGGCGACAAGGTGGGCCATGGCCTCGATCTGCACCTTGCGCAGCAGTGTCTCGCGGACGGAGGACTCCTTGTTGGAGGCCACGCGCAGGACGAACCAGTTCATGCCCGGCGCGCGCAGGGCCTCATCGGGCGCGATCAGGTCGGCCTTCTCGTTCAGGCGGCCGTCCAGGGGCTTGTGTTCTTTATGGGCCGCGGGCTTGTGATGGTCGGTCATGTGGCTGGCTCACAGTGCTGGGCGGTTCTGCTCAAAGAAGCCCCGCCGGAGGGCGGCGGGTCGCGGTGGGCCTGTGCCCGGGAAGCGCTCAAGGGCGGGAAAAAAACGGCGGGTCCGGGGCCTGCCCCACGCGGCGGCTTAGCCCAGGATTCCAATCGCCCGGAAGAACTTGAAGAGGCCGGTATCGAAGATGTAGATCAGGCCGGCGATGAGGAACGTGGCCCCGATCACGACATACGTCGAGTCGAGGATGACCTTCCTGGTGCCCCAGTTGACCTTCTTCATCTCACCATCCGTGGCGATCAGGAAGTCTACCGGCGCGGGCTTGACGCCCACGTACGCGTAGATGATGACGGCCCCGACCAGCATGATGATGGCCGCGGTGACCGCCTGCATGTAGATCCGCGGGAAGAGCGCGATGCCCACCGGCCGGCTGACCTTGGCCACGAACACGGGCGAAGCCCCCGCCACCGGCGCCGACTGCACATCGGTAATGTCCAGCGGGTTGGCGTTCTTCGCGAGTTCCAGGGACTTGATGATGACGCTGCCCGCCGTGCGCCCCTCGGTGCCGTAAGACTCCACGACCGCCGAGCCCAGAGGGCGGGAGATTCCCTCGACGATGTTGAGCAGCGAAACCTGTTCGCCGGGGCCGGCCTGGCCGGTGATGTTGCTCACCGGGAGGGTCCAGCGCGGCGTGGGGATGCGGATGGCTTCGAGTTGTCCCCAGGCCCACCCGGCCCCGGAGAGGAAGAGGATGCCCGACAGGATCGCGGTCATCATCCGGACCCAGTAGCCGTGCCCGTACTTATAGATCCCGAAGGAGATGGGCCGCTTGGCCTGGGAATCACGGCGGGAGGGACTTGAACCCGCAACCTGCGGATTTGGAATCCGCTGCTCTACCAATTGAGCTACCGCCGTCCGGTCGTCTGACTTCTCACCGTTGAGGGGCGCAGCAGGAGCCGGCCCGCCCCGGGTGGATGAATCGTCCTGATCACGGCTTTGCTGGCCGGCCACGTGTGCACGCTTTCTGCTAGAGGAAGAAGGGCGGAACGGGAAAAACCGGGGAGCGAACGCCTACTTGCGCTTGATCTTGTGCCTGGTGTGCTTGCGCAGGCGGGGGGAGAACTTGTTGAGCCCCTCCTTCAACCCCTCGGGCAGGCCGCCCTTGGCGTTGACAGAGGTGCGGTAGTTCAGGTCACCCGACTCGGTGCACTGGAGCCATACGTACTCGCGGGCTGCCGTCTTTTTCTTGGCCATATCCGGTTCCACCTTTCAACGGGCCTTTGAGCCGCCCGGAACGAGACTTATGAACATTGTCCAAACCACCGCCGGGCCTTTGGACCCGGCGGTGGGTATTCGAACATTTTAGGCCGACACGGTTGTCGGGCATCGAACCGTCGGCCGCAAGTGCCGACCTACCCGCACGGTTCGGAGAACCGTGCCACCACCAAACTCTTACTCGATGATTTCGGTCACAACGCCCGAGCCGATGGTCCGGCCGCCTTCACGGACGGCGAACCGCAGGCCCTTCTCCATCGCCACCGACTTGCCCATGAGGTCGATTTCCATGGTGATGTTGTCGCCGGGCATGCACATCTCGGCCCCGCCCAGGAGTTTGGTCGAGCCGGTGACGTCGGTGGTGCGGAAGTAGAACTGCGGGCGATACCCGCTGAAGAACGGGGTGTGCCGCCCGCCCTCTTCCTTGGTCAGGACGTACACCTCACCCTTGAACTTGGTGTGGGGGTTGATGCTCTTGGGCTTGCAGAGCACCTGGCCGCGCTCGATATCGTCCTTCTCAACGCCGCGGAGCAGGGCGCCGACGTTGTCGCCGGCCATGCCGCTGTCGAGGGTCTTGTTGAACATTTCCACGCCGGTGACGACGCAGGTCTTGATATCGGGGCGCAGCCCGACGATTTCAACGTTGTCGCCGACCTTGACCAGGCCGCGCTCGATTCGGCCGGTGGCCACCGTCCCGCGACCCTTGATCGAAAAGACGTCTTCGATCGACATGAGGAAGGGCTTGTCCACCTCGCGGGTGGGCTCGGGGATGTAGTTATCGATGGCCTCGAAGAGGTCGTCGATGGGCTTGCAGATCTTGTCGTCCTTGGGGTTCTCGATGGCGGCCTTGGACTGCCCGCGGATGACGGGAGTGGTGTCGCCCGGGAAGCCGTACTTCTTGAGCAGTTCGCGGACCTCGAGCTCAACCAGGTCCAGCAACTCGGGGTCGTCGACCAGATCGATCTTGTTCATGAAAACGACGATGAAGGGCACACCGACCTGGCGGGCCAGGAGGACGTGCTCGCGGGTCTGGGGCATGGGGCCGTCAGCCGCGGAAACGACCAGGATCGCCCCGTCCATCTGGGCGGCGCCGGTGATCATGTTCTTGACGAAGTCGGCGTGGCCCGGGCAGTCCACGTGGGCGTAGTGGCGCTTCTGGGTCTCGTACTCCGTGTGCGAGGAAGCGATGGTGACGGTCTTGTTGGCGTCACGCACCGTCCCGCCCTTGGTGATTTCGGCGTAGGTCTTGATGACGCCCCCGAAGCGGGCGGCCGACCGTGCCGAAAGCGCGGCAGTCAGGGTTGACTTACCGTGGTCGATGTGGCCGATGGTGCCGACGTTTACGTGCGGCTTTGTTCTCGCGAATACACCCTTTGCCATGACAGTTACCTCCAGCCAGACTCTGCGGGATACCCGGGATTAGAAGGTCCGGGGCGGGGCTCCCAAAGCGCCTCCACCGGACCAGCCGCTTCCAACGACTGCCACCACCAACTGACGCTTCCGGCTGCCAAAACCGGTGCGTTCCTCAAGGCTCAAACTGTCAAACCAACCAAATCTTCCTGCGCCCCAGCGGGGCCGAGCACCACCAAAAGCACCGCCGGCCAAAGGCCACCGGGCGGGAAAGCCACCAAAGGGACTTGAACCCTTGACCTCTCCCTTACCAAGGGAGTGCTCTACCACTGAGCTACGGTGGCTTTGAACGCACGAGCCACCCTCAGAAGCCCAGCAGGCCCCCAAAGACAGCCCCCGCAGGACCGTACCGATCGCGCGGGGAGGGGATGATAGCGGGAGCGGGGAAGGGGTCAATGGACGGCGGGCGACCCGTCGGGGCAGTCGGGGCGCGCCGGTGGTTCCCCAGCCCGTTTCAGCGGGCTTGCTCGCTCATAGGCCACGCCCTTCAGGCGTGGTCCGATGAACGCAGCCACATCCTCCATGTCCCCCCAGCCTGCTGAAGCAGGCCGCAGGAGGCTCCCTCCACCCCAAGAAGGCAAAGACGGACCCGGTTCAGCGATGAGCCGGGGCCGGTTTCGTTTCGGCCCCCGCGGGACCGCGGTCTGTGGCCACTGCCTGCCCGCCCGGTGGCGGGGGTGGAGGTCGCCGCGGCGACCGGAACCCGTGGAAGCCGTGACGGATACGCATGCCGCCGCGGCAGGGGCGGAGAAGAGGTGCAACTCGACAGTCTCGTTCCTTTGTGAGTGGGGGAGCGGCAACTTCCGGGGCATCAGCGGCCGCAACGATCGGGGTGGGAGGGTGGGCCGTCATGGCGTGCCACCGTCCCCCTTGCCCCGATCGACGATGCGTCGGATGAGGTCGGTGTCGGCCCGCACCTGCATGGGAAACGTGTACTGTCGCACGGCCACCAGATCATCTAGAAGCAGCATGGTTCGCAAGAGGCACTGACGGGTCTTTGCGTTGGTCGCGGCGCCTGGTACGGCTTGCCGCGCACGCGGTATCTGAAAACTTGGTCTGCGGACGCCCGTATACTCTTATTGACCGAAGGAGCGTGCCCTTGACCTCTCGCAACCCCGTGACAAGGCTGTTCGTGCGGTTCCTCGCCCTGGCGCTCGCGGCGCTGAGTGTGCAGGCGGTTGCTCCGGCATCGGCGCAACCGCCCGCGGACGCGGTATTGGCCGATGAAGTCACGGCCCGCGAGCCGCGCGAGTGCACCCCGCCGCAGCAGCCCCCATACCAGGGTCGCTCTCTGTGGAGCGCCGACCTGTGGCCGGGCGGCATCGTGTACTACGAGTTCGACGCCAACGCCACTTCCGAGAACCGGGCCGCCATGCGCCAGGCGATGGACACGCTGGAACAAAGCGCCGGCGTGCACTTTGTGGCGGGGACGGGTCAGGGCAGTTACCTGCACATCAAGAACAGCACCGTCAACAGTTCGTACGTTGGCATGATCGGCGTGGGTCAGACCGTCAACATCTACAACTGGAACTACGGGTTCATCATGTGCCACGAGTTGATGCACGCCCTGGGCCTCTGGCATGAGCAGTCGCGCCCCGACCGGGGCCAGTTCATCACCGTCAACTACGCGAATATCAGGAACACCTGCGGGTCCGACGGAATCTCGTCCTGCGCGTACAACTTCGACATCAGGGCCGCCGCGATGCAGGGGGAGTATGACTTCGACAGCGTGATGCACTACGGTCCATACGCTTTCTCCAGCAACGACCAGCCGACGATCGTGTGTCTCCCGCCGAACGAAGCCTGGCAGCCCCTTATCGGCCAACGCACGCACCTGAGCGTGGGCGACCAGCAGGGGCTTGTGAGCCGGTACGGCCCATCGACGGTGCCTCCTCCGCCGCCGGCCTCATGGACTCAGCGGGTGGTCAGCGGACCATCGGCACGGGCCGGCCACGCGATGGCGTATGACGCCCAGCGGGGCGTCACGGTCCTCTTCGGCGGCAACATCTACCCCGCCCAGTACAACAGCGAGACCTGGGAGTGGAACGGCTCCACGTGGACCCAGCGCGTGGTCAGCGGGCCCTCGCCACGGTACGGGCACGCGATGGCCTATGACGCCGCCCGCGGCGTAACCGTGCTCTTTGGGGGTGGCCCCAGCGAAAATGGTGATACCTGGGAATGGGACGGGATCGCCTGGACGCGGCGGATGGTCAACGGTCCCTCGCCGCGGCAAAGCAGCGCGATGGCCTACGACGCGGCCCGCGGCGTCACCGTCCTGTTCGGGGGCTACTTCAGCGAGGGTCCCACCGGACTCAATTTCGCAGATACCTGGGAGTGGAACGGAATCTCCTGGACCCAACGCTCTGCGAGCGGCCCCTCACCGCGTTTCGCCCACGCGATGGCCTACGACTCGCCCCGCGCTGTGATCGTTCTCTTCGGCGGGACTGCCGACAGCGGCGGCGCGAACAATCAGACTTGGGAATGGAACGGGACCGCGTGGACCCAGCGCTCCGTGAGCGGCCCCTCGCAGAGGAGCCGTCACACAATGGCCTATGACCCGGCGCGCGCTGAGACCATCCTCTTCGGGGGCCTGAGCCTCAACGCTCCCAGCGGCGAGACTTGGATATGGAACGCAACCGCCTGGGCACAGCGGACGGGCGGCCCCCCGCCGCGCTACGACCACGCGATGGCCTACGACGCGGCACGTGCTCAGACCGTCCTCTTCGGGGGCGCCACGAGCACCACCACCCGCAGCGGCGAAACCTGGTTGCTGACCGCGCCGTGCGTGCCGACGTCCGTCAACGCGCAACCCATCCCTCAAGCCGTGTGCCAGGGCAACACGGCGAGTTTTTCAACCAGCCCGTTCGGCACGGGTCCCTTCACGTATCTCTGGCGTAGGGGCGGCACACCGCTCGCGGATGAGCCGAATCACATTGTCGGCGCGACCGCCGGGACGCTCGGGATCGTCAACACGATTGCCACAGACCAGGGCGACTACGACTGCATCGTGACCAACCCGTGCGGGACGGCTACAAGCTCCGCGGCCGCGCTGACCGTCTTGGTCTGCACATGCTCTGCCGACTTCAATGGCGACGGGGACACGGGGACGGACCTGGACATCGAGGCCTTCTTCGCGTGCCTCGGCGGCAACTGCTGCCCCGCCTGCGGCTCCGCCGACTTCAACGGCGATGGGGACACGGGGACGGACCTTGATATCGAGGCGTTCTTCCGGGTCCTGGGCGGGGGATCGTGCTGAGCCGGCACACGCCCTGGCCGGTGGCATTACTTCCGTGCCACTATCCCAACGCCCCTGCGCTTACCCGATCACGGCGCCCAGCGCGGCGTTGGGTAGTGCCTGGAAGCCATGAGGATGTCCAGTCCAGCGACGCCTGACCACTGTTCGCCTCTGCCCGCCACTCGTAGCCAAGGGCACCCGCCGCTCCGCGTCCGCATACGTAGCCCGCCCGTCAGGAAGGGCACGCTGAATCTCGCGCCCGCCATGCAGCACCAGGCCATCCCCCAGGCCAGTACGCGTCTGTGCGCACAGAATCGCGCCTCCGCCGATGCCTGTGCGGCGGGGTGGGTGCGATGCCGGGCCGAGCCGGTGGTATCGAACGCCGTGCCACCGCACCGCCCCGGGCGGTCGGTGCGTTACGGCCCTCTCGCGCCAACAACACCGACCATCCTGAGGCCCGGACCCACCTTCGCTGTCGGGTCCCCATCGCACGCCACCCCATCCCCACTCCGCGTCCCTCCGCCCCCTCCCCTACCTCCGCGTTCTCTTCGTGACGCCCCCGTGCGCACAGAATCGCGCCTCCGCCGATGCCTGTGCGCGAAATCTCAAAGATTTCCAAACCGCGTAATTCCCAGCACCAACTCAACACTTCGACCGTGCTTTCCACCGCTCCAGCGCGCACAAACCGCTCCGCGAGCAGGGGTAGGTGGAGGCACGCAGTCATTTCCACGACCCAACCATCCTTTCCCCCCACCCAAAGCCCAGCGCCCCCTTCGCGCGATGGGCAATGCCCCGATCTCTCCCTCTCCGATCACGACGCGGCTCTCTTCAGCACCTACATCAACAACAACTTTGACTTCCAAACCCTCATCGACACCCACAAGCTCAACGTTCTTCAGGCCTTGAACTGGT